>Ga0307515_10010479_pt1 | contig 17762 bp, 15 predicted proteins | sample 17_EM_MG_FD_194513 | JGI IMG/M metagenome (GOLD analysis project Ga0307515, IMG submission 194513) | Populus trichocarpa ectomycorrhiza microbial communities from riparian zone in the Pacific Northwest, United States - 17_EM | ecosystem: Host-associated > Plants > Roots > Unclassified | place... | reverse complement strand
CTTCTCAACATTGCACAAGACTATTTCCAATTTGCAACCAACTTCTGTGAGGTCATTGAAGTCTCTGCCACCCACATTTACCACTCTGCCCTGGAACAATCCCCTCTGTCATCAATTGTCCGAAAGTTTTACTATTCTCAAAAACCCCATCCCTTGCCAAGAGTGATAATAGGAACCCCAGACTCATGGGACCTTAGTACAACCTCCACTTCCACTGGGAGTTCCTTTTACCTATCTTCTACTTGGTCACCATGTGGCCAGTTTGTTGCCTCAGCAACTAAGGAAACTGTAGAAATCCGGGATGCACTTGCCCTCAAACTTCTCTCCACCATTCTGCCAACTAAAGCTACCATTGGATTCAGGTATGGACTTGCCTATTCACCAGATGGGTGGTCCCTGGCAAGTTGTTTTAATACTGGAATTGTAATCTGGGACACACAGACAGGTGGAGAGGTTACCAAGATTGATTGTGAAGTTATTGGTAATGGGTTAGAACTTGTGTGGTCATTGGATGGAAAGACAATTGGTACTGTTTCACCAAGGGTGTCAGGAGCCATTGCAGTCCATACATATGATGTTGCCTCAGGTGCAAAACTATCATCCAATACAGTGCAGTCAATGGGTAATGCATACCTTTGGGCCTATGATACATCATTTCACATCATGGCAATGGCAGGGGGCCGCAAGGGTTGGTCAATTAATATCTTTGAGGTTGGACCCACCATTACCAAGATTGATCCATTCTCCTTCCAATCTCATTTTGCCTTTGGAGCCTTCTCTCCAACCACTTGCTGGATTTCTGTTTCTACCTCTACCACTGGGAACCACAACCACAACCCTGGGCTGCTCATACTGGAGGTCCAAAACTCAGGGGTCTTGTTACAGGAAACAGGCTACCACTCACATCATACCTTCTCTCTTGATGGGCACTCCTTTGCAACTTTCACCAATGGCTGCCTTCATATTTGGAAATTCACTTCTGGTCATTATGTTCGGTGGAGGGAATTCCAACAGGCTTCAGCCACACTTCAATTCTCACCAACTTCATCATCAATCCTTGGCCATGCTGGTACCCTTCTCCATATATTACATTTGGGTTGTTCCCCTCTTGCTCTTTCTATGGGATCTGTTACCACCACCCATGGTCAACCACTGGATGCCTTTTCTCCCTATGGGACTTACATTGCAACTACACACCATGGGAAGAGTACTATCACAATTACCAACCTCCATTCACAAAACCCTTCCCCTTCCCAGTTCATTGACACAGATTTGGAAATATCAGCAATGGTCCTTACTGGCAGTGTCCTCTTGGTAAAGGGTTCAGATAAGATTGTGGCATGGCTGCTTACAGAAGAGGGGGTAGTGGATGGGATTTTTGGCAACACAAGGGCAGACTGTAATGACAGTCTTTGGGAGGTATCAACACAGTCCTTCTCTACTGGTTGGGCAAGAATATTAGGACAGGGGGACAGCAATGATGACAATGATGGGTATTTGGATTTTGTGGTTGAAGATGAAATTGCAGCCATTAGACGTGGTGGGTATGTCATACGTGCCTACCACACTAGGACTGGGGAGATCCTTGAATCAGATGAAGCACCCCTACATACTGGGTATCGCTTCCATGGCCCACATCATGATGAATGCAACCTCTACCACCACAATCCATACAAGTACTGTGAACCCCTCAAATACAATTGGCCAGTTTCACAGACCTCTTTGCAGGAGGGGTGGGTGAAGGATCCAGAAGGGAAGCATCGGTTGTGGATACACCCCAACTGGAGGTCATCCAGGAACAGTGTGGACTGGCTTGACAAGGTTACAACCCTACGGCTCAAAAACCCATCCAAACTTGTCATCATCAAGTTCTGATTGGAACTGTGTTCATAGGCCCATTAACCACCAATTCAGGTATGGGATCAGCACTATAAGTGTCAGCTCATATAGCTAACATCTTATCTCTTTTATCATAGCTATACTCCCATTGGGTCAAAAGTGTTAGTCATTGTAACATGTATTATACAACAGTTGTGAGACATCTATGTTCAGAATTTGAATATACATGAGTTGTGGTAAAATCATGTTGTGCATCAGGCTCCTTAAGGTGTAAGTTGTGTGGTAGTATACCATTGGAAAGGATGGGATCTCTGATGTCCATATTGACTTTCTGCAGTTGTGGGATCAGATTGGCACCTTGCAATAACATGACTGTAAACTACAACCATCACCACCTTGGTTGAGGTCAACTTGTGCCAATTGTGAAACTCAGAGGCTACATCAATAGGAGACACTCATGGAAACAAGAACCACAGAAACAGATGTCATAATGGCAATTTTTGTCTGGGCAAAACAGGGGGGACATTTTTCCAGCTCAAACCAGCTGGGGCAGAAGCCATAGGGAGAAAGGAAGTGGCAGGTGAGGAAGGTCACAATCTCATACTTTGTACATGGATGATATGGGCATACAAGTGAGTGGCAGTGACCAATTAGAGTGGGACTCAAGAGTAGTGCACTCGGGAGAAGCACTTCTCCCCTGGTTACGGTAACAGGTAGCCGTCAAAAGAACTCCTCATTCACTAGTGATCTGGTTCTTGATTTCGTTTGCCCCACCGTTCTCGATGTTGACGGCACCAATCAAGTACTTCTGTGGAATGGCCTCGAGATGACCATAGTAATTGACCCACGGTCCACGAGCAGGAACATGAACTGTAGCTGCAGAACGGATCAATATATGACCTTGATCCGAGCGGGAAAAGACACTGTATTTGCCATTGACGTTAATCAAGATCGGGAGATCGTCAGGCGTCTTTCTTTGTTAATGGTTTGAAGGGATTCGAGAGTTATAACCTGTACGGTGGAGGAGATGGCGATCTGCACGCTGACTTCATCCTTCGAAGGAACCTGAAAAGTATTCCCACCAGCGTCGCACTGCAAGGTGGGACGTCGTGGCCGGTGAGTGGGATCCGAGAACTTGTATGGTTTACCATCAGCACTGATGAGGAGTTGAATCGGAGATCACCGGCGAAGACGACAACAATGAATACGTCGGGGGAAACAACGGAGGCGTGCGTGTGTACGCATGAGGGCTGCGACGTCGGATTGGTCAGAGGTTCACTAGACCCCGCGCAAACAGTAAGTTGACTGTATAAGTGGGGACTCTGAGAATTCGATCGGGACACCAGGACCAAAACGGACCAACATGGGGTCAAACAGGATCGCCCGTCACTTGAATTCGTCCTTATCTCCAACAGTGCTGCCCCTCGCTTTTGGATCCACCCAATCGCGCAAGGGTAGAATCTATCTTTCCCTTTACCCTGGCGCTTTGGGGAAACTTGCGGCCCGCTGTGCGACCTGGTTGTCTGCAGACCGTGTTGCGACGACTATCACCAAACGCGTCAACTCAACCCAATCTCGATTGGTAGTAATCAATAGCACCAACCTAGTGGACGAGGACCCATTGCAGACGTTGTTCGGCCAGCTTGATGAAACTGTCTCGAGCAGCCGGGGGTAAACTATTTTAGCCAACCAGCGACGTTGATAGAAACCGAACCGGGGATTTTCGCGGCTTATCATCGTCCAGCGGTTGCGGGGTGGTGCTCGTGGGGGTCTGGGGGTGTCCGGGGTGGTCAGCACCCAACCCCAGAACAAATGAAATAAAAGGGTAAAAGTGACATCTGGACATGTTGCAGCGCGTCAACCGGACATGAAAGAGGATATTTGACAGCGAGACCGGTGTGTTAGAAAAGTCACCCGCCCAACCATGAACAGGTCACGTCTTGAGAGCGACTTCTGGGGTGGGCTCGAAGGCGGTGAAGAAGGGACGGACCTGAGACGGACCACCGGAGCTCGGCCGTTTCCGAAGCAGCCCGTCATGCGTCTGACCACTCAAGCAAGGCGTCTCCGACACTGTTCTCGACGACGACTGTAGCGACCAGTCACACATGGCTTCCGTCCAGGGCGTCAAGGAGGAACTCACCTCCACCGTTCTCGATGCCGTCCGCTGTCTCCCGACCAACAAACAGGCCACCATCCTTCTAGACACATCTCTGACTCTGATTGAGGCCGGACAGTACGGCGTTTCGCGGCTGTTTTTCTCGGACTTTAACTCACTTTCGCGCGCAGATATGGGGCCAAAGTTGAAGATTTTCTCGAAGTTTATCTTAAAACGCCCGGGTTACCGCAAGAGGACGTTACGAAAGCGCTGCTGGCTCGGGGTGCTGCCAGGCGAGCAGCAGCGGAGAGGCTGATGGTCAAGGCTCAGCAGGGTACGAGTCTTCTTAAACCACCTTCTTCCGAGACTGATCTAAGAGATACAGATCTACAGGTTCTATCAAGGCTCGATCCTTCCAACCGGCAGGTTAGGTCTTTGCTTCAACTCAGCAAACAGGTCCGTTCCTCTCCGGTTCACCACTGGCCTCACCTCACCCATTTTTAGCCCTACTCCAGGGAAGAGCCAGCCTGTCATCGGACTCCCTTGGAGATATGGGATAGAGTTGCTTCGTACATCCCAAGGTATCACCTCAGAACGTGGCTGTTTGTTTCGGCGTTCCATCGTGATATCACACAGCGACGCATTTTCTCCACCGTCGACCTTCACCTTGGAGAAGATCAAGAACACCGGAACAGAGCCCTCGATTTCTTTGATAGGATCAAAGAGGACCCGGTTTTTGCCAAGAAGATCAAGAGGCTGAGGCTACACTGGTCGTACGAGGAGGGAGATACGTTCGATCTCGTCTCTCGTGAGTTGCGGTTGTCGTAGTGCTGCGACAGACTACTGACCCTCAAAGCAGGTATATTCCGCACTGTGCTTCCAGAGTTTACTTCTCTCCGAGAGTTCCAATGGATTGGGTACCCAGAACTTCGGGCAGAGATGGTTCAGGCCCTCTTCATGTACCACCCGAACATCAAAACCCTTGGTTCAATGTGCGCACGTACTTTAATTAATTAAGCGTCAACCGACTGACCTCGTCGCACGAATAGTGGGTGGCACTTCGATGCGATTGGGATCTCTTCATTCATCAACCTCCACTCGTTGACACTGAGAGCTGAAGATGACGACGGTTTGGCGGATATGGCCGAACTTCTAACAACGCTTAACGCTAACTCGTCTACCCTCACCCATCTTTGCCTCTCCGCTTACCTCGCTCGACCCCATTCATGGGATTCAGCATTCCAATCACCTGTCATCGATCACCTCACCAGGCTCGAACTCGTGGATACAAAGATAAGCCACTACGTGCTCAGGAGGATAATGACGTGCTCGGAACGGTTGACGCATTTGACTCTTCATGGAACATTCGAAGACCCTCGAAGCGCTCAGGTCCTGTTCGGGGCGGATCATGTTTTGGAGGGTCGCCACACCTTCCTCCCCTATCTCGAATCTTTCAGGTTTCTGGTGATGGATCACGATGACGACATGTCTCTCTATAAAGCTGTGGCACAGTTTGTGGGACAGAGAAAGCGGCTTCGAAGGCTTGACTTGGGAAGGTGTCCTTGGGGACTCGTGGCAATGGTACTACCAGAATTGGAGGGGCTGCGTGCGGTTAGGGTGAGGATTGAAAAAGTTGTTGAGAGCGTCGTCGATGCGCTGACCAAGGGGTTGAGTGAGCATCTTCTCGCTCTCCACCTATGCGCGGTTGTTGCGGATAAGCCCATCGTGGGTCCTCCCATATTCTTGCATTGTCAACCACAGACTGACGTCAGTGTTGTAGGAATCATACGTGGACTACTTCAAGAGATTCCATTCACTTTCAATTCTCCACATGAATACTATAAACGTCGACGCGGCCAATGTGAAGCGACCGCAGCCAAACATGTTGAACGAGAAAGAGTTCCGGAGGGAGACCGACCGGTGGATGAACGCGGCGAGGAAGGTCGTCACAGCAGTTCCCAGCCTGGATTTCTTGGGGTGGCACGGGGAGCACTACGTCGTCGTTCGACATGATAGCCCGAACACCGACCACACCTGTTCGCACGCGAATCCCACACCATCGCATTCTACCCTCTGCTCGACCTCACACTCTCACCCGTATGCCCATCCGCCGAGCCACACACATTCCCCCCACCCGCATGGACATTTGAACTCAGGGCAAGGGTCGGTCGGTAAACGCTCTCAGGTAGCCGACACGGATATCGAACTGAAGGAACTCCCGCCCCGTCGCAGATTGGACACGGGATTCGGAGTGGATCTGGGAGGACCAGATGGATGTTGGTTGGAGAGGATAGATATCCCCATTGATTATGAGTTGGTTGGAGGACACGATACGTGACCTATTTTCAGAGTCATTCGGTTGTTCGGACCTTGTGTTTCAACTCACCGTGTAGCTGGTAGATCTGTTCTCTTTTGGACTTGTTAGGTATGTATTCGCCTCTGTATTTGTGATCTACGCACGCCCGATTTTTCCAGCTCTCCCTACATTGTCAGAGAGACAGAACGTTGTGGTCGTGGCGGGTAGGTTCGGCTGAGCGCTACGCAGCTGGCACATCGAGGCCCTAGGTAAACCAGCTCGTTCTGTACTATGATGTGGAATGACAAGAGTGACATACTTCCTGCAATGAAGAGAATATTCGCTACAGAATCGTGGCCCAGCTCCGAAAGGCAGTAGAATGGGGGAAGAACCTCACCAGGTCCCTACAACCTCCCACTAATACCTCCTATCGAACACCTGGGACCACTTCCCTGCTTCCACAACTAAAATTCCTCCCTCCCCATTGCCTGCATGTTCTTTGAGTTTCGACGAGCCAACCAAATTCGAATTTGACTTCGCGTCTGACCCACTTGCATTCCAGTTGTTCCCGGACCGAAGTTGGTTGTGATCCAAATCGCACAAATCCGAGGAGGCTGGAGAAAAGGTGTCCTGACTATAGACTGAGAGTTAACTCACGTCCCAACATCTCTTTGATCATGATCACGTTTGAATTTCCTGGCGCTGTTGTGGCCTTTCAATGGGAAACCGAGAAGGGTATCGTGGGAATCCCCGGGACGTGAGTGCTGAATGGACACGCTTCTGGCGAGGGGTTCTCCTATGGTGCGCCATAGCCATGCGGAGGAGGTGCGAGCGTGGGAATTCTATCACGAAAATCAGTCACTGGACGGGAACCGGCTTATGTAGTGACTAGAAAATGCCGACTTCGCGTCGGCTAAAACCTTGCTTGCCGACCAGCGTTGATCGGAAAGTATCTAGCAGAAAAAGCGAAACATAAGTACACGATTGAAGATCGATTGACGTTATAAATGTATCGATAAAATAGAGTCAAGGAAAGCCTTTCGTTGGAGTAGATGAGGGGGAGGGTAAGGCAGTGGGACGCACAAACTGTCAGTGCACTCATTGGGCCGACGCACTCAAGCGGACAAAACACGATGGAATGATGTGGCTCTCATCGCGCCTCTGCATGCCGTCTACGGCCAGGAGACATTGGAACCAGGTGGCCTGCAGGTGGCTGTTCAGAAGTGCTGCCCTGGCTCGCGACATTCAATCACACGAAAAACGCGAAGAGTAGATGCAAAAAAGACCCCCCGAAAAAGATCTAGCTGGAAGACTGTGTGTCACAGCCGACACTAACGAGCGACAGAATTGCAATGTAGTGGATTGCAGTTGGAAGGATCTCTCGTAGTATCTACGACGATACATGTGGAATTTCCACGCGCGTTCAGAGGGTCATCCCATACTTACCACGCCACCGTTGGGGGTGGAGAAACCTTGCAAGCAAGGTAATGTAAGGGGGTGGTCAGGTTTGGAGGCGATTTTCCACGATCATCGACTTCGATTCCCGAATTTTGACCTCCCCTATTGCCTTGTTGGTCTCGATTACTAATGAAACCGAAAATAAGGTGAACAAAATTCAGAGGTGTCTTCCCCATGAACTGAACTCCCCCCCCCCCGTTTTATCTTTTGTGCGGATATACTGTATCCCGCAGATATTTGTGCAACGAAGTCAGGTTTCCCAACGTGAGTAAAGTTATCACAGTAACCATTTACGAAGGAGGGCTTTGAGGATAGATTGAAGTTGAGGCACTGCGATTTTCGAAGGCAGTCGCGGTCCTGCGCCTTATTTTTGTGCGATCGTGTCGAGCGTGGATTTTGCCGGTCTCACTTGAACCATGACCACCACGACTTACACTGTCGCCTACCCTCATCCTGAAATTTCCCCTGAGGAGCGCATCGAGCTGTTTAGACTAGACTCAGACGATGATGGGGACACGCTCGTCGAGCGACTCTGCGGTCATTACCTGGATCACCGCGACGATTTGAAGGATGCTACCCTCTGGAAGGCAAGTCGTTCGACGGTGGTTCAGCTTCCGCCTGACCAGCATCACAGGCTTTGAGACTTGATTATGAGGTCGTGGACAACGAATCCAAAGTGCCAATATACAAGTGGATCGAGGAAAGAGAAGGAAACCCCGAGATCAATGGCTACGATGTTGTGGAAGACCGCTTTCCCGATGGCCCGCAACGAGGGTTTATCGACATTGTGGTTCTCACCGAAGAGAGTGCGTACTGGCCCGTATGCTTCAGTTGGTCTAACTAACAGATCGTGTTGCAGTCCTAGAAGATATGGAATACCAAGGAGATGCAGATGGTAACTTGAAGCGTATGAAAGGTCGGATTGCTCTTCGTTTCGCTTCCCTCTGTATACTCATTCCCCGCAGCACGAGCAGAATTATCTAGAACGATGAGAACCACTGGTTCGCCATCCGATAGCGTCAAGAGCCCCGCTGCCATCATGGCCGCCGTAGATCGCCCCACCGGACCACGCTATGGCAGACCTTCCGACCGCTTCGGACCTCCCACTGCGCTCTTCAGTCGGGAACTCGCACTTTTGAAGTACGACCTCGAACATCTCGAGGCGTTTACACCACACTCCACGATCGCAAACCGCACTTTCGACCTCATTGAGCACGCGGCCGACTTTTTCGACGACGAGGGTGGAAAGGAGAATGCCTTGCGGCCCGTCCTTGAAAAGCTTCTTGTGGGCCGGAGCCAGTGGCAAGCGCCAATCATCGGAAGATCAACCAAGTCGAGCGGGGTTTGGCTTGAGGAATTCTTTGTCTACTTGATCGTCGAAATAAAGGACGAGCCGGGGCTTGGGGGAGACCCGTTTCTACAGGGTTTGGTTGCATACAGCAAAATCATTGCCCAAGAAAAGGTACCGTCTCCCTCACGTTTACTCCACTCCACTAAGGTCCCTCAAACAGTATCACCCATTCGTTAAGCGGTCCAATCTACCAGTTGTCTTGCTCGCCATAGCGGGGAACCGCCTCGTCGTGTCGACTGCCATTTTCACCGACTCCGTCTACGCCGACGAATTGGTCTCGATTAAACTCCATTTTGGTCCCCATGCTTCGGATAATGTCCTCCGCGTCGCGCGCGTGTTCGTGGCGATAAACGAATGCACGGGGCGGCTTCGCAGGCTGTACAAAAACCTCGGAGCAGGCGCCAGCACGACCCCATTAGGCAAGGTTCTGTGGCCGAGTCCTACAGTCGATCCAGCCGAGTCCACCGAAGGGACTCCAGATCTTGAGTTCTTTTCTAAGGTGGATCGCCTTCGAGGCACGCCAATCAATCGGACCACCATCGACGAAGAGAACAAGCGACATGCGATGTATCTCGCGAGGATGCGGACCGAAGGTGGCACCTCGACCGTGGACGTTTTGGTCAAGTTCGCCGTGAAGTATAACGCAACCGCTCATCGCCTGCTCGCCAGTCACGATCCCCCCCTTGCCCCAGCCCTGTATTCATGCAAACGCGTCATCGGTGACATGTTCATGGTCGTCATGGAATATATACCAAACTCCAAGGGTGCGTCTCTTTACAATGCCTCTCTGTCGCCCTCCGCCCTGGAATTGGTACGCCAGGGCGTTTCCCAGGCTCTCGATCTGCTTCACGGAGAGAACCTCGTTTTCGGTGACCTCCGGGAATTGAATGTGCTATACTTGCCAGGGGAGCGTCGTGTGCTGCTTGTGGATTTTGACGGTGTCGGTCGGGATGGAGAAGACAGGTACTCTGCTTGCCTCAACCACGAAGTGGGACTCGGCGTGGTTAGGTTGCAGATCATGGAAAAGTCGCATGATGATGAAAACTACAAAAAGCTCATGGGCCGGCTTTCTTGGGGGTTGTAACATCAGGTTGTGTTTGGTGGTAGTAATGCACGCTCCCGAAATCACAGAAAACTGTTGGCTTGCAATCGGTTGTGGTTAACGATCCTCCGAGCGTCGTCGAGTTCACCGACCATTTGGAATGGGAAATTTTCGGAAAATGCCGATCATGGCTCGGATCGCCTATGTGACGACCACTGAAATGTCCCTGTAATCTCGATGCCCAGCCTGCGCGGGTGGTCGACCCAGTCTGTTCACTGGGCTACGTTCAAAGTGGCCAGGGAGAAACCGTCTCGGGGAATGTTGTCGCCCCCATTTGCATCGACAAACCGGACCCGGAATTCAATCGAACGGCCCCACGTTTGTAAATCGCTGGACAGCGGGGAAAGAAACACAGGCGTGTACCCCGGCGATGGGGATGTAGGTAGTACTGAGAAGTGCTGAGCCCGTGGGGAGGATAATCCTCAGGTCAGCGCGTGCTCGATCACTCAGTGGGACTGTGTCGTGCTATTGCCATTAGCCCTGTCCTCGCTCACCCATTGGCAAGGCGTGCCAGAGAGAGGTCAAAGGATGCGTCCAAGCGTCGGAAACCATCCGCTTAAATTTCTCGGTCACCTTAATCGATGTGGCTGTATCCTGACCGGCGTATGGTAGGTCTTTCTGAGTTCTAAAGCCGAATCTACAAAACAGACTTCTGGAAAAAGACTGGCCTTTCGTTCGATCGTGGGGTGGATCTAGGCCATCATGCCAACGTGGATGTCGGCGTTGATCCCAGTGCCACAACGGAAAATTGGGCACAGGTGCTGGTCGATGTACGTGGTGACACGCTCGTCCTCGTGCGTTTGTAGATTTCGCGTGATTTAACTAACTTTTTTTTTCGAATAAACAGTCCGCGGGAATGAGGTCAGGGGACCTTGCAAAGCGTCGGGTATTGACCTACGAAACGGCCGCTTGGCTAGGCGCACTCTGACAGACGTTGGATGTGAGGAAGGAGCAGGTGGTTGAGTCTCGATTCCCTATGCGCCTCCATTTTTCAGGCGTGTTTCAGACACAACAATCCTAGAGAAGATACCATAATACGCTCGTTTCTCGCTACTATTGTCCTGGCGACCCACGCTATCCCACCCTCCGCAATTCCTGGTCTCATCTGCCTAGAGATCGAGGTCGTTAAAGTCACGCTCGTCCTCCGGTCGGTTCCAACTGCTCCTAAAGCTCTACCGGGTAATCCTGACCGACCAGTCCGTCCGCTTCACAAACTGCTTTACTGATTTCCTCACTTCTGGGTTCGTTGTAGTGGAAAAGAGGTTTTTACATCTCCCCCGAGAAATCCCATTCCGAAATTGCCCTTAACTGTTTCAAGCTGATGAACGAGACTTTGGAGGATACTCTCTCACTCCCGAACTCGCACTGTGAACTCCGACTTGGAGGACCCGCTCGGGGAGGCCACACTCGAGGATGCTTGTACTTCCTGGAACGTCCACCTCGTAGAGTTCAGGGAAGATATCACGGCTCTCATCCCTGCTCTGCGCCGCTTTCTGGAAGAAAAATTTATGGTGTGGTTTAATGTGCTCGGTATCGTAGGAGCCATAATGGACCCTGTGCTCACCTTGAACAAAACCATCTCTTGGCTACGCAAGGTGCGTTTGGGGTTCACTCTAAAACATCCGCCAGCACTCCAAAGTAAGTGACAAAGGATGAGCAACTCCTCAGCACTGCACCAGGTATTTTTGGAGGTGGAACTATCATGTCAGGGATTGTTGGAAAGTTCCCGGAAGTGGCGATTGTGACGGGTGGTTTTTCTTCAACTGTTCTCATTTTGGATTTGTTGGGCAATCACCCACCTAGATCTGTAACATTTGTGATATACCCACGCCCTTCCCAGTTCTCCCGACATCGTCCGACAGAAACAAAGTCACCTGCGATCTCGAATCATGGCTCCATGCCTCGAAAACACTCGTTCTGTATTATGATATGAGACAGCAAGATTGATACACACCCGCCGATGGGGGAAAAACAGAGACCCTACGGCCCGCCGCGGGTGCCGGGTCCTTCACTGTCCCTCCTCAACATCGGACTCGAAAGTCCCCTCTCAAATCTCGCTTCGTCCCTTATCGCCGGGCTCCCCCTCCCACTAAGCCCACTCCCTCTACCTCCTCCACCAAGTCCTCCTCCACCACTCCCGCCGAGATCGACTTCCTCACCTTCCTCCAACTCATCTCCAGAGTCCATTGGTGAATTCGCGTACGGACTTCCCATCCCGGATTGTTGACCCCTCCGAGCCCTCCGAGCGTGGAACGTCCGACTGGCGGTAGCATTGGAGAATAATGGGAGTAGATACCTCTCGTCCAGCTCCTGGAACCACTTCCCTTCTTCCACAATTGGAGCGGCTCCCTCGCCATCACCATCATTTCCACGTCCTCTCGACGGACCGATCGGGTTTGGATTCGAGTTCAGGTTCGAGCCACTCGCGTCTTGGTCGTTCCCAGATTGGATGTTGGTTGTGGCCATCGGAAGGACTTCTCCATCCGAATCGTACGAATCAGAGGATGCTGCAGAGAAGATGTTCTGAGCCGCGCCTGGGGTTCCAGTGGGTTGCTGATGTTGGAACTGGTGATTATAGCTCCTTGGTCCGTTTCCGTAGTGCAGCCCGATCCTGCTTGCCCCTCCCCGTTGCGGCGAATAGAACCGTCCTGAGGAGCGCCTGTCCCTCGAGTTCCTCCCGCCGCCCCTGCTATGCCACGCGGTAGGTGAACCGAACTCTTCGTCGGTGGAACTTGCAGCTTCGTCCTCCACTCCGGTTCGAATACCCAAGACCTCCAGCATCCTAGCGGTTGTCCCGCCAAACAGCACAACGGTGAGTACGACGACAACCAAGACCGTCGTTCTGAGAGGTTGTGCATTGTCTCCAGGGAATCCGGCTGCAAGCGCAACACCGACCGCTCCTCTCAACCCCGCCCAGAACAACATCATCTGGTATGAATGGGGGATCTCTTCATTCCTCTGCCCCCTTGCGTGCTTATGGAAGAAGTTGATCATCTCGGAGAGAGGGAAAACGGCGGCGTATCGCGTGAACGTAACAGCGACCGTCGTCACGATAATGAAAAGGGGTTTCACATAATGGGTGACCGGTTCTGAGGAGGGTGCGCTCGTGAAGAGCGAGAGGCCGAGGTAAATGAAGATAAAGTTTTCCGTGAGTTGAGCAAGGGTAGAGAAGATGTATTTCGTTGCGCGCTGAGTCCTTCGAGACATGGTGTGGTAAGCGTAATGCTTGAGGGTGATTCCGCAGAAGAGGAGAGAGACGATGCCGGACATGTTGAGACCATTTGAGAGGAAATAGCTGGTATATGCGGCTAATGCCACAAGGCACGTCTCGATGTGGGGGTAGTGGTTGAGCGATGAGTGTTTCAGGAGAAGCGAAACCCCGAGTCCGAAAACGACTCCAAGAGCCATGGAGATGCCAAACGTGGCCAAGAAAATACCGATACCATGGAAGATGGATAATACGTGGATCTCGGATCCATGAAACTTTGTCAAAGTCCTTTGTGCATCGTTCATAACTGTGGAATCACTTTACTAGCCTTGTAAGTGACACTCACTCGTACATGACGATACTAACGGCATCGTTGAGCAAGCTCTCGCCAAAGATGATGGTGTAGAGTTTTGGATCGACCTTGTATTGGTTGAAGATGGCGAGGATCGTGACCGGATCTGTGGCTGACAGGGTAGAACCGAAGACGAGACATTCTATCAGGCCCAAATCAAGCGATTCTAAACCAAGCATGGACCAGAGATAAACAAGAATGCTGCTCTGTGGGTGGTAAGCGGCTGCTGAGTGGGTGATAGCGACGCCGATGTTCGCACGCACCCCACGCCGACGGCGGATATGAACGTTCCGAAAAACGCAAACGTCAATATCGATCCAAAATTTCGGAAAAAGTTTTCCTGGACGGGCGGTCGAGTTATAAGACGGATGGGTCACGAGGGAGAAACAAGGAAACGCACTTGCTTCAGCTCATAACCAGAGTTGAGAATGATTGGTGGAAGGAGCAGATTAAAGAAGAGCGTATGTTTAAATGTCTAGGATTGGAAGATGAAAGCCGTACCAAATAGACCGAGAGAAAGCTCACGCACTAGCATCTCCCTGATCATGTTTCCTGGTGCCAGCCTGACGATCAGTCCGACAAACATCCCGGCGAATATCGACACGAGAGTCTCATGAATCACACGAATGCGTTTGATTTGAAGGTAATACGACGTCCAGAGAGAAAGGATGAGAAGAAGACAGACGAGGAAGAGAGACCAGGACGAGTAGTATTCCTCGTCTTCAGCCACTGGTTTATCCGTTGGAGTGGAGGTGGCCCAGACGTGGACGTGTGTTGGCGAGATTCGCAATCCGTCCATTCTTCTGGCGCGCCGTCGGTGGCGGCTAGCGTGGGTCGGCTACGGAAAGCGTCGGTGACGAGGAGAGTCGAGACGGAGAGAAGGAGACAAGCAGATCATGTGAGCGCTTGCCGTTCCGTCATCCGGCACACCGCCGCGCAGCACCACTCCCGCTGTATCCAAATGTTTGTTCGCCCTCGTCTATCCCACTTTCCACGTCACTATATTACATTGAGGCCAAAGCGATGGACAAATCAAGATGTGCATAACCCTCCCTAGAGCACAGTGTTCTCAACGACGGTACCTCTGTGGATTGTACGTCACCGGCGGGTCGGAGAAGAAACCAGAAAATCCCTCTTTCGTCTCTTCCTCCGCAACAGACTCTTCCGAAATTCGCACCGGTTCCTCCCTCACACAACTCGAAACACTTGCACACAGCTGCAGCTGAAAGTCCCGCACATTGCGTACTTCGCGCAATACTCCGAATCGCCAACGCTGGCGTGTAACTTCCTCCGCTCTCTCGGTTTGTAACAGCTCGCGGTAGGGAGGCTGACTGCGCCACTGTTCCGCGCCATAGAAATCACGGTCCCTATAAAGGACGAGGATCGTGAGGAACGCAGTGGGTGCAGTGGTCGAGAGCACGTGCTTGAGGAAAGCGACGGCGCCTGGTGAACCATCGCTCGATGTCCACTTGACAGATGACGCTAAGATCTCGAGCGTCCGAAGCGACTTGTTCTGTGAGAAATCGAATCCCCGAAGGTGGGACCGAGCTTCGAAATCGTTGGCTAGAACTTGCATGCCTTTCAGGGAAGGTTGCTCACCATGAGGATCGGCTGGAGCCAATACTACGACCTCCAACGTCTCCGCGCAAGCGCCCATCAGGAGCCGCATTCCGTCCCTTACATCGAAAAGGCGCATGTAACGAAATCGGATTCCCCCAAAAAGGTCAATCATTCCCTTCAAAAGGTGCAACTTGCTGAAACGTGTCATCTTCAGCCATCCCCGCAGGGGAGGGACAAAGGGCGGGATGAGCGTCGGATCTTTGGCTGGTTTATCCAGATAATCGAACCCGCTGTCCTGGATTTCGAGGTCTTGCAGGTGCTGAAACAATCCGATGAATTATATGATCTGCCGGATGGATCCTCTGGGATTCTTCAGGGCAAGAGATCGGACCGTCGGTAAGAAGTATCTAACGTACCGTTGAATCCTCGGCATGAATTTGTGGATGTCCAGATACTCTATCTCGAGTTTCTGGACATTGGTTAACGTGAGAAATTGGCGCAGAACACAGCAGTTGAACGTCGTTGGGGAAAACCCATTCAAGCTGTAGCTGACATGGATCCGGAGCTCCCTGACCAAGGGAAGCAGGCCGAGCATGTGCATGTACCGGATGGAATTGGGCCAATGAAAATTTCCGCCCCACTTCGCAGCCGCGGTGGTAAGGATTTGGTGAAGATGAGGAACAGCGGCGATGTACCAGAAGCAACAGGTCAGGGCGCATGCGTGAAGACTGCGCTTGTCGTAGGGGATGAGTGTGCCGTAGAGTCGTCCGGGGGGGCGCCTCCTGAGCGCATCCTCCGGATTCTGGCTATAGTTCAGTGCCAAACTCGCTTGACGAGTAGCTCAATCACTGTAGCGTTAACCGTGGTTAAATGGAACGATGGGAAATAGACAGCGTGAGTACCTGATAACGAAAACGTTGGGGTCTTCTTCTTCGGCGGCATCGTGTCGGGGGTCGATTGTGACTTCAGGATGTCGGTGGGAGTGACAGAGAGTCCGGATAGGTGGTGAGAGCCCGTAGATCGCCGTCAACAGCCACCCCTATCGTCACTAGTAGAAGTCCCCCTTGAGTCGCGAACAGAGACAGGTTTTCGCGAGAATCCGAATCCCAGCGTATACTTTTTCAAGTATGGCGGAAAGGACCCTCTCGCTTACAGGTCGCCGTGACCCCAACTGAATTTCAGTCGCTATGTAAGTTTTACAGTGAGGTCAAAGCGAAGCATGCGAGTCCGGTGTAGATGTCGTCCTCCCAAGAGCACGACCCTCTTCTCACGCTATGGGAATCCAGACGCAACATCCCCCACAGCAACTGTCAAGATATGCCCTCTGTGGATCGTACATCACCAACGGTTCGGAGAAAACCCCATCAAACCCCTTTTTCGCCTTCTCCTCTGCTACAGCCGCTTCCAAAGTTCGCACCAGGTACTCCCCCACGCAAACCCAAACACTCGTACAGAGTACTAACTGAAAGTCCCGCACTGTGCTCTATCTTGGATCCATGTACGTTGGCTAATGCAAAAAATTGGAGTTGGATACAGCAAATGGACAGTTCTGGGGAACCTCCAACGTAGTCGGGGGACTTGTGTTCACGGATCCGGAACGTTTTGACCAGGGGAAGCAAACCTAGCGTGTGCATGAAAAAGAGGCGATCGGCCCACCAAAAACTGGTGGGTACCAAGGGTGAACGGTAGGGGTGTGATGGAGATGAGGAACAGCGGCAATGTACCAGGAGTATCAGGTCGAGGTGCATGTGCGGAGGCCGCATCTGTGCTCGGCTAGAGATGAGACGACGGTAGAAGCGTTCTCGCGGCATCAAACAAGCTGCACGCAACGGCGCAGAAAATCTGAGCGGGAGATCTCCCGAGGGAGGCGTTGGTCGTGGGGACGAAGACAGGCGAACTGTTATGTAGCGGATGTGGCGACGCTTGGCAAATCGTCGTACGGGAATGAGTTCCACATCTAAACTGCATTATTTTCGCGTTCAGATACGTTTATTCCATGCACTCAAAACCCAAGTGGACGATAACACGAGAGGGTTACCGGTAGCGTTTGCGTTGTTCCCGGCGGGATTCCATGCGGCGAGAGTAAAGTCTTTATGGTTGTTGATATCGATGGCGTTCCACCCTAGCCCAACGCACCAATCTCTAACGGCGGACTCGGTCTGCCTCGCGATGTGTGGTAGCAAGGCAGGTGCGGAGGCGGCGAGAGCTAACAACGGCACGAAGGACCGAGTGAGGGTGTCGAGAAAACATCTGGATTAAACGACCTCGTCGGTGGAGAACTTTAGGGAGGGTTTATGAGGAAGTTTTCGGGCTCATAAAGTCGACGATTTTCGCTTCGAGGCACGGGATGTGAAAACTCGACCAACGCTACTGGTACATGTCGAGGACATGGCACTCATGTCGGAAGGCAGCGCTGGATTGGCCAACTTCGGTGAGAAAAACTTGCTGCCTGCAATAGGGTTCTGTGCGGAATTCCCAAGTCGTTAACTGGCCTGTTAGTA
>Ga0307515_10010478_pt1 | contig 17762 bp, 26 predicted proteins | sample 17_EM_MG_FD_194513 | JGI IMG/M metagenome (GOLD analysis project Ga0307515, IMG submission 194513) | Populus trichocarpa ectomycorrhiza microbial communities from riparian zone in the Pacific Northwest, United States - 17_EM | ecosystem: Host-associated > Plants > Roots > Unclassified | place... | reverse complement strand
TCTCCCACAATTTCTGTTGTGTTCCTGCTGCGGAGACTGGTGACGTTGGCGGAGCAGGTGCTGATGGAGGTGTCCAAGAAGCGTCGAAAGTCTCAACCTGGCGCCATTCCGATCCATCCGAATAATACTCCAAGCAATCCAGGAAATCTCTACAATTGCACTCTACGTCCCCCAGGACAACCACGCATCTGATTTTGCCACTCGAAGGAACCAAAAATTTGGACCTCCTCAATGTCAGACGGCGTACCAGTCAACCCAACCACAACCGTAAAGCCAACGCTCAAAACTATCTTTCGCTACGGTTATCTTGCTGCTTTTAATGCGCATGATGCCGACACTCTCATGTCCTACGTTTCCCCAAACATCAAAGTTAGTCGCTTTTTCAACCTTCTCAGTCCTCACACAAACTCGCTACGACGTACTTGTACCACCCACTGTACGTTGGTATTCGTCACCCAAGGTGGCCCGACTCGGAGGACGGGTGTGAAATTCAAGCCAGACTTGGCATCGCCATGTTACTGTGCAGTCCCAATATGGCATCCTGGCTGCAGGGTGTATATTGAGTGGACGAACGTACTATCTTTGCTAGATGTATCCCTCTCCTTCTCAAGCATGAGACTGCCATACTACTGTTTCGCCGAACATACCTCACTACTCAATACAATGGGAAGTGTCACATGTGGGTAGGTAACATAACAGGTGGTATCAAAGACTCCATTGCCCTCCGCAGTCCCCGTGCCTTAGATATTGCCTGCCCTCATTTAAGGAACGACCCCCATCTCCACCGCTCCAACTAATAACTTTATTAGTTAACAATACTCGGCTCGCCCGCGCCTTCCACCCCTGATCTCACGCCAGCTGCAGAATTCAGACGCAGAGTGGAAGGACACTGGGCATTGGCAGACGATGTGACCTTCGAGGTCATCGAGATACAAGACTTCAGTGAAGGCGTGCTATGTGTGCTGTACGACAACGCACTAGATAAGACGCTCACCATCAGGTACTGGTTCGCCGAGGAGGGCGGCAAGTGGGTACATGTGCTACACGAGTTCATTGCGCACGAGGATGGACGACGGAACAGGGATGGTCCGTGAACGCCGAGCCGAGTATTCGTGAGAGGACGGTTCCTGCTTTCACGGTTAACGCATCACGGTGACACCTCTGACTTGAATCATGCATGATTTCATATGAGATCGGAGATAAATTTGGTTTCCGTAAGATCTAGATACGTTGTCTTTTGTTCTGTCATGTGTTTATTTCTTCTTCTCCGTCGAGTCGTCCACCACGATCCACTTCTTCGGTATGCCCTTGTTGATTAGGTACTCTGTTACTGCCTTTCCTTGTTTTCCTTGTACAAGCACTTCCATTTGGTTCGATTTCGGCGTGATTGGCGCCACTATTTCGAAAAGAGAACAGTTGGCGAACTGAAAAGAAGCGATGGAGAATGGGGGAAAGGACGCACCAGAGGTTTGTGCTGCGCATAACCTTCGTAACTCTTCACCCAGCTCGTCCGCATTGACCAAAAACGGCTCGAACCCCGTAATAAGTGTAACCGCTTTCCTCCCTTGGCGCATTTTGATAGCCACGGATATCGGGTTCAGTTTCCCCTTTCTATGTATTAACACCAGTAAGCCCCACGGTTAACTGGGCGGGTCTGGTTGTATGAGTCCTCACCTTCTCTCTGTCTTCCCATCGCGACCAATTTCATACCAGGCTTGGCATACCGCGACCAATCGCTCAAGAGTCTTATCCCTCGCCAGGTGTTCCACGTCTGGTTCCTTCTTCGTTAAAATCGCCGCTTTGAGCACCTCATCGAGGACGATATACTTCTTCTCTGTAGGGTGGACAAGGTTCTTCGTGGTAATATACGGCGTGAGTATGTCATCTCGGAGTGCTTGAGGAGTGTAGAGTTCCGTGGGCCTGTGGTGTCCATTAATCACGGACACGAGGTGACGAGAGAGGCCATCAGACGTACTTTGCTCCAACCACTTCAAAGAGGGCGACGACAGCACCAATAGGTTTGTACACCTCCCTCACTCCCAACGCGCCAGTCTTCCCCGAGATCTCTGCCTCCCGCTCCTCCCTCGCCTTCTGTTTCCGGTCTTCCTCGCCAACAGTCCTCCACTTGCCCACACCAACTACATCAGGATGTGCCGTATCCACGCTCACGACGACAAGATCTCCGCTCATCTCCTTCAACTTCAATATGCCGTCCTTCTCCACCGCCTTCAGAAACGGCTTGAGCTTCTTGTAAGATGAGGATTTTATGTTGATTTGGTTTAACGCTGGGTGGGTGAATGGACGTGAAGGGAGGATTCCGTCGCTGTACAGCGTTGAAGTAGGAAGAGGAAGCAGGGAAGGTGTGCTTGCGAGAGTTACATGTACATAGTAGAGAAGGGATTGGCGGAGGAGGGCGTCAACCTCCTGGGGTGCTAGTTCGGGGATAGGTGAGTCCACTGGTGGTCTTGATGGGCCGGCTTCAGGAACGCCAGTGTTTTCCATATGAGCAGTATCTCCTTCCGTGTGATGTAAATCTGTCGGTATATCTTCCCCAATTACGTCGACTTGTTCAGGAGGATCAGACTTGCTCCCTCGTTCCCATAATGCGTCACAATAGGTATGCAGCGTAACTACCGCCTTCCCCTTCGCATCGTCAATAATTTCGTTTGATGCGACTGCCATCCTCCCTACTGCCACAGGTGCACGGCTCGTGCCTTGGTAAGGTATCACACAGACAAGCGAATCCAGCTGCAGTGGTAGCTGCTGGGCATGTGATGGTATAATTGATGCAACACCGGGGATCATGAGATCCGCTCCGGAGGTCATCTTGTCAATTACTAATTGAGGGGTTGTAATTATCGGGAGGAACGTCTTCTTCCACAAGGTGTATACTTGGGTTTTCAAGTATCAGAAGAATATATTTGTTGGAAGTTAACTGGGATATGGGTATAGACCAACACACCTGTAGGTACAAGCCTGTCAAAGTCAGGCTCGCGGCCAAGGATGAACCAAATAGGTTCGCCGTTGGAATCGAAATACACCGTCTAAACAACTATTGTTATTCACAAGTCGCGTATGTCGTATGGGAGGTTATATGACGCGCGATGGCACGAATGGACCTACCCCAGGCTCATCCAGGTGCGTAGTGAACTTGGCGTTCTGTGTACCATCTGGAACAAGGAGCTCTGAATCTTCGGCTGAAAGCGCAAACTTTTGCGAGACGGCCGATTTGAGTTTCCGTCTATCAGATGCCCGTAGCGGTGCTAGAGATCGGGCCGTCTGAAGAGTCAGAGATGACTCTAACGGGTCTGATAAGGTACTGTTGACCTGATGTTTTCATATTATGGACGTCTTTCTTGAACATTGCTTGGAATCCCTCGGTATGGGTTGGTGCAAGGTGGTAAAGCATATTTAGTTGGCTGGCGGAGAATAGTTTGAAGTATCCAACATGCAAAAGGGATCTCTACACCGTGCATACACTCGCTCCCCAGCGTTTGGGACCCTTCATTTCCTTCAGAAACCACTCCGTATCTGAATCAAGTCCTAGTTTGCTTCCCTGCAGCCGCCGAGCTTTCTGTTCTCGAGACTAAAACGCGACTATGCAACTGCGTTGGTTTGACAACCCGATTGGTACTATACAGCATGAAGTACATAAAAAAATTCAGAGATCTACTCCAGTCTCAAGGAGGGCAAGATGAACACGACCGAATATAAAATGGGAATAAGTGAACACGAATTACGAGAAGAAGTAGGGACTCTGCTTAATCAACTCGATGTCAAAGTCTCCTTTCCTTGGTAAAGGCGGTAAGATGTCGATCAAGGGAACGAAGTGCTTGGTCAACAATTCGCGCATCTTCTTCTTGTCTCCACCGGCTTGTCTTTCAATTTCTGTTAGGAATCGCTTGGAGCCGTACTCAGCGTCTTCGTCAGCGTCTTCGTCCACCTGAACTTTGCGTTTGACCTTTGTTTTGATGGCCGGTTCCTTTCGTGGTCGGCCTCGCTGCTTAGGGGCATTCTCTTCAACTGGCTCCGTGTCTTCTGCCGCAACAGCCTCGGAGTCGTCGTAATTTATCAACGTACTCCGGGCCATTCGTTGCTGGGTCTCTAGAATATTTCTCACTTTTTCGGGCATATTGACTTGCTTTTTCATGCGCCCAAGGTAAGATATTGGTACCCGATAGCCGGCATAGCGTTGACGGAACTGTAAATCTCATCAGGACATTGAACAGAGCAAGAGAAGATCAAAAACGCACCTCCTCATAGAGATTTTGCAAGACGTTCGACGAGTGCAAATGTACAAAACTCTCACGAATGATTGTGGACATCTCATCAATGGTCGAGGCATGGGTCCAGTAAGAGTCGTGGACCGATGCGAAGGTAATACCACGACGCTGGGTGACAGTTAGAAAAAAGTAACCCCCCGACTGAAAGGAAGGGGCTACTCACGTCGCACTCTAGAGCGGTCAACATCATGTGGGTCGCATCCAGACTGTGAACAAAGTTAGGAGGGAACGCGCTGGCTTGCTTCGCAGAGTTGACTGTGGCGGCTGTCAATGTACACATTCTCCCTCAGACCGAATTTGCTCACCTTCTCCAGGTTTGTTAGGGTCGCTAAGGAAAACGGTCTGAATTCGTGTAACGAGCTGCTTCTTATGCTGCTTGCGGTACGGCTGGACAATTGGAAGTCCCAGAAGTGTGGTCCAGATAACAGCAGTCATATGCTCCTTGGCGTTGGACTTTGCAATATCAAACCGGCCCTCACCAACGCGTGATTTTTTCGCCATTTCTGCGTCGACAAGAAGGGAAACACGAGCCTCTGGAATGGAGCGGCAGATGAGCTTGGCACTGGTCGATAGCCAATTTTGGATATCCTTGGCGCCTCGGAAGAGGTTGCCAATACAGCGAAGTGTCTAGATGCGAGAGTGAGAGACCCAGTTGCAGACGACCCAGGTGTAACACCTACCACATTGGCTAAGTAGGCAGCACTCTGATATCGCACATCAGGATCAACGATTTCAGCAATACGCAATTGCCTCTCAATCTGTTCCCTTGCTCCAACGAAGGTGACACCGTACACAGTGGTCATAACCTGCCAACCGTTAGTACCCGGACGCCATCACAAAGATTGGCGACTTACAGTCTGTTTAACCACCTTCCTGGTGACCTTCCCCTGCATCATAAGGGCAAATTTATCACCTTTCTCCGCCGCTTGGGACAATTCTGCCTCGACCATGTTTGCGACATACGTATACACATCGCTTGGTCTCTCCGTCACGTCCAAATTGACTTGGCGGGCACCCTGGACATCGCCTCCAAGCGCGGCATAATGCTGCAACCCATTGCAGGTTCCATCTTGGTGGATCGGTAGGTGAGACTCATACATTAAAGGGTCGGGGGACTCAAGGGCGTTCCGGAGTTCCATGCATGTAGCAAGGCACTGCCATGCATCATCCGACTGGAGCCACCATCCCTGTCCATCTAATGGGTTCATCGCAGAGTCATATATGTCTTCCAGATGATCCATCGTATATTGCTCGCGTTCGTCAAAGGAGGCTTTGTCGAACCCCGCGAGATTGGCCAAGTGGATCTTCAGCCAGCGCAGACCGCGTTCTCCGAGGGGTTTGGCATCTGCGAAAAGCATCAGACCACGGCAGAGGTCGTCGCCGATATGATTAAGGTGTGGTGGGATCGGATAGGCGCGCCCGCGGAAGTCCACGTTGTGCGGTTGGTAAAAGCGTTCGCCCAGGAACTACCATGCCGTCGATATCAACCTCTGAAAGAGAAAAAGTACGACCACTCACACTCCTGGCAACCTCCATCTTGTAGTTTACACTGCACCGATCCGAGTGGTTACCCTGCCTCTGTTGTCCGAGCGCCTTGAGCTTGTTTTGATACCGGACCTTCTCCGCCATGTCCGAGAAGTCAGAGGGCGGCTTGGGGATATCTTGTTCTAAGAGTAGAGGCGGCATGCGCGGGTACTCCTTGCCCGAGTTCCAAGCTGTGATCGCAACTTCGAGCACGGCTCGGTTGATGATCCATGGCGTCCTGCCGAGGACGTCTAAGCAGGCGTAGATGAGTTCGATTGCGCCGGCTGAGTCCGCTTCTTTCAGGTAGGAGAGCTGTTCGTTGGTTTCTTTCAATCGTACCACACTCGCTGCAGGAAGAGCCATCAATAAGACAGGATGTAATGTAAGCGTGTGGATTCGCGTACTCGGGCTGTACAGATATCCACCGTTATTGTGTCCCAACCACGGTTTGGGCGGGACAAGCATCGGCAAATGTCGGGCATGGAGGGCCTTGCGAACGGGCTCCTTTGCCAGCTTTTCTCGGATGTACGAATTGAGCTGGATAACACCAATCTTGTTTCCGCCCTCGTATCGGTACGTATTGACGAACGCAGGTTGCTCTTCCGTCCTGTTGAAATCCCACGTGTCAATGGTTGAAACTGGGAGGCCAGCGCACCGAACGCGACCTACATATCGAATCCGTCCGGACCCGTGAGGGTTCGGGTAATTTTAGCCACTCGCATGAGGCAATCGAGAACCGTCCCGCCGACTCTCGCCCGGATGGCCTGCGTCCACTCGGGCATCCAGTTCTCCCGTCCCTCATTCTCCAGCTTCGCGGCCATACGCCTCTTGTGCAGTTCGAGGTATGCATTGGCCGAGTGGTAAGGCACCTGGTTTTGCTGGAAGTTGGGGATATACAAGTCTTCCTTCCTGGCGATCTGGAAATGGTGCTCCATCTCGATCGCCTTGCCCACTTGGATGACTGCGCGTGTAGTGCGCACCGAGTCGCCATGCGAGGGTTCGGTGAGGAGCTCCATAATTGCGATGATGACGATCTTCTTGGCCGGGAGGAGACGAAGAAAGCGAGCAATGAACCTATCTTCGCCTGTCGTATCTCGTCAGTGCGATAGTAGAGATACTACGTCGAGCACTCACTATTTTTGCGATGGATCATGCTTTTCTCCGCCTTTTCTGTCTCAAGAATAACCCTTTCCAGCTCAGGAACAGTGAGGTTGTACCAGTCCCAAGCCCACGCTTGCAGACTTCGATCACCAAGGTTGCCACCTATGTTCATGCTCTTAAATAGCTCCGCCTCGTGTCGGTAGCGTTCCAGTGCATTATCGTATGCGGAGTCTTCAAGTAGCTTCTGTCGTCGCATCACGTCGTCCGGGAGCATCTGCCGTTCGAGGATAAAGTTGTTCAGATTCCGCCGAAGAACGTCGAGGTTGAAGGGGACTTCGAACTCTTCGCGCTGGATTTTGCCATCTTCAGATGTCTTAGTAACGGTTATCTACGGAGGGACGTGAGCCAAAGGAATTTCAGGATGGACAGATGAAAAGGGAGGCACCTTTCGTTTTGTCACGGGTGCAACCTCTTCAATACCATCGAGGAAAGCATCATCCTGGACAACAGGTTGCACGCCCATCTCTGAGACACGGTTAACGGCCTCTGCTCTGGAGAGACAAGCATACGCAGATCGAGTGAGCAGTTGGATGGCAGCAATGGTTTCGTCAGTGGTGGCTTCGTCGGTGGTGGCTTCGTTGGTGGCTTCGTTGGTACTGGCTTCGTCAATGGTGGCTTTGTTGGCGTCAACGGAGGCTTCGTCAGTGGTAGCTTTGTTGGTAGTAGCAAATATTGTATCAGAGACTATGCTGCTCAGTTGCACATTCCGTGCCGCCGAGTCCTCGATAATAAGGGCGGCCATAGTTTCTTGCTGTTCGTCTTTCAGTCCTGGGGTTCTAAACTGGGGTTAGCTGAACGAATACTCACACAGGAGTGACAATAATGTACCTTAGAAGCCCACGGAGCATAAGGGCAATCGTATGAGGATTAGGACTGACAGTCTCCTTATTCTCCACCATGGACTTGTACAGCTCCCAAGCGTGCATTCGGTACTTCTCGGCCTCTTTAGGTGAAGTCTCCGGGTTTTCTGCTAGCGTAAAGTACGCATCTAAAAAGCGATTGAAGACGCGCACATCTATGAAGTTGGTAGCCTTCCGCTCGCGGCGAAGTTCGTCAAAGAGGGTCTGAGCGCGGGGGATGTCGCGGAAGTTGGATAGGCAGGCTTCTAAAATAGCCACCTGAGCCATGGCGCTCGAGTCAGGGAAGTACCGCTGGTGCTCCGCCGCACCCTGCTCGCCAATGGGGAGAGGTGTGGGGAGGACAGTGAGGAAGTTGGGGCCAGAAAGAGCCGTGAAGCTGTTGTGCTGCAGAGGTGCTGGCGATGTCCTCTTCACCTTCACCTTGGCACAGACGCGTGCCGACGAGTGGAGAGCGCGTCGTGCTGGGGGAATTCGTCGTCCACCCACGGCGAGCGCGACCGCGTGTGTTCGCGCTTTTGGTAGCATTTCGACTTGACACGAGTAGAAATGTGAAGAACGGCCAAGGAGGGGAGAAGGAGGGTGCAAGGAAAAAAGTGGTTCACCACCTGCCCCCAGCCACCCCATGTCGGGTGGCCGACCTAGTGGGTACGGTCGCCCTCAAACGCAAGAGAACAAGAATGCCTGGATAGGTCCTTGCTTGTGCGTATGAGCCGAGACGAGACTGCATTGATCGGGGTTAATTAGGAAAATAGGAAAGTCAGAAGGCAGGATCCATGAAAAATTGGAAGAAGGATGTAGCAATTTAGGCGTTTCTATGGTAGATCTACGAACGCAAACGCACGAGAAAACCCGAAATGGGTCTCCATACATTGGCATCTGCGCATTGAGGCCCAAGAGAGTATGCTCTAACGCTCCAAGAGGGCCCCTGAGGTTACGTATGGTCATGAATATGCTTAATTACTGATACCGTGATCGCAAAATTGTTCTGGAAATTGGTTCCAGAATACTACGACAGTAGTGGTTCTCTTAATTTTAGTTCGTCTCGCCGGGAAATTGCAGTGTGGTCGGTAGGTTCGATGAGTTTCATTGAGATTTCCCTTGCTCACTGGGTGAGTGGAAGATATGGCGAAGGTAGCGGCCATGAGCAGGTTCCGGCGAGCAACAGTCAACGAGTTGGTGTTCGGCAAAGCTGAGCACGGAAGTGAAATAAATCGCAGTTGACCTCCAGTTGGTGGTCTATCTTCTATTGTGTATTTCAGACTGAAGATGCTATCTGGGCCCATGCATGGACTCATGAGGAGCGTCGTAGGTCACCCGAACGAGCGACTAGACATTATGGAAGCTCCCTATAGCTGCTAGTACCAATGAATATGAGTTTTGGAGAGAAGGAGCCAAGGGGTTAATTTACAATCGTAGACATGATCCTTTGGATTGGATTGCATGTTTCGCCCACTATCTTCGCTCCTGCAATTATTTAAAATACTACATGGTATTTTATTTCCACGATCCTCTCCTACTCTATGTCCCTCAGAAGCTGCTGCACAACCTCGATGGGCACCGTCTCGATCGATCTCCTTCATTGCATCTCTGCGATGCATCACCAGTTAGCCCCTTGTCGATCATTAGACCCACATTTATCCTGTCAAGTCATCGTACCTTGAGCCTGACCGTGCTCCTTCCGAAAACGACCTGCTTAACCTTCTGCGACGCGACGCGAAACACTGTGGTAGTCGGCTTTTGAATTTCACGCTTAGGTGTGACAATCGACGACCTTCGCGTGCCCGCTGGAGACCCCCGCGACACCCCGCGAGTGTCGACTAAAATCCAAATGCTTTCGTTAGCCTCTGCCCCCTCGAGGCAGTCTTCTTCGTTTTCCTCGTAGAACATTCACCTTGTCCGTCCCAATTTAGCATGAGAGGGCAATCTGGTGGTCGCGATTGTTGTCACGATGCCCCTTTGACCCCAGCCCACCCTCGCCTACCCTCCCAATTTCAACCATCACCCAACACCACCTAGTTATTTCTCCCACAAAATGCCTAAAGACGCAACCCAGGTAAACGTACGCAATCATTTCCATTCCATCGCCCACACGGCCCGATAGACGCACCTCGTGTGCCCTCACATCTCGCAAGCCCAAGCTGACACCTTTTCTGTATATTTCAAGCGCGGTGGGATCGGCGGGACCTTTTATGCAAATGGTTCGCAGGAGAGGAAGACGAAGAGCAAGAAGGACAAGGGTATGCTGATGAAGGCGCGCTCGCCGTACATGTTTTTCACCATGGAATGGAGAGGCAAGTTCAAAAAGCAGAACCCTAACGCGGAGTTTGGTGCGTGGCCTGTTTCGCCACAATTTTGGTCGGTCTACTGATACACATGTCTCTGCCACAGGTCTACTTACAAGGTTGATGGGTGCCAAATGGAAGGAACTCTCGTGTGCAGAGAAAGCGGTACTTGCGCGGTTCGCTCCCTGAGGTCAGAAAACTAATACAATGCCGATCATACAGCGATACGTGGAGCAGCACGAGCGGGATAAAGAGCGTGTAGCTGCTGAAGAGCAGGCACACAAGGTACGTCGATCTCATCAGCTGATCGCTTTGCCATTTCCTCATTCTGGTCTTAGAAGGCGAGGATGAGCCACTCGCATGGACAGGGTGCACCGAGAGCCATCGATGTTTAAATGATATGCTTCCTACTTCTGATCCCATCCACTCGAGATCTATCAACTGCTACATCTACTATCAATGCTTCGATCCGGCAGCGTACACCCCTTGCTACTCACCCCACAGACTGATAATAGTCATGCGGAGTCCATTTGTCCCTCTATTCGCATGCAAAACCCTCCATCGAGACCCTCCTACTTTGCCTCACCAATGTATTCCATTCATTCGGCGACCGATGCCAAGGTTCTATTCACACTATTCAACCAGCCATGTCTCACTCCCTCCATCCACAATCCCGAAACGTAATCAAATGCTCCAGGTTCAAGTCGTCTCTTCTTGTCAGCTTCAGGAATGTGCTCAACCCCATGTCACCCACACCGGCGCCTGGACCAAGAAATACGGCACGTGTGTGGTGGTCTAATGTGTTCCATGTGACACCCCACGCCGTTACTACTCCGGGGTAGTTGAAAGCGGCCATCGCGAAACAGGTGAAGGAGCCTGAACGAGGACGAGCGCGTCAGAACATGTAGTACACGCAGTATTCAATGAAATACGAGGGAGAAAGAAACACCAAACGACTCACATAAACCGCTGAGTACTTGCTCAGGCACGACCTGCGGCAAGTTTTGCAGCGAGTCGGCGCTACCCTCCACATGTGGTATGAGTATAGACCCTGCAGTGTATAGCCGATAACATGCAGGACATATTCGTGAGGATAAACGACTGCGGTTGTACCATAGCATCTACCGGATCATTTGTCACTTGTAATTTCCTATCTCACAGACCCTCAATACGCACCAATGCCATCTCCTCAGGTAACACCGCTCTCAGCGCCTCCAAAACCTCTTCATTCATAAACACACCACAGTACTCATGCTCTACACTGGCGGGGGTAGCAAAACGTGACTTTAGAAACTCCTTCACGTTCCTCACACGCGGGCCATTCCCAGGGTCATGCAGGAACGCCATGGAGAGTGTGGGGGGCTCGATGGGCTCGATCACGCGACGTCGGGCCGGCGGCGGGGGTGATGTTAGTGGTGGCGGGACGGAGAATTCATCGATGTTCGACTCTGTGATCACGAACTCGTCGTCTGGGTGGGCAGGCGGTGAAGGGAAGTCTTCGACGCGCGCCGGGGGCGGGTCGAACAAGGACGACTGCTGCTGCAAGTTGGCGAGCGCGAAGAGGGTGGTGGTGGATGTGGATACTGGTTGGCTGGGTGCCTTCTTTACGCGTTGTTTCTTCTTTTGCATCTTCTGCTGCCGCTTCGTACTCGTCGGGCCAGGCATTAATCGAGTGCTGAAAACGCGGTCAGCGGTGGGAGAGAGCGTGGTGGGGCTGATCAGGTGAGCGGTGAGAAGAGAAGACAGGAAGTAGGCTACAAATATATACAGGACAACAACGTCTATATGTTGCAACAATACACAACAGGAGCGCAAAATGGTAGGGAACAAGTATGAAAGACTAAGGATGCACAGCTCCAAATCTCAAAAGCGCTGTCCATTCTTCCTAGGCAAGGGGAAACTCGGTGCTCCCCTAATTGTCTCCGCATCCGTCTGCGTAGCCGTGGTCGTAGTTCCGATATACCTCCGCTCGTCCGCATCGTCCGCCTCGTCCTCGTACCCATATTGCGCAGGGAGCCCACTAAACCCGCCAGCATACCTGCCTCCCGCTCCCACTCCCGTCCCATGAGTATGCGTCTCCGCGCCAGCCATAAACCGCGATGCGCCCATGCCCTCCCCGAACCGTTCGACCTTTTGGTACATCTTTGGCACGGGGTTCCGCCGCACCGACTCCTCGACTGCGTCGCCCAGGGGGCTGGTCTTGAATTGCGGAGTGATCGACGACGTCGTGAACGTTGGGGCGGTCCAAGGACGGGGCGGCTCGGGCTCGGAGTCGTCCGTGCTGATAATGTCTTCGTCGTCTGTTGGGGGTCCGAGGGGGTCAATGCTGGCGTCAATATCCACTGCACTATCGGTGTTCGCGCGTACGCCGGGCTGTGGCTCCATCATCGTCCTGCGCCGCAGCTCCTCGCTTTCGGACAAGTGCATCGAGCGCTGTCGTTGGTGGTAGATAGCCGCTGGGGCGTTCTGGTTCAGGAATTTGGGCATGAATGGCTGCCATATCTTCTCATCATCCTCATCTTCATTGGGTTTTTCTTTTTCTTTTTCTTTTTCTTTTTCTTTTTCCTTTCTCTTCGCCCTTGCCTTTTCCCTTTCCCTTTCCTTCTCTTTCGTTGGGGGGGCAGTCGGAGGGCCTGATGGTGGTGGTGGCGGCGGCGGCGGTGGCGGAACCCCTGCAGATGGTGCAAGCGGAATGGGGATCGGGACGGGAACATATGCAACGCCCATACCCGGCATGCCGGGCATAGGCTTGATATCCGTAGGCGAGAAGACAGGTCGTGGGTCGTAATCGGTCAGCGCATTTTGCCTACGATCATAGCTATCCCTTCCATAACCGGGACGCCGGTCCTTCTCTTTCTCCTCGGACCTCCGTTTTCTCTCCTTTTCTCTCGTCCTTTCCTTCCCCTTCTCCCTTGCATTCGGAGGCTCGGCAGGATGCGCGGGCGCTAATGCCGCACGATCCCCCATTGCGTGGTCTGCAGGGTTCACCGCCTTGGGCACCCCTACACGTTCGGGGATGTGGATGCGAGTTGGAACAGTACCGGTACCACGAGAGTGAGACGCCGCTGGAGGTCGAGGTAGATCGAGGAACTGGATATTCTTCGCGTTGCTGGAAAATATGAGCCGTAGAACCTAACTTCAAGGCAGCAAGGCAAGTAGACGTACCTTGCAATACGGCCCATCCTCTCTTTTCGCTTTCTCTCTCTCTCTTCCCTATACCGCTCTTTTTCCTGCTTGTACAACGCCTTGGCGGCTTCAAGTCTTGCACGTGAATCCAAACCAGCCAGAATTTCCGGTGGGGCTGGGGGCAACTCGGCACGCTCTGTGACGCTCGAGTATGTCGCCGGTCGTGTCACACCCTGGGGAACAGGGACAGGCACGTCGATCTGCGGGAACGAGTAGTCCCCCGGACTGTCGATCGCCCCGGGCTCCATCGCTTTGGAGAACTGTCTCATCATCTCGATCGCGGAGCGCATGAGGTTCCGCTGGGCGATATCCATCTCCGCCTGGTGCATCCTCTGGCGCGCCTTGCCATCCGCATCGCGCGTCGCCTCGACCTCCTTGTTCAGGTCGAGCTCATGGAACCCAGCGAAGACATCCCGCAGGTTCTGAGAGATGGTAGGATACGCGCGGAGGAATTCTGTCATGGCCCCAAAGAGCTGGCTGAGGTGGCTGATCGCCTCGACTGAGCCAACATCGAGGGTTGTCGTTGGAGGTGCACCATCATCCGTCAGAGCACCGTGGGCGGCACGAGGCGTGTCTGATTCCGCTGAGCGGCTGTGGTTGCGTACATGCTCGTCTTGAGAATACGATGGAAGGGGGAGAGGGGTTGGAGCGTTGGCATAGTGCGTAGTGTGAGTAGTAGGTATGCTATCGACGAGAACACCGTTTTTGGTGAAGTCAGGCGCCTTCTCCCTCTCGCTAACCTTTCCTTTTCCTTTGGCGTTTGGCAGAATCCTAAGCGACTCGCCTATGCTGCTGATTGACGCAGTCTGTATATCGTCATCACGCTGTACTGGTCTTATCCCGGGGTTGATGTTTTCTTCGGACGTTGGCACCGTCTCGATGAACCCGGACGAGAAGGCATCCGGGTCCATTCCGCGCATTGGCATAACTTGAATGATAGGCGAATGTCCGCTAAAGCCAGACGGCCCGAACATATCGGCTTCAGAAAAGATGAAGGCGTCGTGGCGGTGAGGAAGTTGAGTAACATATGTAAACCCGTGGGGGCTTAGAGGGGGCACGTCTGGTAAATCATCGTAATCACCACTGATCCTTGCACCTTCTAATTCTGACCCAGCCAGCGAACTCCATGCCCGAGAGTCCCGAACTTCAAATTCCATTGTTTTGCCCGTTTGCTGAATGCCGTTGACTTGGATATAGTCATCCAGCTCTTCTCGACTGGTCATGAGCGTCTCTGCGTCATTCTTTCCCTTGTACGCCAGCGCAACATCCTCTGGTGGGAGAGAGAAAGCGCGGCCGATTCGCTCCGCTATCGTAGACCACGTCGGAAGGTTACTCAGATTAAGCTTTTGGATGCTTCCCTTGTGTCGAAGCTTGAACTTGAGTTGCATTTGTTGGGACAGACCGGGGTTGGGCGGAAACTGGAAAGGATGATTTGTTTGGCACGATTTGGACCCAACTTCACACACACGCGCGCTTAGGACGAGACGCAGCGGAATATTCGTTCTTGGGCGTCTATTGGTCTGCTTCTTGTACTTACTCACCTGCACTCGATACCCTTGCCGATTTTACAAATTCTCATCGAAAGAACTCCAGGAACTCACAAACGCTTATCTCGATATCACGTTTATCGAGCCGAGTATGCCTCGGGCTACTTCACAAAAGTTCAGCCGTCTCCACACCGCGGCAGCTCAATCGAGCAAACAAGCGTCCGCCGTCGAGTCCTCAGCCAGCCGCAACCCACTATTTGATACAGACCGATTTGGCCAACACATCTTGAAGAATCCAGAAGTTGCACAAGCGTGAGTGCTGCCCTGCTTAGGTCACTGTCGAAGATACCTAATGTGCGCCCTGAAAATAGGATAGTGGATAAGGTCAGTTCCTCTCTCGATCACGCACTTGTATATTTCCAATTACTGAAATTGCTTTTTCTTCTCACTTAGGCAAAACTTCGACCGACCGACATGGTCCTCGAAGTTGGTCCAGGTACCGGAAATCTTACAGTGCGAATACTGGAAAAAGCCAAACACTGCACTGCTGTGGAGATGGACCCCCGTATGGCTGCTGAGCTGACGAAGAGAGTTCAAGGAACGTGAGTATCAGTTTCCTAAGCCTCTTTCTCCTAATTGTTACGACCCATCATCGACCTATCGCCTAGTCCAGAGCAAAGGAAGCTAGGGATCATAATAGGAGATTTCGTAAAGGCAGAAATCCCCTACTTTGACGTCTGCATCAGCAATACTCCCTACCAAGTAAGTTTGGCACTCCCGATCTCGATCTCGAAACCAAATACAATGCAACTCACGCACAAGAGCGGCGCAGATCTCGTCCCCACTAGTCTTCAAGCTACTCTCGCATCGGCCGCTGTTCCGCGTCGCCATCCTGATGTTCCAGCGCGAGTTTGCGCTGCGGCTGACAGCGACACCGGGGACCGAGTTCTGGTCACGGCTGAGCGCAAACGTGCAGCTGTACGCGCAAGTCGACCATGTGATGAAGGTCTCCCGGGGCAGCTTCCGCCCACCGCCGCAGGTCGAGTCGAGCGTCGTGCGCATCGTCCCGCGCGACCCGCCCCCGCTTGTCCGCTTCGAGGAGTTTGACGGCATGAACCGTGTCTTGTTCTCTCGCAGGAACAAGTGCGTCCGTGCGGGCTTTTCGGCGAAGGGTGTGCTGGGCATGCTTGAGGCGAACTGGAAGACCTGGTGTTCGGAAACGGGAGAGGTACGCGATATCTTCAGTGTGGTTTGGTGTTTGGCGCGCCGTGGCTCAAGATTCTTGCAGGTTGTTGATGATTCGATTGGCTTTAAAACACGGATCGACAAAGTGCTCACGGAGACTGGATTTGCTGAAGCGAGGCCTGCTAAGATGTCGATTGACGACTTGTTAAAGTACGTTCATAGGCTGGTCCAGTATGGATTAAGAGCTGAAGCCACGCCGCAGATTGCTCGCTGCCTTTCACGGCATCGGTGTACACTTTGCATGATTATCTTTATTAATTACACGCCAGTTAATACGAAATGGGTACAATACAGCATGAGTGGTGCAACATGAAATAAAATATCAAAGCCGTACTCCCGACACCCTCAAATTAGGTCTCTCTCGACCACCGCGTCGCACCGTTTGAACGACGCGCTGGATATTGGACACAAGGTTGCTTCCTGTAGGCCAAGTACGTCAGCGCCTCCGCTTCATATGAAAATCGATATTGCGGGCACTTACACGAATACGAACGACGAGGGCTGGACGATCCGCGTATCGTTCAAGCTCGCAACCTCCTTGAGCCAGCCTTGCTCCTCGCTCACGCGCTCGTACACTTTGATACCGCCGCCCAGCAAGCCAGCCGCGAGGAGGAACTCGTTGTTATCGCCGAGGAACGCCATTGCCCGGATCTGGGCAAGTCCCGTCTTGACGAACCCAACGGGCTTGAGCGCGGGCGTTGTGCTCAGGATCGTGATGGTGTCGCCGTCGCCGATGTTCGTGGGGTCGACTGTGAGGTTGCGGTTCGACGCGTAGAGGAGTGGCGTAGGGTGCAACGCGTAGAGTAGCTCCGCTGCGCCCATTTTTGCGTTGTCTGGGAGGTCTGGGGGGAGGATGGAGACACTCGCTACCAACGGGGTCTCGGTTTTGCCTGAGGAGAGAGGGGCGATGCTGTGCTGTGTGACCGTGTTTGACAACTCGTTGAGGGTGTAGACACTGGTTTCTGCGTAATAGTTTCGAGTCAGGCGGGGTTTCTTGGCACGGTGTGCTGCAGACGGTTTGTCTAATGCGTACCGTCAACGACAAGATGCCGCGGGCCCGAGCCGGGTGCTTGGTCAATAGAGCCCTTAATTGCCCATGTGCTGCCTTCCTCCTTCAGGCGCCAAACCTTGTCCGAACCGAGATCGGGGACGAGCACTTCGTCGGCGAACTGCACAATCTAAGAAAGAGGAGTCCAGTCCGTCAGCTCGATGAGCAGGGACCTGGATTGGAATATTATTCTTACCTGATGCGCGTGTGGAGTAAGTTGGTTGGGTAGCGGACCAGAGCCCTCGAAGGCGACCAGATCAGTGTCTGAAGTGAACTGGCCGGTGCTGGTGGTGTCGAGGTTGACAAAGAATGCAGACCCATTAATAAAGTTGGCGGCTCCGAGCACAGTGCCGTCGTGCGTGTGGACGAAGCCGAGGTGAGTTGGTGCGCCTCCTTGGGTGGACGTGTTCGCAAGCCGGGTCAAATCCCCAGTGTTAAGTTCGAGTGCAAGGGAGCTGATGGACCCAGTCTCTATCTCGTCCGTTGCATAAATGGTCGTCGGGAATTTCAAAGAATTGGCGAGCCATGTGGGACTCGTCCCAGACTTGATCTGGGAGATCAAGGAAAGGGATGGTGGAGATGTCGTGAACTGAAGCGTGGAGATGAATGGGCTAAAGCTGCCGACGAGTACCCAAAATTTGGACATTATTGCGTGTGGTAAAGTTGCGGGAAATGGAAATTGAAGT
>Ga0307515_10010477_pt1 | contig 17763 bp, 14 predicted proteins | sample 17_EM_MG_FD_194513 | JGI IMG/M metagenome (GOLD analysis project Ga0307515, IMG submission 194513) | Populus trichocarpa ectomycorrhiza microbial communities from riparian zone in the Pacific Northwest, United States - 17_EM | ecosystem: Host-associated > Plants > Roots > Unclassified | place... | reverse complement strand
AATAAAAATTTTAAAGTTTAACAACCAAATTAAATTGGATGCCTAATGAGTGGGAAATAGAAACCAACCTCAGTGAACGGAGGTCAGATGCAAATGATGATTACGGGCACATCAGAATCTCATCCTGATTTAACCCATTGATTCCGGGCACATCAATGTTACTGTTATATTTTGAATATGTGTTGTAAACAAGGTAACGATTATTTTTATTTTTATTTTTTGAAAAATATATTAAAATAATATATATTTTTTTTATTTTTAAAAATTATTTTTTATATTAACACATTCAAATAATAATAAAATAATTTTAAATAAAAATTTAAATTTTTAAAAACCATGATTTCAATATTCTCTCCAAAATTACAGAAAGTAAACACGTGAAAATAATCATTACAAACAAGTCCAAACGATCCGTGACCCAATGGGGAAACGGCCAGCATCAGCTGACGAATGTTTCCTTCATGTGACGAAAACGACACTTCACCTCTCCGTATTTTGGTCCGCAGGACAGCACCACCACCAAATTAACATTGTCTTCGCTCAACATTTTAAGCGTAATCTCTCCATCTACTCTCTTTGCAAATTCTTAAATTAATCATATCTTTGAAAAATTAAGAAATTAAGACAAAATTCAAGCTTGAAATAACAAATGAATGTGATTTTTACCATTGGTTATTTTCTCAATTTATGATATATATATATATATATATATATTAACGTGGGTGTTCAGGGCAGCTTGCGTGTATCTCAACTAATTTCATGAGTCATGAAATTAACGACTATATAAGCCTCTAGTGATCCTGAAAAGACTCAAATTCATGATCATTGAAAAATAAACCTAAAATCTAATCAGTTAAGTTATTCAAGTTATTTCGATTAATATATATTACTAGTAGAATATTAATATTTTTTTTTATTAACGTGGTTGTTCGGGTTAGATTATGCGCACATCGATTAATTCTACAAATCTTAAAGTTAATAATAATATAAAATTTCAGCGATTCTAGATTTATAAAATCCAAACTATTAAAAATATTAATAATTCTTCATCGTTCTATTATGAAAAAATTAATTTTGTTTAATTAAACTAATATCTGATCACAGGTAAACACCAAACAGAAGACAAGAAAATAAGCTCCAACTCCAACGCACATTGGATACGAGGCATGAGGCACCCCACATTGGATATTTTCTCTTCGATTTTTCATTATTTTATTACATAACGTTAACGTGTAAAGGTTTTTGGCATTCTTCGTAATTTTCATTTCTATAAATAACTACACTCTCCCTCACTCATTGTCTGTACTCTTCAGTCTGACTACTCTTTCTCTCTGTACTCACTTTCTTCAAGATGAGAGCTAAGGCATTGCCATTCTTGATATTCTGTCTCAGTATTGTTCAGTGTATCTCCTATGCAGCAGAATCCAATGGAGCCTCAGAGAAGCCTGAGACCGTTAGTTTTGAAACAGCAGGAGGGCTGAGACACAGCTTCCCTAAGGGGTTTGTCTTTGGAACTGCTACTTCTGCTTATCAAGTTGAAGGCATGGCTGAGAAGGATGGTCGCGGGCCTAGCATTTGGGATGAATTTGTTAAAATTCCTGGTAATAATACTAAAACATAATTGATATATAGTGCTTGCTTTGCTTGCCTTGTTAACAAAAATTGAATTTGATAGTAATGTTTTTGTTGCCTTTAAGACAACAGCTAGTAAAAATTAAAACTTGAGGTTTTAGATTAATATCTTTAATGATATGAAATGTGATGTTATGAACAGGGATCGTTGCCAATAATGCCACAGGGGAAGTGGCAGTGGACCAGTATCACCACTACAAGGTAGGTCCTGTCTTGTCCTTCCCTTTCTTTTATTCGTATGGTAATGTTTATTTATGTTGTAACTGTACTGATGCGTTTTAATCATGTCTGCAATAAGACATCCACCAAAAATGGGGTGCCATGACAATGTGGTCATCATTAATGATAACCCTTTGACCAGGCTAGATGCTTCATGATCTTTCTGATTACTGATTTGCATGACAGTTCACTGATCTATTGAGTTATTCTTCGTCGTTCTACAGATGAATAAATGGGATTTTGACTGATCTGTTGAGTTATTGTCTGTCGTTCAATAGTTGAATCAAAGGGAACAATTCCTGTGTTTAAACTTTCATTGTAGTTTTAATTTCAGCAGTTTTGAACACTGCATCGTTAAGAATGAGGGGAAATGCCTACAAATATGAACATCTACCGTACTGTTGTTACTAACCCTTACTCTTGATGTTTTATATTAATATAACTAGTCATTTATGCAGATCATTAACATTATAATATCCATTCTTGATTTTATGCAAGTTATATCAAGTTCTTGTCATTCAGGAACAAAAATGGTAAGTTTAAACTCTTCTTCTGATGTTGCAGGAAGATGTAGATATCATGAAAATGTTGAACTTCGATGCATACCGGTTCTCGATTTCATGGTCCAGAATTTTCCCTGGTAGTTGATTCAGATGCAGTTTCTGTTAAATTTGAACTCTTCTTAAAGATTTGTGTCACTGGATCAGCCTAAACTTCTTTGACTTCTTTGATGTAGATGGAACTGGAAAAGTGAATTGGTTGGGAGTTGCATACTACAATAGGTTGATCGACTACATGATCGAAAAAGGTTTGCTTTTCTATGAAATTTGAACTAGATACATGTTGATTGCCAACTAATCACTACACATTTATCAAGAGATGGGGATATAATTGATGTCCATGAATATTTTGCAGGCATTACTCCATATGCGAATCTTTATCACTATGATCTTCCCCTAGCACTAGAGAAGAAGTATAAAGGATTGCTGAGTTACCAAGTAGTGTAAGCATAGTAATAAGAACTGATTTTTCCCCATGTATAGTTTTTACCTTATATTTTGTATTTTGGATGACTGGCATGATTTTTCTCAAGAATATTATTCTGGGGATTATGTTTCTGAGCAATCATCTTTAAATGGATTGAAATTTGATAAATGCTTCAAACTCCGCAGGAAAGACTTTGCCGATTATGCAGACTTCTGTTTCAAGACCTTTGGAGACCGAGTGAAGAATTGGATGACATTCAATGAACCCAGAGTGGTAGCTGCACTTGGATATGATAATGGATTATTTGCTCCTGGCAGGTGTTCCAAAGCATTCGGGAACTGTACAGCCGGCGACTCTGCAACAGAGCCTTATATTGTTGCTCATCATTTGATTTTATCTCATGCAGCCGCAGTTCAGAGATACCGCGAGAAGTATCAAGTTAGCATCTGTTCTTCTGTTTTTGAACTGGATGCAATTCATATATTCAATGGAGAAGAATGTTATATACCTTATTCTTTTTCATTCTACATTGCAGGAAAAACAAAAGGGAAGGATTGGGATTCTCTTGGATTTTGTTTATTACGAACCTCTTACCAGCTCAAAAGCTGACAACTTGGCAGCTCAAAGAGCAAGAGACTTTCACATTGGATGGTAAAAATATACCCAGCACATGCATTATCTCATGAATCACTTGTTTTCCATTCGTAGTTTCAACTCCAATGATGCCTAAGCCACCTGCACTTATAAATTCTCCATTCTCAATCTTCACTCTAGTTTGCCTTTTTATATCAATGTCATTGAACATGTTTTCGCCCGGTTTCATGTGAGTGCTACAAGAACTATCAATGAGCCATTGTACATTCTTGTCTCCGTTGCTACTTTGACAAGTATAAAACATGCTTCCATACCTTCTCTATCTTTGATAATATTTCCTTGTGGAATGTTCCTCATACTATAATCTTTAGCTAAGTGACCAAACCCCTTACAATTGAAACATCGTGTCTCCCCTTTATACCAACAATTTTTAGGCACATGGCCTAGTCTATTATAAGAATGAAACCTTCTGACACTTCTATCATCACCATAGTTGCTTCCAAAATTACTTCTTCCTCTTTCCCTTTGATTTCTACCTCTTCCTCTACTATATCCTCCACCCGTAAAGGATTTTGTGTACCAACAGTGCTTTGATTGAAAAGTAATCTCTACTGACTTTTCACTTCTCTTCACTAATCTCTTCTCATAATGAACCCTTTAACTTTGGAACGCCCAGCATAAACAAGTCTTTTGTTTCTTCTATAGCAGCCACAATAGGATCAAACTTCTCTGGAAGGCTAAACAACACTTTCTCTGCAACTCTTCTATCACTTATCTCACCACCACAACTTTTCATCTGAATACATGGAGAGAACACCACAATACTAACTCTTTCTCTTCTTAATTAGGAGAAACAAAAGTGAAAGGAGTTATCAAAAACTAAGGAGAAAGTCTCTATTTATATTTATAGTAGAGGGCTTCTTTACATATTAATAAAAAAACCAGCTAGAAAGACTAACTTTACTGCGGCCATTTTTTGACTTGGCTGCTCCTCCATTTTCAGCATTTCCCCCTGTGATTGCAGCCATACTTGACACCTCTATGTTCAGCTTTTCCAGCCACCTACTCTGCAAGAGTTAAAGAAAGATGGCTGCAACGTTTTTCTTTTCTAAGTAATTGAATATTCCAGTGTGAAATGTGAGTTTACAGCTCACAATGATGAGCTGAAATTTGGAAACCATAGCAGCATGCTGCATGCTACTTTGCAGATAATATAAATTTGATGCATTTAACTGACACATTTTATGAACTTGCATCTTAGTGTCAGCTATCTGAAATTTATTTAAAACAATTAGATTGTTGGTGAAATAGATATGTCTAAAGAGTGTGCCTTGAAAAGAATATGAAAGTATGGTCTAAAACTTTGGATATAAACAATTTTCATAATAATGAGACAAATAAAATATTTCAAGGGCATTCCAGTTGAATCACACTTCCATATGATACAATCAACTAACCTTACGATATAATTTAGACATCTTCATAGCTTTCAAAAACTCATATCACGTGGCTTTTGCTTCGTGTAGGTTTATCCATCCTATTGTGTATGGTGAATATCCAAAAACAATGCAAAATATTGTCGGGAATAGACTACCCCAGTTTACAAAAGAAGAAGTTAAGATGGTGAAGGGCTCAATGGATTTTGTGGGCATCAACCAATATACAACTTTCTACATGTATGATCCTCATCAGCCTAAACCAAAGTACTTGGGCTACCAGCAAGATTGGAATGTTGGATTTGCTTGTAAGAAACTCCTGGATTCATTTCCCCCTCGAATAAATGAAGCTTCAAACTTCATTTACTCCTTCAGTCACTAAATTGCAGTGTCTTGTGAATTTTGCAGATAAGAAGAATGGAGTGCCAATTGGTCCAAGAGTAAGTTTTTCACCTGTGTGTTAATAATGCATGAGCTATGGATTTGATTTTATTTCATATGAATAATTGGATATTTGCAGGCAAATTCTAATTGGCTTTACAATGTACCATGGGGTATGTACAAGGCTGTGATGTACATAAAAGAGCGCTATGGAAACCCTACAATTATACTATCTGAAAATGGTATGAGCTACCTCTATATGTCTTTTTTTTTTCTTAGTTAAATTATTACTTTTTGTGGGCTTGTTTTTATACTCTGTTAATATATATATATACACACACACACATATATATTCAGGGATGGATGATCCTGGTAATTTCACGCGTTCGAAAGCATTGCACGACACCACTAGAGTTGGCTACTTTAAGGCCTATTTGACTCAGCTGAAGAAGGCAGCTGATGAAGGAGCCAATTTAGCTGGTTACTTTGCATGGTCATTGCTTGACAACTTTGAATGGAGGTCAGGCTACACTTCAAGGTTCGGCATAGTATATGTTGATTACACCAACCTAAAGAGGTACCCCAAAATGTCTGCCTATTGGTTCAAGAAACTACTGGAGCGGAACAAACACTAAACATAGCAGCCAGGCTTTCCTTTCGATTTAGTTGTCTGGAAATTAATATTATTACAGTAAAGCTATCAAGAACATTGTGTTTGGGCTCTTTCACTGCTTGAGTTTGTTCAGTGGCGCTAATAATAATTTACTGATCTGCAACCCTAATGAAACAGCTTAACCGATCAAGAACATAAAAATTGCAGAGAAATTAAGTACACAAGCATGGCCTTATATATTTCCTAGTTTGTGAAATTTAGTTGACTATTTTTCTGAATGAACTGCGTTAACTTTGAATGATAATGCAAAATTAAATCTCGTATCTCCATAAGCAACCAGGATATCGATCTCAGTCTCAGCTCTCATTAGCCAGGCTCAGAAACTGCAAATTGCCATGCAGACATGCAGTCCTCGTCTTTGGTGGACAACAATAGCGCAACTTCTACTGACCTTGCTACCTCACAGTTTGATCTCAAATCCACATCTTAATACCAATTTCTCAGTGGCCTATTTCAGAATTTCGATGAAAGGTTCCTAATAGTTACGCAAAAATGGGCAATGAATTATAACCACGGAGATGGAAAGGTTACACACGAGAAAAGAAATTCAAAATAGTATTCTTCATGTTCTTTAAGCTCCTGTACTTGCTTCTCTTCTCCTTTTCATTTTTATCTTTTTCGTTAGGACTCTTTTTAGGCTTAGAATTCACACTTTCTTGGGACTCCTTACTGACATACAAGTTGTTTTGAGTTTTTTACCTTGGTTACCGCTGAAGCTTGTTCACCCTGGCCTAAGCGAACTTTGTTCTCTTTTCTTTTCTTGGAAGGACTTTTATATATCATGAACCTTTGACTGAACGTCATCAGGTGTAAACCATGGTGTATTCATCTTTTCCGAGTCAATCACAACTGAGATTTGTTCAGTGCTGCTATCTTTCTGATCCAAGTAGATTTCTTCGACTTGTCGAATCCTGAATGGGTTCTGAGGTATCTTCAGTGGAACATCATTGGGAACCACTGCTGTTTCTGTACTTTAAACATTAGGTGACAAACTTAGTTTCTGAAGGGCTAGAGCTTTGCTGATATACATCCTTTCAGTTGAAAGTGGCTCCAGCTTCATTAACACACCTAGTACAGTAAACGCATGCACGGTAAAGTTATGCAACTTCTAGATATCTGTATCAGTAAAGATGAAGTGGGGTTAAAAAAACTTGCCTGAACTATCTTCTCCAGTTTTGTAGGAAAGAAAAGCCATTGAGAAGTCATTTTGTCTGGATATAATACCGGGGTTGAGAAGGATTTTGAACGACAATAGGGTCTGGAAGATGTCCAGGACTTGGAAAACAAGCGAAGGCCTCCATGGTTCTTGAATCCAAGTTCCTTTGAGCAATTGCAGTTTCTACTGAAGGAGGAATTTCTCTGGAGTCATTTGCAATCAGTCAAAGGAAAAAAAGCTGCACACAAGGCACAAGCAAACTACATATGCAGGCTTATACTGTTAGATTAGCATTGCTAATGTTAAACACCACCAACATGAAGTTATGCAACCAGCATCCAGAACTCTTCAAGTGTTCATGCCAGATTTTTTTTAAAAAAAACATCACTATGAATTTACTACAGTATCTGTGCCATGACTCAAAATTCTTGGGTGTCAAAGGCCACAGTTCACTATGCTTGACATAGTGGTGCATGCTAAAAAAGGAGCTATCTTAATAGAACTTTCAGAAATAGTATTAGCTCAATTAAAGTAGGATGCAGTCCATGAAAATCTGGCTTTCCTTCCAAATATTCCAATAGATTCTGAGGGAGAGGTTTCATGTGTTCAGCTGGCTTTGTGATAGAATCATATCTGCATCAAATGCAAACAAATAAAAACAATAAACGGTCACTATGTACCTGCGGAAAGATAAAAGAAAAGCAGGGGATGAATCAAACTGTAATAACTTAGGTTTGAAGACAATGAGGATGAGGAAATAAATCATTTGGAAAAGCTGTATTTTACATTTGAATAGAAATAAAGTTGGAGGTTGTTTATAAATAAAGTAATTAATATTTTAATTTTCTAGAAAATTAGAGTACGAAAAAAAAACTAAAATTTTCTATTCAAATGCAATATCTTTTTCGGTGTAGTTTTCAAATTTATACTGGGTTTGAAAAACATATTTTATAGGTTCTTTACAGTGTTTTAATATAAATTTTCCACTATCTTTCAAATGAAGAAAAATCACAGGAGCAATATATATTTTTTCTTTTATACACAAGCACTTTTTAGCAATATAAGAGATTAAAATTATTTTTTATATTTTTGTAATTGGTTAATATCATAAATTTATTTTTTATTATAATCTAATGTAAAGATTTTTTTTGGTTAATAATATAATTTTTTATGATAATTTTTAATTTGATCGAAATAAAATTAATATTCTATAATTACATTGTAATGAATATAAAATATCAAGATAATGAGTATTATTATGTTTTTTTTTTATAAGAAATAGTTATAATTTTGATGTATTTTTATTTTTTCAGTGAAAAGAAATTTGTTTTTATTTTCAACAAATTCATACATTTTTCATTTTTTTAATGGAATGTGAGGTTATATTTGCATTAATGAAATCATGCAATTAGAAAATGAGTTATCAAAATAAACCCATTAATTTCTGATCTGTAATAAATTGTTGTTACTTCGATTTTTTAATATAAAATATTCAGTATATTATGTGAGTTGACAACATATTTTTTTATATCAATCAATATTTTCTTGAGCTTTGTCATTCTTTTTCAACATGTCCTTGGCTAGAGAAAAAAAAAGTTAAAAGTTAATATTTATTATCAAAACATTATCAAATATAATAATTTTATTTTTAAATTATAGTATCATTTACCGATAAAATATTATTTCATTATTTTTCTCGGTATTCACTAATAGAAAATTTTAATTTATAGGTTCATGTTTGTAATAACTTGTCAATAATTAAATTCTAATGGGAATCTAATTCTTAAAAATAATACAAAGTAATTAAATTAAAGAATAACCCATCTGATTTATAACACTAAAAAAAAATTAATGTTAAAACTTGTATCTTTAAATACTAATCTACTTTTTTTTTCACTATTCTCTTTTTGGTTAAGAGTAAATAAGATAAAAATAATGAGAGTAATATATGAAATAAAATGAATTGAATATTATGATAGAACATATGTTTTAAACATGTGAATTCTCAATTTATTTATCAATTAAATTCAAATTTAACACTATAATTAAATTTAATTATAATAGAAAATTGTTCCAAACAATTTATATAAAAAAATTACAAGATGGAGGACGAATCCTAATATTAAAAAATAAAAGATAAATTATTATTATTATTATTATTATTATTATTATTAGCCAATAAGAAAAATAAAAATAAATTTGCAAACTAGATGACTCATCTTGTGATACAATAAAAGAAAAAGTTCAGCATATAATTTGATTATCGTTTTTGTTTAGGTTTTAATCTATTTATTCGATTAATTTTGTAATTTGGACCGTACAATGCTAGTCTGCATCAAGAGTTTGCATCCCTCTATCATGATCGTTTTCTAACTCCTCTCATATTGGCTAGTGGGCCATAAACTGGAGTCAGCTCAGGTGGCTTTGCTAATATGGAGATTCAGATGGAGAGGAGGAAGATCCCAAGTTTGGAAGATATTCATTTCCATGTTGCTCCGAGACTAGACTTTGGTCAACACCGCCCCGGCATCGCTCTTTTATTAAACAAGGGCGACGTCGTATATTCAAGGGTGGTCTAGGAGGAGGCCGGCAATCTTCAGGTCGATGTCCGGGCACATTGCATTTATTAAGATCTCCTGGTCTAACATATCGAATAGCCTCAACATGAACCACACAAATGATCAAAGCCACGCACATGAACCATGAGATCATGTTAGAAAGCTTCATGGCTTGTTTTTTTTTTTTTTTATGTTTAATGGTGGGAAATTGAAGATTTTATAGGGTTTTATATGTGTTCTTCAGTGGAGATAATTAAGGTCATTAATTAAATGAATAAAGGATTTTTCTTATCATTAATATTGTATACGTTTAATAATCAGAAACAGCTAGGTTTATAAAGAAAGAGGCTTCGAAGTCGTTTTTTCTTGAGAGAAAAACTGCTATACCAGAAGCCAAATTTCTAAACGGATGAAGATGGCGCAGTTTCCATGGTGATCAAGTTTTTGTAGATTTTAAAATTCGTTGTCATGAAACAAAGCCTCCTTTCTCCTGGAATGTTCTACGTATGAACACAGTTTCTTGCCTCATAAAATACTTGGCTAAGAGTATATATGTGCTGGAAGGAACTAGATGTACAACCTTTACTGAATTAACCTTTTTGATGCCTAGAGGTAAGGTTTAAAGAACCACGGTGCAGAAAATGATCAAGAAATTGCTTAATTTGAAGTGGGAATCATTGTATCAAATAACTTTTAAGTTATTTGTAGAATTCTTTCGTTCTTGATGAGTATTCTGACGTACAAAATTGAATTTCCCACTCTATATATATATATATGATGCATTTTGCGTTCACATTATTTTTTCCTATGTGCATGAGAATGTTTTGGCAAAATTATTGTTGTATACAGAATAAATTTTCAATAAGTCTAAGTTTTCCATGTTTTGCCGGATTCTACGAGTACTTTAGGCCATTGAGATTGCTTTACACATCGAAGAAAGCATTTCATGGGGCTGGTCTTAGATACAGGGGAATGTAGGTTGTTTGATTAGGTTCTGAATCCCAGACTGAGAATGCACTCGTACACTTCATCCATTTCTTTGTCATACCAGGGAAATGGCGATCGATCACATCTTTAAGGGTCTCTGTCTTGTTAACCCATTCCAGGCCTTTCTCTGTGTAGGTTCGAGAGTTGAAATTGGTGGTGAAGAAACGATCAGCTTCTAGCCTCCTGATATTATCTTATATCAATTAGAGAAAGAACTGAAAGGTGGAGATCATTCTATCTTGAAATGTGAGATGGGGTAGAGCATACCTCGAGGCAATAAGTAAAAAGATGAAGAAAGCAGTCTCGCTTATCGCAAAGCCTTTGATTTTCTTTTCTGCATGTAAGCCTATCAGCAAATCTAGTTTTTCGACATCATTTCCATACACATCGCGAAGAGCTTCTATAACCTCTTCATCATCTGTCAAATCTTCCCAGTTGCTAATCGGAATCATCAGTAAGTTCCTTCTGAATTCGTTGTAACGAGCAACTCCTCTCTCCCTATCTCTATAAACTAATCAACAAAAACTTTATGTTAACACTTGGATTATGAGGGAATGAAGCCAGTGCTTGATGAAGAAAGGAAATAACAAAATGAAGATGGTTTGAGTGTGCAAGTGACTTGCTTTCCATAGCAGCCATATCAACTTGATCTGGCCTGTCTTCTCCATTAATATCATGAGCAACAAGGTTTCTCATCCATGATGGATAGTTCCACAATTTGACAGCTCCACATGCCTGATGACCCATCGATACCAGCATCTGCTCCATTCCTAATTCTGACAATCTTCTCTCCCCATCTTTTCCAGCCATCTCCCTCATTGGCACCCTAATTCATCATATAGATTAAATAGAGTTAGTCTTAGTCGTAAAGAATTTAATACATCATGATTGAACCAGTGTCTGAAAGATAATTACTTCTATCACTGCTTGCTTTTGTAAATTATGTTTGACAACAAAATTCAGAACAAGCACCAAGCTTTTAAATGCTTTCTGAAAGTTAATATTACCGAGAAACAAAAGGTAGAGAAGCAGATTGGTTTGGTATCCTTCTATGATCTTTCAAAAATTCTCTACCAAACAATGTCTAAAACTTCTAATGATGTAATTTAGCATATGAAGAAAGAAGAGGGAAAGACAAGTACTCTTCAACTACTGGAGGGCATTCATATTCTGAAGCTGTGGAATGGATGTCTCTCAGGATGAGTTTGTCAGGCAGTAGTGAATGCATTCTGTAGACACTCACGAACTCTTCGGTCAGTGAATAGGGAACTCCATGATCTCTTGGTCTCCTAAGACCAACCAATCCACTCAGTACTGGACCACCAAAGTGCCCAAATAAATCCTTAATTTTCTTCCCCAAAAATCCATACCTGTGCCAAACACAACTCATTAACTTGACTATAAATGCGACATGCAAACAACTGCAAAGATGTTTTAGCTTTAATTAATTACGAGGAGCCAGAAAGCAACTGGAATAATGACAGCTGCATACAGTTCACTACTGCTTGCCTTAATATATATATATATATACTCCGATTTCTGCAAGGTGTAGGAATCTCTATAGTGTAGCAAATTTATATAGTTATTCAATAGAATTGTCATCTCACCAGTTGATCCTCATCCCTGCAAGGAGAGTATCAGTCCTAAGGAGTTCTACAGTCCAATCAATGGTGTGAATTTTGGCAAGGACAGCTGAAGTAACCAATCTGGCATGTCGATACAGCTTTTCATCATCAAAATCAGGGTAATTTTCCTGAAAACAGGAGGAAAATAAACCGGAGCATCAGCAAAACAAATGTATTGACATCCTCATTTCTCTTTCAGAAAGTTCATACTCATGTAAAATTTTTATTTCCTGATTTGCTTGTAAAAGAGTTGCATTCTAGTTAATGGAAAAAGTTTCAATCTATGTGACCTTAATTCAGTGGGACCATAACTATGTGATGACATTGTTTTTCATCTCCATTTTTGTATGAGAAGACAATTGTAGCATAAATGACAGGATAATTGCCTAGGATCAAAATATGCACTTAAGGGTTTTACAAATGTGCTTAAAGACCACATTTCAGCATTCAAACACAGTGCAGATATTTCAGTTTTACTTGAGTCACAAAAAGGTAGTAGACAGGAAAAACTAAAAACGAAAAAATGGAGAAAGAATGAGCACTTGCTTTAAGCATGTCACAGACAGCATTATGTTCTTTGACAAATAAGGCTTGTAATAAAGAAAAGCCTGCCCAGCAATTCCTGACGTCTCCTGAGATGGGAATCCCTTTCTCATCGTGCTCAAGAAGTCCATCTCCTGCAATCCTTAATCTCCCATCTTTGAATTCCCTAACTTTTCTCATCCCATCCTCATTATTCCCATAAATTACACTTCCATCCCTGCTTAAATTAGAAGAAGCAGGCAAATTTGAAAAGGGAAAAATAAAGACAGTACTATATGTTCAATTCATAGAATCCTGAACTTCCTCGTCTTCATGCCAATAAACGCAAATTTAATGTGAGAAGGACTTACCACCAAGGAGTCCTTGTGTTTAGAGATCCAGTCTTCATGTATGGTGAACCTGTTGAAACTTTCTTTGTCTTGTAGAATTTGAATGACTTCAATGGACACCCATCTGCTATCTTATCAGGTGCTTTAAGTTCAACCTGCTAACATATTAAACATCAGTCTTCCTAGTTGAAGTTCTATGAGGGGAGTCCAATCTAGGATCCTTGTATATTTTCTTAATTCTGGTAAGAACAAAAAAAGTTGGTGCAATAATCTTGACAGTGTGGACCTGTTGGGTGTCCTCCATATGATCAATCCAGTCATGAATCATGAATTGTATCCATGAGCAGGCTATCATGTTGAATTGCTTCCCATTGTCTATGAACTTATTCCTTGCCAAAAGCTTATTGGCCACAACTGTTGGATGAGGATCCAGCAACTGCAAAGACAAACATCTTAAATGTATGCTAGAGCACCATATCATCTTAAATCTGTTTCATCACTTGTAAAATATGTGTATCCAAAATCTACAAAACTTTCATTGCCAAAAGCAATTAATATAATAATCATTGGTTTCATTTTGTTTACATTAATTTTAGACTCTTTAATGGGGAAATATATATCATAAGGTAAACTGAAATGATTCATCGTTTAGCAATTTTTTCTATGATTTTAGTAGATCTTTAGCAGCCTCGCTTTCAACTCACTGAAACAACTAGAGTTTTTATATGTTGGAAATGAACGTAGAGAAATACAAGGGTGAGTTTGAAAAACAAATTGTATTAATGGAATGCTTATAGGGTGATTAAGGATTTCTTTTCTTAATTAACAATGAATTCCAAGTATATAATCAGTTGGATCACTACACGAACCCCATATCTTGAATTTGCTGGGAGCATGTTGCGACCAAAAAAAGTTCCTTGGCTTCCAATAATGTCATCACTAGGGTGATTGCATTTTCCATCAGCCGTTCGATAAGAAAACTCTTCAGTCTCATATTTCTGACCATTGATTCCTCCGACATGCAAGAGATTGTAACGTTGGTGCAGATGCCTTCTAATTGCCATATAAGCAAGTCCCAAAAGTACTGGTAATCTGTGCCATAACCCCAGCTTGTCCACGAAATGTATAACCTGGTAAATTCAGACATGCAAACAAACACATCAACAGTGGGAAGAACATACATGTAATCAAGGCATATGATTAATTAAGCAGAGAAAATGAAGGTGATGAACAGATAATGGGATACTAACAAAGAACAACAGAGTGTCAAAAAGATTCATCTTGTAAACAATATGCCTTAGCTGAGGATGAATGAAGGAGGAAGAGGATAGAGAGAATGCCATATGTGGGAGATAATTAGTACTGGCTAAGCTTATGCTGCTTTTGTACGCCTCGGCCAGCTAGTTATATTTCGGTTTTCTCCACAGCCAAAGAAGGAAAGATGCATAAGAATAATTGAGAAGGAAAAGCACTGTAAATTGGAACGTGGGTTGATGGTACACTACATTGGCATCTTCTCATTAGTAGTTACGCTGAATATTGCAGTAGGTGCAGGGCCAAATTAATTATAGCGGTGCATCCCATACGGCTATTTTAGTTCATTAGATAAAATGTGTAATAAATATGCAGCTTTAAAGGGTGTAATAAATGGAAATTAAAAAAAAAATTAGTTTCTTAATGCCTTTTTTATATGCTTGTGAGGTAGTGCTAAATAAAATACTAAAATGTTTTTTCTTTTTTAAAAATGCTATTCTAATATATTTTCTAAAAAAATCTAAAACTAAGAAAGTGAGACCAACAAAAAAATAAACTAATTAAATACAGTCATTTTCACCGTGCTTTTTTAATAAAAAAAATCTATGTATATATTTAATTAAATATAACGAGAACCATATATGCCAATAAATATAAAAAAAATATTAATGCATCTATTTGACTCGCCTCAATATTTTTTTTCCTAATACAAAAGAATGAAAATGTAGGTGTTAACATGTTTTTTTACTTTGAATAAAAAATATAATTGTGAATTGAAAAGTTGATGCTTACACATAATAAAACAAAGTAAGGATCATATTCGTTAATAAAAACAAGTAGGATCCCAAGTTAATTTTTAACATGATAGAAAAATATAACAATATTATGACTACATTTCACTATATCGTGATTCTCTTCATCGATAAGTGTAAAGATATTATTTACATAAAATAAAATAAATCTTAAAATGTATAAACTGATAAATTGATAAAGAGTTGTTAATGACAATGAAATTCAAAAATAAAAAAATAATCATTTCTATAAAACTAAAAGATAGATAAGTATGATATTTAATTATATCTTTTTTCTTTGATGCACATGATTTTTTTTATCTTAAAGTTTATTGTTTCTTACCAAGAATATGTAATTTTTATTTTTAAGAATAAAACTATTTATATAAAACATAAAAAAAATTATAAATAAATTAGAATAATCTATTTGAAACATTAAATAGATACAAAATAAATAAAAACAACCACTATTTAAAAAAACTAAATAAAAAAATCTAAACAATAAGAGAGAATAGGTATTAATTTAAATATAAATTAAAAGATTATTTAAAAAATAAATATTAAAAAAAGATATCAATTACAAAAATAAAAGAAGGAAGCCAAGCGCTACAAGGCCTGACAAGTCAGGTTCTCGCACTTGACTCAATTTTAAAAGAGGTCAATGACATGTTGTGTGTCCCGTTAACAAAGAAAAAAAATAAGAGCCCACACATGCTAGTCTATAAGTGTAGAGTGGTAAATATTTCAATTATCAAGAATAAGAAATAATATTTTTTTTCAAAAAAAAACATTTAAGGAAAAAACAGAAATTTAAAAAAAAAATTATAAAAGAATGATGATAAAAAAAAAATGGTGATAAAAAAGCTAAATGTAAAATGATAAATATGTCAAGTGTAAAAATATATATATATTTTTTGCCAAAAAAATTCAAAATTTACAAACTTGACACCGCTATAGTAAAAAAATTATAAAATAAAAAATTAGCCATCGCTACAATAAAAAGTTGAAGAAATATACAAAATTGTCATTTATGTGATTTGCCAGTTCCTTTGAGTGTATTGTATAATAATAATAACTAGTATATTGACTTGCCCTCCGCAGTGGGTCTATATAAAAAAAAATTAAATGTAAAAAAAAAATATTAAGAGTATGAAGAATGTTTTGATAATGTTATTAAACCTAACAAAATGAGTTAATTTTTAAACCTCCACTTAACTCTTTGTCATACCCAAGTAATGTAGGTATTGTAACCATGTCAGACCTAAGTAACGTGGGTCTGCCAACTATGCTAAACCCAAGCACAGACCCAAGCATCTAGGGTCTGGCAGTCATGCCAGCCCACGCGACTTGGGTATGACAAACATGCTAGATTTAGGCGTCTCGGTCTAGCATAGTTGTCAAACTTAGGCGTAGGTTTACCAGACCTAGGCGCACTGGTCTTGCATTGTTGTCAGGCCTAGGTCCCAAGCAACATGGGTCTAGCCACCATGCCGAACCCAAGGTGTGTGGATCTGGAAACAATGTCAAACCCGCGCGCCTTGGGTTTAGCAGTCATGTCAGGCCCAAGAACATGCTTGATTTGACAAACAACAAACAAAGAGAACAATTATACACTTCAGTTGTTAGGAGAGGGAAAAGAAAGAAAAAACGTAAACAATCGATCACCAGTGGCAATCCAATCATTATTTGTCTACACGTGCCACACTATGTGTAAGAGAACACGGCTGCGCATCTAGTTAGATTACGAATGGCTAGATTTGGCCACCGAGAAGTGTCATACGCACCTCCTTAATGGTGCGGGCGCCGTCCATTTGCTCATAAGAAACACGCGTCTGCAGCTTTTCAATTAAAAAATAACAACTATCATGAAAATACTAAAACGCCCCCATAGTCCTCTTAATTATATAAAATACCCATGTAAAAATACCAAAATACCCTCAAAGACAAAGCTTCTTTTTTTTGCTAAAAGCGTTATTTGACTAAACTTGAAAATTAGAAAAACCTAAATACCATTGTGGAAGAAAGCCAAAGAAATGTTTATCCGTTTGTGAAAAGATGATAAATTGAAAGTGAAACTACTATTACAATCCATAGTAAAAGCTCTCTTGATTTACAGTGATTTCTCCACACCATTTAGCTTTTTTTATAATAATAATAATAAGGGAAAAATTATTAGTGCATTGTAATCAGAAATAAGGTTAATTGATCATTGAGATTCCTATTAGTCTCAAAAGCTCCTTTTCAACATCTAGAATGATCATTTATATTATAAATTTTAAAAAGAGATTTATGGGTGGAAAATAAAATGATTGCATAAACAAATTCTCCCATGAAATCCTAGTGGAAAAAGTGTGTCAAAAAGATTCTTGACAAAGCTGGTTTGTCCTTCTTTAAACAGAATACTACTCTGTCTTCGACCAGTAGCAAACTTGCCATAACTTTAGCTACTCTTAATGCAATTTCCATTCACTCACTAAACATGTTAAGATGGTCTATCAAGAATTAAAAGAAACTAAAAGGATAACTCCTTTATCATGAAAAAATTTATTGTAGCTATAGACTCATTGGTAATGTGGATTGGAACATTAAAATTACTAT
>Ga0307515_10010476_pt1 | contig 17763 bp, 22 predicted proteins | sample 17_EM_MG_FD_194513 | JGI IMG/M metagenome (GOLD analysis project Ga0307515, IMG submission 194513) | Populus trichocarpa ectomycorrhiza microbial communities from riparian zone in the Pacific Northwest, United States - 17_EM | ecosystem: Host-associated > Plants > Roots > Unclassified | place... | reverse complement strand
ACTAGTGAGAACCCAAGTCCAAACCTACACTCGAAGACAAGCAGTACCCCTTGCACAAGTTGAACGACCAAATTTCCGATAATAATAAAGGCCGATCCGCTATCGATCCCTCTACCGTAGCAGTGAATGGCTCGACAGATCAGTGATCCACGAGCTTTTTCTTTGAAAGCCGCATAACAATGTTCCGGAAGTCTGCTTGAATCTAGCTGAGCAGGGCTGACCAGAGCGGGAGCAAGATCGAGCCAATCTGGCCAGATGGAATTGAACTCCTCGATGCTGGTGTATCCACCAGATATAGTGGCATATGGATGGACACGGGGATAGGTGGTCCAGACGAGCCAGATACCCCTATCCCTACCTACCCAAAAGTTATGTAAGCAGGTGATCGGGAGTGCTGGGGTTAGGGTTACTTGATTTTCACTCCGTTCTTCCCTCTTCGCGTTCTATGGCCAAGGGGTCTCAGTTATCCCAACTCAAGTCGGCGTTATCTCAAGCCGGTGTAACGAAATCTCAGCCAGGGAGCAAGCGGAAACGCTCGAAGAACGAAGATGTCGACAAGGAGAGGAGGGCCGCGAAACTTCGCGAGATTCAGCAAAAGATGAATCCGTTTGATGTTCAGGTCACGAAAACGAAACACGATACTGGTGGGAGGAGGATTAAGGGCGCTGTCGGTCGACCCGCCCAGAGTAAACAAGTTGGAATTCAGCAGGTATGCAGGCGGTCAATTTTCTACCATCGTTAGTTAAATGGACTCGGATTCTGAATAGCGTACAAAAACTCTACTTAAAGAGTACCAGGATAAGGATCGCTCCGGCGGAATACTGGATCGCCGTTTTGGAGAAAATGACCCCACCATGACACCCGAGGAGCGTATGCTTGAACGTTTCACCAGGGAACGGAAGCGAGAGTCCAAGGGCGCCTTATTCAACCTGGAGGAGGAGGACGAACTTACCCACTATGGGCAAAGTTTATCGAAGTTGGATGACTTTGATAACATCGGACTTGGGCTTGATGACAACGACGAAGAAGACGCTGGTCAGATTGACCCGACAACCGTGCAGAAGGTTCACTTCGGTGGTTTTGAAAGCGACGATGACGATGACGACGAGGGGGTGAGTAGGATATTATCCTTCATTCGTGTCTCCCTCCTTGACTTACAATTGTTTTTCAGCCAGGGCGGAAGAAAACAAAGGCCGAAGTCATGGCCGAAGTTATCGCGAAGAGCAAGGAACACAAGGTCAGTTCCCTTCAACTGCGATCTTTGCTTTGTTGACGCGCGCTTTCTCTAGTATCTTCGCCAGATGCAACAAGAGAAGGACGAGGATCTCCGACACCAACTCGATCAAGACTTGGAGTCTTTACGTTCATTGCTTTATGATGTCGATCCAAAACGATCCGCCGACGAAATGAAGCTCAATGCTGCTGTGGAAGCTCCGGACGTTGAGGACCAGGAGTATGATAAAGCTGTCAGAGAGCTCGCTTTCGAACAGAGGGCCAGGCCCAAGGACAGGACAAAGACGGAGGAAGAGCTCGCATCGGAGGAGAAACAAGCCCTGGAGAGGGCGGAGAGGAAGAGACAGAGGAGAATGCGGGGAGAGGACTCTGACAGTGAAGGTGAGAATGGGCGGAGGAAGCGTCTCAAACAAATCGGCGGTGATGACCTCGAGGACGATTTCTACGGTGAAAATGGGTTTGGCCCAGGGCTACAAGAAGATGGTTCTGATGAATCCGATCAGGGTGAAGGAGAGGACGAGGAGGGGGAAGATGGGCTGGAAAGCGAACGCGACAATGATAACGGTGAGGATAGCGAGGAGGACGGAGGCGACACGGAGTCCGAAGCTGAGGGCTTGGGTACAGCTGAGGAGGGAGACGATGCTGAGCTCGTGCCGAAACGAAAAGGAAAGACAGGCAGATCGAGCGCAGATAAGGAACTCCCTTATACGTTCCCATGCCCAGAGTCGCATCAGGATTTTTTGGACATCCTTGAAGGCGTTAAAGATGAGGACGTGCCAACGGTAGTCCATCGAATACGAACGCTCCACCATCCCAGTCTCGCTGAAGACAACAAATCTAAGCTTCAGGTAATGCACCTTGTTCCTCCCCGCTCTTGCTTGCTCGGCTGATAAATTCGATCCTCATAGGGACTAACTGGGGTACTTATAGACCACATTTTGCATATCACGACCCCACCTTCTCCTCGACCCACCCTACTTTCCACCCTGATGCCCCAGCTTTTTGCCCTGTCAAAAGCGTATCCCGCCGCGTCCGCCCAAAAATTCGTCGAGAAGCTGGTGCTGATGCAGAAGAACCTTCGGCTCGGATTGTCAAGAGGCCCGACAAAGCCAGAAGTCAAGACTTGGCCCGGCCTCCCGGAATTAACGCTTTTGAGGGTGACAGGGCTGATTTGGTCTACTAGTGACTTGAACCACCCGGTTATCAGTCCAGCTCGTCTTCTGATGGCGTCGTACCTTGGTCTGTGTCGCGTCAGGAATCTCAGCGACATTTGTAGTGGTCTCTTCATTTGCACGCTGTGGCTGCAGTTCGAGGATTACTCTAAGCGGTTTGTTCCCGAGGTCGTAACATTTTTGGCGAATACTCTCCTGCATCTGTCCCCGCACAAGATAAAGGATGTGGTGTCCCTCCCGGGATCGTTCCCATCTCCGGACTTCGGTACACATCCAGAACTGAGACTGGATGTGAAGAGGACTCAGAAACTCTCCTTGGGAACCGCTGACCTCCCTGCTATCCTTCTCGGGACCGGAGGTGAACAGGCGAAGGCAGACTTGCTTGGAACATGCCTCACCCTATTGGAACGATTTGCGGATCAATACAAAAGTCTCAATGGCTTTTTGGAGCTTTACTCGCCTGTACAAGTCATCCTTGCTCAACTAAATGTGGATCGTCTCCCGGGGGCGCTTCGGGTAAGATGCCGCTTGTTACTTCTATATCGTATTCTGACCACGACCCAGGATCGAGTTAATGCGATGAACTCCACGTTGTCCAGGTTACTCAAATTCTCCAAACAACAGAGGAAGCCCCTTCGCCTCCAGATGCACAAACCCATTCCGATCCCGTCCTACGTACCCAAGTTCGAGGAGCACTCTTCGAATTACCTCCGTAACCGTGACCCTGATCACGAAAGGAACGAGGCATCAAAACTACGCAGACAACTCAAACAGGAGAAGAAGGGTGCGATCAGAGAGTTACGGAAGGATGCGAAGTTTTTGGCTGCAGTCAAGCAGAAGGAACAACAGGAGAAGGAAAGGATGTACAACGAAGGGCTCAAGAAGGCTCACGCATCTATCGAGCCGGAGAGGGCAGAAGAGAAGGCGATGCTCCGGGAAAAGGCGAAGGAAAAACGCCGTGCTGGCAGGAAGTAGATACTTCGTATGCTGTCTGTATTTCCTCACCCACCTCTCCGCGTGTACCGTGTTGTAATTAGGTTGTGACGGTGGTCCGTGATTTGTGACATACCGTGTTCCCCCTCACCACGCCCGTGATTAGTGTCGGACATGGATTCCAGCCTGTCTATACCATCCTCCTCTCTACCACGACCGGTACCGACACTTCAAACCAAGGATTCCGCGGATTTACTCGAAATTTTACACGGCGATCTCAGCAACTCCAGCCTGGGATTGGATTCTGACGAGGACTGGGTACCGCTCATCTCAAACTTCTGCCACTATTATCTCTCAAAACTTCCGGGCCCGCAAGGATGGCAATGGGGCCTATTGCACGAGAAGGTCAAACTTATAGAACTTATCCTTGAGGTGGTGTCGCGAGCCATTTCCTCCAAGCCATCACTGTTTATTGGTCACGACGACAGCGCGAAACTTTTATTCACCACGCTAGTCGTCTTGCACCACATACTAGACCAGTGGTGCTCAGTCGATGTACCCCAAAGCGACGCCGTTGTCAGCCCACAAACATTGAGGGGAAAGGTTCTGGGGACGGTCTTTGAGCTCCTCCAATCCTTAGGAAATGGTGCCCAGCTAGGAGAAGACAAGACAACGACGTGGGCTACTCTCGGAAGCATTATATCCAAGTGCCTTGATATATGTGATGGTACGCTCTCCGTCGACCCCATTCCACTGTTGGGCCTCACCCGGGGGTCAGATTATCTCAACTCGATCATTAAGCCCAACCTACCATGGAAGATACACTTGTTTGGGGTTCAGAATAAGGGATTGGACAACACGGTTTTTGACGCAGTGAGGTACCTGTTGTGCCCTTTCGCTTCAATTCCTAACCAACGAACAGGAGGACACCGTTCCAGACTCCGTTGTTATCCGTAAACCGTCTCAGCTTCCTTTATTCCTTAGTTTCCTGAACGCAATCGTCCTGAAAACGCTTTCACCCCCAATGCTGTGCCAAGACCTACTTGTTCACCACACTCGACGTGCGGTCTCCACGTCTAGAGATCTCTGCAATCATTTCCTGTCATCGTCGTGCTCGTCACCCCCAGCGGAGCGCATAAAGGCAGTATCGCGCATTCTGGAAGTTATTCAACCGTTCTGCCGTGACGGGAGCGGTGTTGAAAACGCTTCGCGTGCCATCCAGTCCCGCGCGGTCCTCTATCGCCTAGAACACAACTCACAGGGGAGTTGGGATCATTTTGACGCCGCTTTCCAGGAATACGTAACGGGTCCGGTGTGTACCGCGACGGACTTGGTCCCAGTTATTGATTCAGTCCTCTCTGAGGAATTGCCGAACGCCTTTCTCGTACGTTGACCACCTATGCCCGTACCGTATATTTCTGATTTTTGTGTTGATCAAGGATGCTGCCGCGTCGTATATTAGCAAGTGTACACGGACATACGACGAAGAAAGTTTGCAAGCACTTGAGGTGCGATTGGAGCAGTTAAGAGGTAATCCTCGTGCCACCGCTGGAAGGATAGAAAAGGTTCTGGAAGCGATCCGGCATACCACTCCAGAGATTCCGGACGTCAAGCCTGCTCACGGAAAAGTTCAGTGGATGTCACGTGTGAGAGTACTAGTCGAAAAGATCATCGCGCCGGATTCCGTCGATTGGATGGAGGACGATGCTTCCACGTCAAGGAATTCATACATGACCCGTGCACTTTCCGACATTCAGAACCGTTTTGAGAGGTTTGTGCTCTGCGTATACTACCTTTTTCAGGACGTTCACATCCTACAGCAAGCCTTTGTATCAACCCCTGGAGCAGGGGCGCGTGGCATTAGCGAGGGAGATCAGCAATCTCGCATGCTGTCTCGTCCACCCAGAGGCAGACTGTGCCCCCGAGTTCACACCGAAGCATGGATACATAATCTTGACCACCTGCTCACGGGTCCTTGAGATGTTGTTGGAGGGACCATCAGGCAAAGAGGTCACGCCTCTGGTACACCAGGCAGTAATGGAAAGTCTGCAGCGATGTCTCAAACACCACCAGTCAGGACTTTCTGCGTCTGCCCTGAGTGTTGCCCACAATATTTGTGCTAAGGGGCTGATGGACGACCGTCGCCATATCCGTCTGGCGGCAGGGTACGTTTCCAATACTACCATAGTGCAACGAATGCTTACGCCGTTTCTTCAGTCATGTCGCCACCGAGCTGATTAGGTTGTATCAAATCAATGAAAACGACAAGGCTTCGTCGTTGATGGATTCGGTTCTGAGAGGACTCAAGCGACCGGACACACACAAAGAAACAACTCTCTTAGTCCTCGGGTATATTGCGAAGTACGTCGGAAAACCCATTCACAACTCGATAACTGCTCACCGGGAAAAGAATTGCTATGGGTAAAGTTTCAGGGCGGGCAATCTGTTCGATATTTTCTCAGATTGGAAAACCGAATCATGCCATCCGCGGAACCGCATACCTACAGGTGAGCGAAATCGCAGTTGATCACTGAAGCCTCGCTGATATGCAGTGCCTCCGTAGTTGATGCAGCTCGCGAAATATTACAAGAAATCTCACTACGATTTTTTGTCCCCGTACATGGACCAAATCGTTGATTTTACAATGTTTCGAGTCAACTCCGAGCCCGCACTATTGGTCGAATTGTGTCGATTTCTTTCCTTGGGTGTTCCAGAGTTCATACGACACACACTATCGGAGACTCTTCCTAAATCCATCATACAAAGGAATCGTCCAGTCCTGGATTATATCAAGAATACGCTTGGGGAGCGTATATCCACCCTTGTCCTGGGACTAGCAGCGGAGTTGCTGGCTCGTATATTCCTACTTCGGGACCCGAACACGATCGATGAGGCTCTGGCTTTTACCCTGGACCTACTTAACGAGAATGCTGGTGGACAGAGGATTACTCTCGAGAGCTTTATCCTCAGCTGTGACGTTCCTCTGCTTACCGAACTTGTCATCGCCATGCACGATGAAGATCCAGAAATACAGTCCCTTGTACGTTTTTCTTCTATTGACCTCGGGGCAAGTTGCTCAATGTATTTAGGTAATCGACGGGTTCAGGAGAGTCCAAGTTGCAACCTCTCAGTCTCCTTCCAGGAAAACCCGTCCTCCTAACCAGGAAGTTGCTACTAAGGAGTTTGTGACAGCAAACATGCTCGCAATTATGATGCGCCTTAGCGAATCTCTCCACGATATGTACGGCAAGAAACCTGTCGAGATGAAGCGTCAGATTATCGGCGGGATTGCCCCCTTCATCACCTATGTTGGGAGTGCGATCAGTGGCATCGGATTACAGGTAAGTTCTTCTCTATCGGCGGCAGGGAACCACATCTAACGGACTCAGACTATGGCTCTCCTTCAAGCCATGCTCGGATTTCCTCCACTGGTTTCGGTGACCCTGGACACCTGGAAGGTTTTCTTACAAACTTTGCAACCATTGGATCTCGGCCTTTATATCGGCGTAACCAGCGCAGCGTTCCTCGCGTCGTGGGAACAATTCAGCCGGGACGAACGGGCCGTGGCCAAAGAATGCCTCGAGTACATCGTTATGGAGTGTGGCGACAAGCTTGGCTCCCACCTTGATGAGATAGCCGACCTACGGAGGTACCAAGAACTGCAGACAGTCAGCGCGAAGCTGTCAGAACTCCGCAGCGACGAAACGCCAGAGAAACAACTGCGGAGGATACTGAACCGGACGTCTAACGAGAACTACGCGGTTGCGTGTCAGGGGATGGAGGAGCTGAGGTCTTTTATGTTGTCGAAACACTCAGGATTCATTCACAACCTTGCATCAGGAGATGCCTTCTCCTCTCTTGTTTCGGATATTGTCTCGAAACTCATGGCCACGGCAGCTCGGGACGATGATAACGCGGAACCTTTGAGGTTACTTGCTTACCACTGTCTTGGGATCTTCGGGGCCGTCGACCCAGACCGCTTCGAGCTCCCATCAGGTGACGAAAACGCTGCCATGTTCAGCAATTTTAACGACGAGAACGATGCCATTGCATTTGCTCTGTATCTTATATCCGACGTCCTCGTTGGAGTGTTCCGCTCCGCAAGCGATCTCAACTACCAAACTCAAGTTGCCTATGTAATACAAGAATTGCTCAAGTTCTGCAAGTTCACGCCCAACATCCTTTCCTCGGCACCACCCTCGTCTGTAACCCTGAGGGTTCGGCGCCGCTGGGAGGCATTACCGAAGCATGTTGTGGAAACGGTCGCCCCGTTCTTGGAATCGAAATATCACAAGAAGAATCAACTCGAGATCAGGGACTCCGGGGTCGTATATCTGGCTCAGCCTACTTATCGGGAATGGACCCAGCAATGGACGGCGTATCTCCTGGATAAGGCGGTTGGAACTCACGTCAACGCAATATTCCCACTTTTCCACTGGATCATCGTGCACAAGGACGCCAGCATCGCTCACCGATTACTTCCGCATCTGGTTCTGAACCTCATGATATTTGGACCGGAGGAGGAGGTTGAACTCATCCGAGTGGAGATCTTGACTGTTTTGCAAGACCAGGTCAATCCAGATGGGAAGTCGACCAACGATAAACGTTTCCTCAGCACTCAGGTGTGACCCGTGTTTCCGAAGTCCCACAGCCCTCTAACATTCCACCAGGCAATCTTTATGCTCATGGATCACTTGAACAAGTGGGTTCGATTGGTTCGACAAGAAGCAGCCAGTAAGAAACCCGATGGCGGGGGCAGACGTGGCAGGGCATACGGGGCCGATGAAATGGAACAACGTTTACTACGTGTGGACTCCATCCTGTCCAGCATACCCCGCGAGCTGGTGGCCAGGGCGGCCTTCCAGTGCAAGGCGTTTGCGCGGTCTTTAATGAGCTTCGAGGGGCAAGTCTTCGACCTGAAAGCGAACGATGCGACCGAAGCCGATCTGCAGCCTTATTACGAGCACCTCCACGAAATATATGCTAAACTCGACGAACCCGACGGAATGGAAGGCGTTTCGACTCTGGTCCTATTGCCGTCGCTGGAACACAAGATTCGGCAGCACGAGAGTACGGGTCGGTGGACATCTGCACAGAGCTGTTGGGAAGTCAAGCTACAGAATAATCCGGACAACCTTGACTATCATATTGGACTTCTGCGTTGCCTTAGAAACCTGGGCCACTATGGTTAATATGTTAATTCCATGAACACCCGTGACCTTGCTGACTCGATTCTTAGACACTCTCCGAACGCATGTAAAGGGCGTACTCACTCGTAACCCCGAATGGGAACCAGCCCTGATTGGTTTCCAGGTCGAGAGCGCATGGATGGTCGGTGACTGGCATGAGGTCAAAACCTGCGTTGACCGAACGGAGACCGATACATCACACACGGCGATCGCTCGAGTCCTCCTTGCTTACCATGATGGAGAATCTCCTGCTGCCGCTCTCTCCTCGGCGCGCAAGTTACTCGGTGCTCCTATAACGGCCGTTGGTGTTCGAGGATATCGCGGCTGTTACCAATCTGTCTTAGCCTTGCACATGCTACAGGAGGTTGACTTGATCAGTTTAGTATCCACCAGACCCCCGCCACGTCCACTGCGCGAACTCTCCGGAGCCTTGGCTGCAAGATTGGAGGCAACCCTTCCTGCCTTTAGGGTCCGCGAACAGATCTTGAGCATGCGACGGACGGCCTTTGGCATCAAGTGAGTCGCTCGTGTGACACATGGGTATGACTGAACGAACATCCGTCAGTGGTAATCAAGAAGGAGATGACGACAACGTTATCGGGCTTACCTGGCTGGATAGTTCAAAGATCGCCAGGAAGGCAGGTCATTGGCAAACCGCGTATAGCGCTATGTTGCAAGCTCAGCGTAGGGCTGCGCCATACTGGTTTTTGGAGAGCGCGAAGTTGATAAAGGCTACGGGCGAACCACTCCGGGCCCTTCAGGAACTGGAGCATGCACTTAATTCCTCACACGCTGACGATCAAGAGAACCGCAAGTCAAAGGCAAAGGTAATCTCACACCCTATACATGATTTGTCCTGCTCACAACCGCCCAGGCACTCGTGATCCGTGCACGTTGGATGAACGAATCGGAGAGGTATCAGCCAACAGAAGTTCTGAAGGCGTTCCAAACGGGAGCCGAAATACTCACTATGTGCGGAGAGAAAATTTTGTTCATTCAAACGACTGATAGCTTTCAGGTGGGAGAGCGGTCATTTCCACCTTGGTCATTTCCAAGACGAATGCTTCAAAATGCTACCGCAGGGCGATTTGCGCACAAGGCGGGTGAATCTTTTATCGTTGGTTGCCTTTTTCTTAACTGTTAAAGCAGAGGTTCTCGTATGAACCTCAACACGATCCGATTCTATTCGAAAGCAATTAAAGCCGGATCGAAATACGTGTACCAAACTGTACCACGTCTGCTTACATTGTGGTTGGATCTGGGGGAAGATGATCCGGATCTAAAGATGGAGTCCAATCAGAAGATAAACCAGGAAGTCGCAAAAGCCATTGAAGCGATACCCACGTATAAGGTTCAGTTTTCTTCCTCCCAATTCCTACGCTACTCATTTTTACATCGTGTAGTGGTTTCCGGCCTTTCCTCAGATCGCTTCGCGTGTTGGTCATGGGAGTAGCGAGGTTTACAAGTTGCTTGCAAACTTGATTTCTCGTATAATCGGGGAATACCCAAAGCAAGCACTCTGGTTATTCATATCCGTGGTCAAGTCTACAAAGCAGATCAGAGCGAACCGGGGTAGGAAACTCTTGGACCGCTTGAAGGTGGGTTGTATTTCTGTGCCTCCGATACAAACCACTTATCTGGTCGAACGCAACAGTCAGATCCCCGGTATAGGGACACAGAGGTTCCGGGTCTCATAGACGACTCGCTCACGATGACGAACGAGTTGCTCGATTTATGTGACTTCCCCATCAAGGATGACAGAAAGACTTTGAGCATGCAGAAAAACTTCCCGAAACTCTTCAAGCTTGCACCTTCCAGAGTAATCATCCCCCTCCAGGAGTCGTTAATAGCCAACTTCCCACCTACTTCCTCATCCGAAACTACTCATCAGCCTTTCCCAATCGATGCTCCCACATTTGAATGTCCGTCGGTTCCCTTTTGGGTTTCCAGATTCTGGGCCTGACTCTTGACAGTTCTCTACGACGAAATCGAGGTCATGCGCTCTTTGGCGAAGCCGAGGAAAATCAGTATCAGAGGTAGCAACGGCCAATCGTATGTTTTCCTCGGAAAACCAAAGGACGACTTGCGGAAGGACGCTCGCCTGATGGATTTCAACGGTATCATAAACAAATTATTGAAGGCGAACTCTGAATCTCGAAGACGGAAGCTTTGTATGTTTTCCTCCTACGCGATTGGCTGGGTTACTCACAGCTGTTGTAGATATCCGCACCTATGGTGTTGTCACCCTGAATGAGGAGTGCGGTTTTATCCAATGGGTGTCTTACACTATCCCCGTGCGAAACGTGCTTGTGAAAATGTATGAACAAAGAGGTATCCCTGGCGGATGGGTAAGTCACAATTCCGGGTTTATTCTGGGCGGTGTTTAAAGGTTTCCTAGAGCACAGACTTAGCACATGCGTTCGGCCGGATAAAGGCGGCAGAGTCCCCAAAAGAGATTGCTGAAATATTCCAAACAGACATCCTTAAGCAGTCTGTCCAGCTCTAGTCGCCCATTTGAATACTGACGATGAACCGTGGTGTAGATTCCCACCTGTTTTCCATATTTGGTTCCTGGAAACCTTCCCAGAACCTTCTGTATGGCTGTCAAGCCGTTTGGCCTACAGTAGAACTGCGGCTGTTATGTCTATTATCGGATTCATCCTTGGGTACTGCAGCCATCATCTCCTTCCAAACCCGGCTTATTGACCACAATCCTAGTCTCGGTGACCGTCACCTTGAAAACATCCTCATGGATTCGCATACCGGGGACGTTGTACACGTAGACTTCAATTGTCTCTTTGAGAAGGTATGCTCTCGTGTGACCTAAGGACATGGCAACCCCTGACGCGATGTAGGGGAAGACGTTGGAAACACCTGAGCGCGTTCCCTTCCGACTCACCCATAATATCGTCGACGCTCTTGGTGTGACGGGGCCCGAAGGTAGACTCTACACCGTCATATTGTTCGACGGTATTCATTCGGTTTCAGGTCTTTTCCGCATCGCTTGCGAGATCACGCTGCAGATCCTGCGCACGAACAAAGATTGTCTCATGAGCGTCTTGGATGCTTTTATTCACGACCCATTGATGGAATGGGAGGATGAGAAACGGAGATTGGTGCGGGCCATCTACGACTGGACAGGAGCAGGAATCGCTGACAAACTGCACAGGATAGAAAGTCAAAACACGCGAACAATAACAACGTGAAGGCTTTGACCGATCTCAAGGTGTTGGCAAAGAATGCACTCGATCCAATCGGAAAGAAACTGAGAGGGATTTATGCGTCGAATGGAAAGGGACACCTGAAGGAAATCTCGACCGGCAACCTGGTGCAGATGGTCATCCAGGAAGCCACAGATTCTGCGAATTTGGTATGGAAGCTAGATTAATTCGACATACGCCCCGCTTCTAATATTTTGCATCGCAGGGACGGATGTATCCTGGTTGGGCACCGCATCTATGACATCCCTCGGCTGGTTATCTCAAACCGAGAGCCCAGCATGCGTCTCGTTTTGTGTTTTATCGTCTATACTTAGCTCGTGTATCAGTAGTCCCCGTTATATACGCACAAATTGTACCACAATGCGAGATCTATCTATCCCAGTCTTCCAGAGCAAAGGACAGGACACCAAATGTTGATGATTCTGGCCCACCCTTGCTGCCGAGACTCTCAACGCCGCGACGAACGAACCGAACGAGTCCATCAAGTTCCCTCGATATCTTCTCCACTCTTGTGAATGCGTCTTCCTCCGCGAACGAGATGGTGGTGTCCCCAATGAAAGAGGGGGGTTCCATACCGTATCCCTCGTCATCATCTCCCTGCTCCGAACTGCTGCTTTCCGTGTCAGGATCGATACCATCATCTCTTTCGTGGTCCCGTCCGTTACGAGAGAATTCGATCGTGTCCTTGCGTAACCTCCGAAGTCGTTTGCTCCTGTGTCGTCTGACGCGCATTGAGACTGACGCATCGCGACTTCGGGAGATGCTATCTTGAGATGATTCACCCTTGAGGGTTGCGAAACATTCGGTAAAGTAAAGAGAGATGTCGAGGATCGAAAGGATGGAGCGGTATATTGAAGCAGCCTTCTGTTGTAGAAAGCATCTGCTTTTGATCGATTCGACGCTTCTTCAGATTGAGCAACCGCAAGTACCAGAGGTTTAGCAAAAGGGCTTACTATTCGCTGTGCAGTTCAATGATTTCATCGAGTGATTTGGCCTCTCGAAGGTGTTTGTGGAACTTTCGGACTTCAATTTGGATTACCTGTGAGTACTCGGTCAGCCACCACACTGTCGTGGCCAAAAGGGGTGGTCAAATACACACATAGGTCAAGACATAGTCGAGCAGAGTGCTGTGTGGGAGAAAGGCGTAAGTCAAACGGAGGGTGACCCGTGGCTTCTTCCCTTACTTGACAAACCAAGACAACTTATTCCGGAGCGCATAGAAAGCTTTCATTTCCGCCTGCTGGTGAGCGTCCCCAGAAACGAGTCTTGACCCGCGCAAGACTGTGTTCTCCAAGAGGCTCCTTGCTCGTTTGATTTGCGTCAACCAAACGAAGATTAAAGAATAGGATTGAATCGTCTTCGGGCCACAGATATAGGTCAATGGGAATGGGACGGCGTATTCCACAAACAAGGGATCCAATCCTCTCACGCTCCTGGTGGTCGCTTTATCCGGACTATCCTGATACGAGAGACGAACGAGCGAAGGGTCGATCCACCTGTGATAGCTCATCTCTACGACATCTCGCAACGTGCTGTTGAGAAAGTGGAAGTCAAACCAAGCTTGTTGCGAGTCCATCTTGGCGAAGAGCGAGTCAAGGAAATGATTCATTACGTCTCCCCGCCTCATAAAGTAACAGTCTTCCATCACGTTCAGGTGATGCTCGAGTTCGCAGTCTTCTAGCAGGACCTTCATAAGCGCCTGTTGAGCGGAGAGGTAGCGGGAGTGAAGGTCTTCGTGGACGATCCTAGAGAGGGATTCGGCCGAAGTAGGGAGCATAACCGTCTCCTCGTCCTCCCCCCCGGAGGAACTAGACTCCCGAATGAGTGCCTCGAACCGCTTCCAACCGACGCTACTAACATCCGTAAAGGCCACATCTGCATCTCCGGAATTTTCGGGTTGAAGGTCTCCGCCAAGGGCTCTCAACAGCCCAACTACCTTCCCCGTACTTAACACATCCTGGGCCACATGCTCGACGAATACGGGGAGCGCCTGTGAAACCCCACTTCCATCGTTTCTCAGAGTACATCCCTTCACCCAGAAGTCCGGGTCTAGCAAGGGCATTTCGTTGTCCTCGATGAAGAACTCGTCGTCGGTACCTCTCTGGTCGTCCCCTCCACCACCCTCGGGAACAACAGGAACTCCGGGGGTTGAGAAACCGTGGATCGGCATCCCGTCCTTTATCCACGCTCCGATCATCGACCAGACGGGCTCGGCACTTTTGGAGAAAACCCTCATAAGCGTTGCCGAAATTGTAGCCTCCCCCATCAAGTCTTGTTCGCGAACCGCGTGCAGAAGCGCATTTAGGAGATGGGTGGTGATGACCGCCGGAGGGACGTTGCTCTGAACCTCGGTTAAATCCCATATCGGTACCACAGAGGATTTAGTGAGGCTCGACTTCGCGAAGTGAACTTGATATATTCGAGAGATGGACGCCTTTTGAGTGACATCTTGCAGGATGCTCTTCAACGTGTCAAACGTAGTCCCAAATTCATCCCGGACAGACTTTTCCAGGCTGAGTAAACTGACGACCAAAGGTTGTTCAGCTGTCACGGAAGGTCCCTGAGCACGGCAGATGTCCTCTTCTCTAGCGGAGCACCAAGCATCGAACCTCCGCACTTCGAAATCTACGGCCTCAGCGAATGCTTCGAGAGTTCTGGAGTTTCTCCTCCGAAAGTTGAGGATATAGGAGGTCTTATCCCCCTCATCACCCTTTGACCGTTCCGCGGCTTTCGCGAACACGGTTGAGACGAATCGACGGAGGTGCCGGAGGGTGGTCGCAATACGTGCAAATGCGGAGATGATCGAATGCTGGGAGTCAGGGGTCAAGTGCATGAGCCTCGGGGATTTTGAAGGCTATGCAACGAGGTCAACTACATCGCGGAAGCTGAAGTGGGAACTCCTGTACCTGATACGAAAATAGATGTTCCCCCGAATCCATCCAGGTGAACATAAGGTTCTCGAAATTTTGAAGACCCATGAGTACTTCGCGAACAGCATAATGCTCAGGGATGTATTTCTACGACAATCGTGAGCCCGATACTAAAGGAAGACTGGGATGCCGTACCTCGTGGGCAGCTGCCCCGAAAATACCCAAAGTAGAGCCTTTCTGCATCCTATCGAGGGAAGGGGCGAGGGTTGAGTGATCACCGAGGCTGAAGGGGCGGTCTAGGTCGACCTGCATGCGCCACTCCGGTCTCCAATACTGCCTCGCTTGCAGGTCTTCAAATGCTTGGCGATGTTGATAAAACTCTGGGACATCCTTCAGAGTACCATAATCATCGCCCCTCCCACCCTCAATCCTCAGCGGACCTTCGTTTTCCTCGAGCTGCATTGAGTTCAAGGATCCTGCAAGTGAAAGGGAATCCGAGCCTTGATCGCGGCTGAAATCGTCCACATCGTCATCCCACGGAGATAAAGAAGGGCCGCTTCCGCTTGATTGAACTTCCCATCCCTCTACAGTGGAGCCAGGTGGTAAACCGTAGACACCTTCCCAGTGTTGCCCATGGAAAGGTTCCTCAGCAAGAATCTCTGCCCAAGTCAGGGGGCCAGGGACTTTCGGGGGATTATAGACGCGTTGGAGATAGGATTCGGCGAGCTCATGGGTCGAGTGATCCGGCGGGAGGGACAGAGTGGCCTACAATGAAACGTGTTATTTCGACGGTCGGCAACAACCGACTGAAGAATGTACCAGAAATTGCAGATGATCAGGAAGACGAGATGTCTATCAGACATAGTGAGTGGGTTGTATGTCAACTCATGAAATCTCGACCGAGGGTGAACCTACCTTGACCTGCGCATCCAGATCGACATTCTTCTCGACGCGTTCCTTGAGCCGTTTGTACGTTGTATCAATTGCAGAAGCGAGGTCATCATGGGAATGGATTTCGGCCTTTTTCACTAATCTACGACATTAGCTGACCGGAGTTGAGCAAGCCGAAGTGCAAACGCACCCTGCGAAATGAGCATCCGCCTTCCCCATGTTCCAGCCGATTCCTACCACCCCACTGATCCCAAGCATCCCCAATTCCAAGTGTTTGCTAGCATAATCGCATGCGATCTTATAGTTTTCTGGATCGTTCTCGTTCGTGATGCCTGTTATCTGAGTGACAAGGGTATGAATCAAGCCCGAGACTTTAGCAGATATCTGCGAATGGGGGGGAGCATGGTGGGACTGTCTGCTTGCTGGTCTTTGGGATAGTCGTGAAGCCGGCCGTTGGGATAACCGAGATATTGGTCTTGCGTGTCCCAAGGACGAGGACGGCCGGAGCGTCGGAACGATAGAGGCTCTTGACAGTGGTCGACTTGACGAGCTGGGTTGGGGTCTGTCGATGTTTGACGGGGTTGAAGTCGACCGCTGAATCTGCATCTTGTCGACGACGGACGCGATGGTGTTGGCGACGATCAAGCCGAAAATGACGCGCCTGTGGCTTTCACCTCCTCCATCATGTCCAGTCGCGTCGCAACTCGAAGTCTCAGGACCGCCCTGTCTCTCACGAGGCAGGGTAGGCTATCCCCATCTCTCTCCAGGAGCATGGTATACGTCGCGCCGAGCTCAGCTCCTAAGACTGAGCCCGCAAAGTCAGCTACAGCCGCTGACCTAACCGCTGAAGATTTAGACCAACTCCCCTCTCGTAGAGGGTCGAGTACCACTACGAGCAATGGCAATGGCAATGGAAATGGAAATGGTAACCGCACCGTAACTAAGAACAACGGTCACTCATGGGCAGAAGGCAGCGGAGACGGTTCGCCGTCCGATTGGTCACGAAGCTTTCATGGCCTATCTTCACAACCCTTTGAAAAAGAGATAACGGAGGTCCTTTTGGCTCCAGTTGACCCCACCGACATTGAGGTCAAGCCAGGTACGCCCCTTTACTCTAACCCCCATACCAAGGTTCGAGCCTGAAGTACCATACAGATGGCCTGATATATCTTCCCGAAATCAAATATCGCCGCATTCTTAACAAGGCTTTTGGTCCTGGTGGGTGGGGCCTCGCCCCTCGCAGTGAGACGAATGTCGGACCAAAGGTGGTCAGCAGAGAATATGCACTTGTATGCCTTGGCAGGTACCCACTAAAACCTCCAGTCGGCTTGAGACATGCTGAAGTCTTGGTGGGTAATTTCTAGGTTGGTAGCGATCGCAAGGGGTGAACAAGAATACTTTGACCCCGCTGGAATCCCAACCGCTACCGAAGCGTGCAAGAGCAACGCATTGATGAGGTGTTGCAAGGACCTTGGTATCGCTAGTGAACTCTGGTGTGTTCGCCCGAACACGATCTGCTCCCATACGCTGACCTGGCTATCCCCAGGGATCCGCGATTCATCCGCAAGTTCAAAGCAGCTCACTGTGTCGATGTACTCGCTGAGAACGTCACAACCAAGAAAAAGTGTGTGGTATTACCCCTCCCCGTCTCCTCATGTCCCTGACCTGTATACCAGGAGAAAGTTATGGCGAAGAAAAGACCAACCCAAGATGGAGTACCCCTGGAAGGAGTAATTTATAGAACCGAATTATTTGTCTCTGTGCTGTTGAAACCTTGGCTCCATGTTATCCAGCTGGCCAACGGTGTGTTTCAGTTACGATATACTTGATTAGTAATCCCACCACCCCTTTCGAGAGAGTGGAAGTAGAACAAATATTGGCTCGCAAGGTTCACATGACGATTCATTTTGTTCCAAAGACACGGACAGAAGCTCGACAGACGAATGCAAATATTTTACTGTTACGACTACTAAAGGAACAAATAGATCACAGCTATGTGCCACCGCAAGAGAGAAATAACATGGATGGAAAGAGATACGATACACAGTAGTACAATAATTCAGCAGAAAACCGACAGCATACATAGTAAACCGATGGAGGATAACCGCAAAGAGACAGCATCGAACCGTATCATGGATATGAAAGTGGTGGAAAAATTAAGAGATCAGTTTTTGCCGCGTCTCTTCTTGGCCTTCGAAGGGGAGGGCGTGTTCGTAGAGCTGGAAGTGGCTACGTTGTTAGCGACAGTGGGAGG
>Ga0307515_10010475_pt1 | contig 17764 bp, 14 predicted proteins | sample 17_EM_MG_FD_194513 | JGI IMG/M metagenome (GOLD analysis project Ga0307515, IMG submission 194513) | Populus trichocarpa ectomycorrhiza microbial communities from riparian zone in the Pacific Northwest, United States - 17_EM | ecosystem: Host-associated > Plants > Roots > Unclassified | place... | reverse complement strand
CAGAGGGGAAGTGGTATCCGAAGCCAGGTAGACCCGTTCCGCGTGGTGTGTTCATTCCAAAAGAACTATGGAGTTCAGGGTTCCACCTGACCTGACATCAACTCGTATAGGCATAGGGATGAATTGTGGTGATGCAGATCTGCATGTGCATTCATGCGTACTTGTGCTTCTAACAAATTATGTCGTAGTTCACAAAGAATGACCTCCCTTGTGTGCAACAAGTCGTCCACTGCTTGGACTTTTGTTGTTCCCAAAACATAAGATATTAGAGAGGGAGGAGGAACACCGTAAACAGCTTCAAAATGAGACAATTTAGTGGATGAATGGATGATAATATTGTATCCATATTCCTCCCACGAGAGCCATTCCATCCATCTTTTGGGTTGGTCAAAAGTGAAGCAATGTAAATATTGCTCAAGGGTGGGATTCACCATCTCGGTTTGGCCATTGGATTGTGGGTGATAATTGGAAATGAAACACAATGATATCCCCTGTAATTTGAACAAAGATTTCCAAAAAATACTAAAGAATATTTTATCACGATTGCTGATAATGGAAAGAGGCACACCATGCAAACGCATAACATTGTTGACATAACTGTTAGCTACTGATGTGGTTGTGTAAGGGTGCTTTAGACTGTGTTTGTTTTTTAGGTAACTTTTGTGGTTGTGGTTTTAAAAAATAAGTTTTAAAAAAGTGTGGTTATGTGTGGTTAGTTGGATTTATATACGTATTTGGTAAAAATTATGGTTGAGGTTTATGTGTAGCAATAAACATGTATAAAAAATTTGGTTTAGTTGTGTTTGGAAGTGTGGTTGCGCTTACTTTTCAAAGTGTTTTTTACTTGGAAATACATCAAAATAATTTTTTTATTATTTTTTTAAAATTATTTTTGATATCAGCGCATCAAATTGATCTCAAAACATAAAAAAATATATTAATTTGAAGTAAAGAAAAAAATAAAAAAAAATTCAAAGTTTTGCAAAAGCGTTTTTGAAACGCAAAAACAAATAGTGTTAATGAAACTCAGTTAAAAAAACATGTAAAAAATACTTCACCAAAATTGCGTTCCAAACTTAATTTTTTAGTAGGCCCTGCTGTATAAAATGCAGTTTAGTGCGTTACCAATACCTTATTGTGTTTTTTGCACTGCAAACGCAAAAGTTAAAGGTAAACAAACACACCCGAATGGTATAAAATGTGCATGCTTTGAAAGGTGATTAACAACAACCATGATCACATCATGGCTTTGTGACATTGGCAATCCTTCAACAAAATCTATAGAGATTTTTGTCCATAATCGTTGTGGAATTGGAAGGGGCTGAAGTAGTCCGGCAGGACGAAGAGTCTCATTCTTACAACGGTAACACACATCATAATTCTAAATGAATTGCTTAATAGAGGTGTGGATGCCAGGCCTAACAAAGTTAGCAGAAATTCAGTTAAGTGTCTTTAAGTAACCAAAATGTTCACCCGCTGGAGAAGAATGGGCATCAACCAAAACAACTAGTAGCATCGATGAAGTGGGGCTCAAGTGGATTTTTCCATTTTACATCCACACACCATCCCTTTGAACTCAATTTAAGGACTGATTATTAGACAAAGAAGCATAGTAAGCATGGTGTATTACCTCCTGTTAAAGTGTTGACCACCAGTCGACAACTGGAATTGACAAAGCTTGAAATTAGAAAGCAGCAATGCGAGAGAGAGCGTCCGCATCTTGATTTTCTTTGCCTTTCCAGTACTAAATATAGTAATCAAATCCCATAATTTTCAGTAGCCATCTTGCTTGTGAATGCGTGGTAATTCTCTACTCCAGGAGATATTTTAGAATTCGATGGTCTATTATGATGACAAACAGCTTCCCCAAGAGATATGGTCGCTATTTTCGAATAGCCTTCACCAAACCAGCATTTCTTTGTCATAGGTTGACAATAATGTGGCCTTCCCTTTCAAGGCTTCACTGAAATAAGCTATTGGTTGCTTCTGTTGAGACAATATATCACTTAAACCATCTCCATACGCATCACATTCCACCACGAACTGTTGTGTAAAGTCGGGTAGCCATAATACTGGAGGTGACGTGAAAGCATACTTCAATTGATTATAGGCCAAGAGATATTCTTCAGTCCAGTGAAACCTTACTTTGGTTAGAAGCCTTGTTAGGGGAGTAGTAATCACACCAAACCCCCTAACAAGTTTATGGTAATAACCAGCCAGCCTTTAGGTGAGGTCGACATAGGCCAAGTCTGGACTGATTGTATTTTAGCTAGATCTACTGCCATGTCATTGAATGAAATTAGGTGACTCAAATACCATATTGTCATCACTCCAAACTGACACTTGGAGAACTTGACATACATCTGGTGTTTAGAAAGAATTTGAAGCACTTGTTTTAGATGTTACAGATGATCCGTCCAAGACCTGCTATACATCAGAATATCATAAAAAAAATAAGAATAAACCTTCGCAAATATGGTCGAAAATTGTTGTTCATGAGACTCTAAAAAGAGGCTGGGGCGTTTGTCAAACCAAAGGGCATCACTAGAAATTCATAGTGCCTATTGTTAGTCCGGAAGGTGGTTTTGTGAATGTCTTCTTGCTGGACGTGGATATGGTGATACCCGGAACGTAAGTCTAGCCTTGAAAAAAATTTCACACCATGTAACTCATCAAGCAACTCGTCAATGACTGGTATTAGGAATTTATTCTTTACCATGATCTCATTGAGTGCCTAGTAACCTACATAAAAGCGCCAAGACCCATCTAAATTTTTAATTAGCAAAACTAGTGATGAAAATAGGCTCCAACTAGGCCAAATGATTAAAGTTTTGAGGAATTCTTTGACCAGATTTTCAATCTCAATTTTCTGGTGGTGAGGATATCTGTAAGGTCTTGCGTTAACTGGTAGCTGGTTTGGTAGCAATGGAATCCGATGGTCGTGGCTGCGCATAGGCAGCAACCTAGCGAGTTCTTTAAACACATGTGCAAATTCTGATAGTATTTTACTGAGGTCTAGAGCCATTTTGGTCTCTTAAATTGGTGCCTCATTTATAATCTCATGAACAAAAAACTCCATACCTGATAAGTGCAACAATTTTTTTCACTTATGGGAGTGAGCTTAGAACTTTTCATCCCTCGCAATATATAAGTCCAGCTAGATTGTGCGAAGGTCATACTGAGTTCCTTGTAGTCCGTTTGTATTGGACACAATGTCTTCAATCATTGCACTCCCAAAACAGCTTGATAGGCAGCCAAAGAAAGTGCATAGAAATCAACTTGTACTATGAACCCTTGAATTGAGAGGGAGAGTCTCGTACAACATCTAGTGCACTCAATAATTTCTTTGTTTCCGACTATTACCTGATTTGTTTTGCCACAGACCACTTGTAATCCAAATTTGTAACTACGAACTGTTCGATGAAATTGTGGGTGCTTCCCCTATCAATGAGCACTATCAATTCTCTGTTTCCGACCCTCCCAATAACCCGAAAGGTTTATAGATGTGCGGTTCCAGCCAAGGCATGAAACGATATTTCAAGAATGGCTTCTTCGGATAACTCTATGTCCATATCCATATTAGTTGTCTCCTCTTCGATCTGCACATCAACCATCATAAACATATGTGGTTGCGTACAATGGTGTCCTGGTATGTACTTATCATCACAATTGAAACATAATCAATTTTCACGTCTCTCCCTAGCCTCATGTCCCGTGATTCGCCAAACATGTCCATTGAGATTTCCAGACGCCTGAGGTGGTCATTGAGTGGGGAAAGGTCTAAGCAATCCCACCGTGGTACTGTGTTAAGGTCGGGCTTGATAGGAGGGAGTTGCTGGTCGACTTTGGTTACTGGATTTTCGCTGAAATTGGTTTTGTTCTTCAATGAGGGTGAGCTACGCTAATAGTTTTGGATAGCACTTTTGGTTGCTTAACACATACATCCAATCGAATGTCATCCTTCAATCCTGCAATAAAACAACCAACCAAAATTTTTTCCGAAAGATCGTCTACCTTGTAGGATAATTTTTTGAATGTCTCTTAGTAAGCATTAACTATTGTCATTTGTCTAAGACGAGATAATGCTTCTGACGAATCATCATAATCTGTTGGTCCAAAATGATAGAGGAGGGCTTTGGTGAACTCCTCCCAATGCAATGGACCCCTGTTTTTGGTATACCAACGATACCATTAAAGTGTGACGTTTCCCAGATGAAACGATGCTAATTGTACCTATTGTGAAGAGTCAATATTCTTAAATTCAAAGTATTGCTCAGCTTTGAAAATCCAACCTGTGGGATCCTCGCCTTCGCTTGTAAATATCAAAAAATTCAACTTGAGGTGAGTGTGATTTCGGTCTAGAATGGAGGTGGTTGATGCGAAAGGCCTATTGTGGGAAGTCTCTCCTGCTGTGAATGGATTAACTTCTTTGTCAAGTGTGCGATTAGATTGGGAAATTCGCATTGCCTGCAGCTCGATCATGACTCCTTGTAGGGCATTACTGACCTGACCAAAATTATGGTTTAATTCTTCAAAGTTGGTATCGTGACAGGAAAGGGCTTTATTGACCTCGTTACGAAACTCCACGTTGGTTTTACTACGTGTATCCGTGAACCGAACCGGCTCTGATATCACTGATAAGAACAGAATTTGGGGAAGGAATAAGAAGAAGAAGATTAGAGGTTTGGAAGAGTGTGTTTATATTATTCAACGATGTCTCATTCAATAGAGTAAATGAGCCTAAATAGGCCACAACATTACAAAATCTCCCATGATAATAGGAACTCAACTAGTGAAACTGAATACTAGGAAAGCTTTCAACAACTTTCTTGATTACAACTAATTATTATTGACTATTTCAACTGCAATTAAATAAAACAAAAAGAAAATATCTAACATTTATTCTCCACCTCTGCTCTTCAACATGTGCAACTTCCAATTATGACAGGTCATTAAAGAATCATATCATAGCAATCATATTTCAATTGCAAGAAGCTTGGGTCTGGCGTGTTTGTCAGACCCAAGCACCTTGGGTCTAGCAACCCTTGCTTAACCCAAGCAAACAACAAATAAACAGAGAAAAATTGAGCACTTTAGTTATAAGGAGAGAGAAAAGAAAAGGAAGAAAAAACACAAACATCCAAAGAAACATCTTGCAAAAAGATAAGATAAGAAATTGAAAATAAAACTACTATTACAATTTACATTAAAAGGTCTCTTGATTTACAGTGATTTTCCCACACCATTTAACTTTTGTTATAATAGCTTTTATTATAATAGCCAATAGCCGGCTAGATTATATGATTAACTTGACAATTATCTAAGGTCTTTGTTTAATAAAAAAAATTAAGAATAAATAAGATATATTTGTCAACTATGCCTTATGAAATGAAAATTACTCTTATTTAATAAAAAAAACTTTAAATACAAAATAAAGATGACTTAAGGTATTACTTATCAGACATAAAAAATAAAAAAAATTATTTCTTAAATATTTTAAAAGATATTATTTATAATTGTGTTTTTTAGATGATAGCACCCATGCTAACACCTTGGCATTTCTAAAACTATTAATGTGGAGCCATATGCTATGGGTTTTTTTAATTTGGTACAAGGATAGGTAGAGGAGGGTGTTTAATAATTCTGGTTCATCCAGGGGCCACCCATGTACTCCGAAGGTATTGAGTCCTCTTCACTTCAATTTTGTTACTGAAACGGCAACATCTTGTTCGATTCTTTAGTCTAGGCTCTTAGCTCATGGACCCTGTTATTTGAGAAATAAACAACTAGCTTTTCAGTTCTGCAGCCTATAAATGTCACATAACTCTTGATTTCTATTGCATTGGGTGGCATGAAGTTCAATTTGCATGGACCATGGTCTATGGATACCACCTCCTCCCCCTCCCCATATATTATTTTTATTCTCTCTTATTTAATTAGGGTGGACCACTGTCCTTTACTGTAAACCCAGAAACCTTAATTCGATAAAACTTACCAGTATATTATTTTTACAGATTTGAGAATTTGTTCATTAATTGCCCATCTGTCTGCCTATCTTAAGCTGCCCTCCCTCCTGCCAAGTAAATGCATCTGTTCATTGAATCATCTGATTTTGAAATACGGGAAGGTAGCCACTACAAATTTAAGGGCATTAAGTGAATGGGCTGGGGTCATCCTGGGCCTACTAAAATTTATTATAGGTGGCTTTCTGAGAGAGGCATTTGACGGGCTATTAAAGTATGACTACAGTATCTTGCCTGCAACTGAAAGAATGGTTACCAGAACTTTGTGCCCATCGCCATTTTTGTGTACAGAAATTTCTGTAGGAGAAGGAAGTGCGCCATGTAAATAGAATGAAACAGTGATGAATGCCAATTCATTTACAGTACATTTAAATACCTTCAAGAAATCAAATGCCTGTTTATTTAGGGCTCTCATTGTTAATGATTTCACGAGTGCCGTAGACGCTATTTCGATATGCATGTTTTTTCATCGTGTGAAGATCCAGTATTATTGAGGCTCAGTTATTCTTTTCGTTCTTTTTTTTTTTACTGTTGTCCACTTTGTGTAATATTCCTAGGTCCGTGGATCCTGTCCCGCCTTTATGAACAAAACTGAGAAAAGAAATTAAAAGTGTAAGGTTTGGTGATGGCGACTTAAGGGAACTCTATGATTGGAAGATACAGAGGAGACGGGGAAGCCATTGTAGCCGTTTTACGGGTGTAGTTCTGATTGAGGGGATGGTGCTGCTGCTGCTCGCATTTGGTAGTGGAGCTGACCAGAGAAGCCCTGTCTATGAAGACGTTGCTTTGCTACAATGGTTAAAGCATGCATCATTTACTTGGATTTAGGCATCGTTTTGGAATGGAATTGGACTGTAGTTTTTTAAATATTTATTTAAAAAAAAATAAATAAATAAAATTATATTTTTAGTGTTTTTTTTAATTTTAATGAACTAATATCAAAAATAAAAATATAAAAAAAAATTATTTTAATATGTTTTTAAACAAAAAAACAATTTAAAATACATATATACTATAATTCCAAACATTATCCTAAAAACGTTCTACAATTCCAAACTCAAGGGATGGATTTGAGTTTGAAAATAGAAATATTCCAAATTCCCACCCCTATTTGCTAAATCAATCATAAAACACTTTAAAATATACATATACTATAATTCCAAATATTTCCTTAAAAACGTTCTACAATTCCAAACACAAGGGATTTGAGTTTGAGAATAGTAATATTCCAAATTCCTACCCCTACTTGCTAAATCAATCATTTTGTGTTGTTTTCAATATGATATATAATAAAAGTTGTTTTTGTTTTTATGGGTCTATTTATAGTTTTAAAAAGCTTTTATTATTTTTACTTTAAATTAAATTTTTAGTGCATTTTTTAATTATTTTGATATACTAATATTAAAAATAATTTTTTTAAAAAAAATATTATTTTAATATATTTTAAAAAAATAATATTAAAAAAATAACTCTAATCACATTTCAGACACACAATAAAATTGCGCAATTAAGGACACATGCAAAAGAGCAGATCATAACTTGCTGGAAAGTTGTTTCTTCCATTCAATTGCTTGTGGGATTTCTGATTCAGATATGCATGAAGCATACGGCCCAAGTGTACCAACTTTATTTATGAGAAACAACAATCACTTCTCCAAATTCAGGGTCTTGTTAGTAAGTGGGTCCAAATTAATGACTTTCTTGATAATTACCACTTTCTTTAAGCTTCATCAGCATAATCAAAAGAGCTTGAGTTTGTTCTCTAAAAGTTACCAGTTCGAGTCTCACAAATCTCAGGACCACTAGAAGCTTACATGGTCGTTAACTTCAGGACCCATGGAATTAGTCGGGGTACGCGCAAGCTGACTCGAACACCCATGTTAATAATAATAAAAAAAATAGCCTCGCATATTTCTCATGAATCAAGCTCTCTAGGATTCCTTCTTTCTTGGAGAGGATACCATTCCGCGTCACGGCATGTCACTAACCCATCACTCCTCTCCGTACCTAAGCTGCAACCGGAGTGCGCACGCAGCAATAGCAGCAGACATGGGAATCACTACTAACACCTGGTGTCCTGCTTGAACAACATCATCAGATAACTCGCTCCTAAATTTTGGCAAGGGAAGCCAAGGAAATTCTAAAGTGTTTTGGTAATTTAACACATGTAAAAGAAATTAATTTGTAAAATAACATAAGCAGAAAAATATTTAGAAATTTAGCACAGTTGAGAAAGTCGCAAATATTATATGCGACTATTGAGTTGCAGATACCATATGCGACCTCGCGTGTCGCAAATGCTATCTGTGACTCACGTTTCGCATATGGTATTTGCAACTTTTCTAACAAAGGCATCTAAGGGCATTCTATTCTGCCATCAACTCCCTACCAAAAAAACAACAATTCACACAATCACAATTAACCAATTTTTCATCATTAAAACACAATTCACATATGCAATACATAATATATTAAATCACAAATAATAAATGTACACTGACATTTAAAACAACATAACATTTTATTAAAAAATAAACTAACTATACATTTATCCACAATTATCATAACATATAATAATATGTAATTATATCTAATAGTCTCTCAATCTCGTCCAACTCAAGGTTGGGTCTATAATATCTATGTAGGTCTGACGAGTACCAATATCATCCTAACTCGTGGATGGACTTGGGTTGCTTGTGGATAGGTCTGGGATGCTAGTGGATAGGTTTGGGATGCTCGTGGACATGCCTAGGATACTCATGGACGGGCTAGCATCTCCAACACTCCCGTGATAAGTAATCTCATCCCCTACACTCCCAATCTCTTGAAGTCTGCCACAATATAAATTGAGTGTGGTGTTGGCCACAATACATCCCATCTCATTGACATCTTCACAGATAGTTGTTGTTGTTTTTCGAGGTTAATGTGCCCAATAATTAATCTATATATATACATTAAAAACCAATTACATAAATTACATCAAATTAATTATAGGGAAGTGTTTAATATACCTCTAGGAGTGAAATGTGGGTGGTGAGGGTAACCAGTGGAAGCTGGTTTGGCTTGAAAATCCAACACTCATCGCTGATAAAGATAGAAAGCTTGGCTACCGCGGGTTTTGCTAGAGAGAGAAAGATGAGTGTTTTAGAGAGAGAGGAGTGTTTTAGGGATGCTAAGGGGTGTTTTCGATGGTAGAGAGACAAATCTCGACCTGTGGTGAGAGGGGAGGAGTGGGGGAAAGAAAGAGGAGGAAAGGAGAGAAAGAAAGAAGAAGTTTGGTCTTTAATTCGAAACAAGTCGCAGATAGCACCTGCAACTCGTTTAAATGTGTTCCTTTACCAAATTTTTTTTATTGTGTTAAAAAAAAAACTTGAAGGACACTTGGAGAAATGCTTACTTCAGAATGGAAAGATATAAAATGGATAGGTGGTGATTTGAGATGAATTCCATCCGTTTATCGTGCATGAGAACCTCTAGTGCTCGTATGTCACCCTAAAGTGTATGCATTCATGATAATATAAGAAACCAACCATATGTTTTACCAAATTGAGATGTAGATGTATACAAAAATCACATGACTAACAGAAGCACAAAAGGCACCTACCCCCTCCCAGTCATAGACAAAATACAAGTAACACAAGGAAACAATTAAAAAATAAACAACAATCTTGTGGAGAAGCATATTGATAAACTCTAGCAGTAAATAAGACCCCAAAGGAAATGAGAATCCAAAATAAAAACCATAAGGAAGGTTTTTAATATAAAGCTTGGGTAACATATATCTGCATAATCAAAGTTTCCTTATTATTATTATTATTATTATTATTATTATTATTATTATTATTATTATTTTAACACAAGTGCATAGTCTTTCTAATAGACCAATATCTAGGTAGAGACAAGCACTACCTTAATCATTTTGCAGATCAATAGTTCCATGATCCTCCTAGTTTCTTTGTCACCAATTTGGTCTTCACGAAGAATATAAAAAGCTATGGGTGATGAAGTTCTAAAAATATAAATAGCCTAGGAATAGGGTTCCCGGGTTGGATAATAGGTTAATCAATTGGTCCTAACAATCTCATTTATTCTCCATAGCCAAGGTAATTGATAGTTTATACCTGATGCTTGCTAGACTAATGTGGCTTGTGGCTAGTACCTTTAAAAGAACCTCTTTGGTAGAGGTGGGGACTCCCCGATACTTAAATAAATATCTTTTTAAAGAGAAAAAAATACAAGAATATTTCAGAGAGAGATGCTCTATATATGTGTGTGTGTGTGTGTTTACGCACCGCGCGCGCGCGCAATAGAGAATGAAGATTGTGAACCTTTGTTCTAAAGGTCTTATGGTATAATTATAGTCTATTAGTCTTGTTCTTTTATGAAGAGGAGGGTCTAGAGTGTAATTTTACCCTGATAACTTTTAATGAAGTATAAATATCTCTTACATATATATTAATATTTGATGGAAATATGGTGGGCCCCTGGGGAATTATTATAAACCTAAAAGGTGTAAGGGGAGGGTCCAAGATGTCAAATGTAGTTGAGTCCATGGAGACTGAGCTCTTCTCTTAGGCTAGACCCAAGGGAGGAGGGTCATCCCCTTAGGTGTTCCCCAAGAAGGATGATTCATTTGGGCATGCCAAGAGAGGATGGTCACTCATTTGGGTATGCCAAGGAAGGATGTGGTCATTCCATTAGATAGGTCCAAGGGAGGAAGGTCATTCAAGAAAGGATGTGGTCATCCCAATGAGGGATGTGGTCATTCCCTTGGGCATGCCAAGGAAGGATATGGGCATTTCATTGGGCGTGCCTAAGAAAGGATGGTCATTCCTTTGGACGAACTAAAGAAGGATGGTAATTCCCTTAAGCATGCCCAATGGAGGATGTGGTCATTCGGGCAAGCCAATGAAGGATGATCATTTCTCTAGGTGTTCCAAGAGAGTGTGTGGTCATTCCTTAGGCTTGCCCGGGGCTTGGTACACTAACATGCCTACTTGTGGCTAGGTCTGGCTAGTGCCTGACCCAACGTGCCTTCACTAAGGCGTGCTTGTGTTTTAGAAAATTTATACTAGTAAATCTTTCTTGATTCAATTTTTTTTGGTAAAGATATACTGATAAAAACTTGGTTCATTAGTAGCCTCTTAGTCTTTGTGATATAATAATATGCAAAGACTTTAATTAATCTCCCAATTCAGGTAGAATAATGAGTTTTGCTCATATAAAAAAGGGGTAAGCTGAAAAAAATATAGAGAAATATGCATTTGGATCAAAACAATTCTTTCATATAAAAAAAAAACGAGAATTTGTACTTAAAAAAATTTATAAGAGATTGAGGGTACTATGCCCATCATCTATACGAATTTCTAAATGATTATGTGGAACCCAATGAGAGTGAACCTATACTTAGAAACTTCTAGGTGATTATAGGTTCTTGGTGAAAGGGAGCTTGTAGCTTTCTTAGCATTATCATGAGGCTTATAAGTCATCCATTAAAAAGTGGCCATTATGATTTTTTTATATAAGGCATGAGAGCACCCACCAAGAGTGGTGATTACATGATGTTGTTATTTATACCAAGGAAACCATTTACATTCATCCCTTGGAGATTGATGCATTTAGCATTGGGGAGATTACATCTATGCTTTGGAAATTGATATATATAACACTAGAGAGACCAAGTCAATCCCATAAAGGGTGGTGCATATAACATTGAGGAGATCAAGTTCATCCCTTCCAATGTGTATTATTGAAAAGCCCTTAGGTATCACCTGGAAAAAATGAAAACAATCATTTTAAATAAGTCATTTATATAGAAGAAACTTATATTCTTATTCTCATTCGCTATAATTGATTTTTATTTAAGTAGAGTGTCTAACACTGTTTTATAGTTTGAACCAACATTCCACTCGTACTTGTTGAAATCTTTTCAAAATCTCAAGGCTCCAACTGCATTTGTGAAGTTGGCAAAGCATAGACCAAATTTGTTTGTCTCATTTTGAGTGGCTAACACTGCTTTAATAAGAAGTCAGACTTGATTGAAGAGTTGTTGAAGCTTTTTTTGGGTAGGAGTGTTTGCAGCAATGAGAAGACTTGTCTCCCATCTTAGCCTAGGTGGGTATTGGTTGTGTAGAATGGTCTGAAAATATCAAAAACAAGCTTTAGGAAGAAACTGATGGTTTTTTTTATCAGTTTTCCAAAAACAATGCCACTGATGAGGTCCCAAAAATCCAAATAGCTTAGGAATAAGGCTCTCGGGTTGGATAATCGGTTAATCAATTTGATGAAGTCCCAAAAATCTAAATAGCCTAGGAATAGGGCTCCTAAGTTGGATAATCGGCTAATCAATTAGTCATAACAATCTCATTTATTCTCCCTAGCCAATATAGTTGTTAGCTTATACGTTGTGCTTGGTAGACCAAGATGGCTTGTGACTGGTACTTGCAAAAGGTCCCTTTTGGTAGAGGTGGGGACTCTCTGATGCTTAAATAAATATCTTTTTAAAAAGAGAAAATACAAGAATATTTTAGAGAGAGATGCTCTAAAAATATATATGCAGTAAAGAATGAAGATTATGAATCTTTGTTCTGAAGGTCACATGGTATTTATAGCTCATTAGTCTTGTCCTTTTATAAAGAAGAGGGTCTAGAGTGTAATTTTACCCTGATAGCTTTTAATGAGGTATAAATATCTCTTACATCTATATTAATATTTGATGGAAGTATAGTGGGTCCCTAAAGGATTTTTATAAACCTAAAAGGTGTAGGGAGGATCCAAGATGTCAAATGTAGCTGAGCCCATGGAAGCTAAGCTTTTCCTCTACACTAGACCCAAGAAAGGAGGGTCATCCTCTTTAGCATGCCTTAGGAAGGGTGGTCATTCCCTCGGTTGTGCCAAAAAAAATGGTTATTCCCTTGGGCACACTCCCAAGCTCAGAGTGCCTAGGGCTTGGCACTCTACCAAGCCCAGCATGTTGAAGCTTGGCATACTGCCACGCCTACTTATGGCTGGGTCTTGCTAGCGCCTGACCAGCATACCTTTACTGGGGCATACTTTTGTTCTATAAAATTTATACTTGAAAATCTTTCTTGGTTCAGTGTTTTTTTGGTAAAGATATATTGATAATAATTTGGTTCATCAATAGGGTTTCCAACTTATGAGCTCTGTTAGATGAGTAGATTGATAATGCAACTGCAGCATCAACCCCACCCTTGTAGTGTATTGCTTCAACTCCCATGTATTATGTTCTGTTGATGCATTGCATAACATGATAATATGATAGTTAAACTAATGACTGCATGATAGTGTATGAAAGAAGAATTAACAGTAAAAGTGGAAGTAAAAAATTAGAAAGGAACAAAAACGTCTTTGAAATTTTTTTGTATAGAAATTCTTGGTTCCCTAGTCAATTTAGTTTAGATAAAGGAGAAGCAAACAACAATTACCTCACTGTGAAATTTTGCAATGTGGCAAGTTAGACCCATCTTTTGAAAAAAAATCCTACTACCAATGAAATACAAGGGATCATGATTACTAGAAAGGCCTGACGAAGGTAAAATTTACATTACTATTGAGTTCATAACATGCCAATTATTGATTTAAGTGAACACAATTCAAATTTGAACATTAGGATACAAAGATCTTTCTAAACCTAGTATTAACAAATAAATAAATGAGTTTGAAAGGGTGTGCTCTCCATTCCTGAAAAAGCATAACAATACGAGAGCATGGAACAACAAAAATTTGAATCAAATAGTAGGAATCCAGTTCCTAACAAAACATAAAGAGTAGTTTCAACTCAAGTAAACACATTTATATGATAAATTAGTAACTCAAAGTTGAAAATGTTGTAGTAAAATATGATGAACCACATAAACAAAATAAAACTTGAGACGTGTACAGAAACTGTCCTTAAGGATATTTTCTCAATACAAGACTATCCTTCAGGATTCAACAAGTTCCTCCTCTATAATGAGGGTCACAAAAATAGCCAGACTAAGAGCAGAAGGAAATACCAGCAAGTTTTGTAAATACAAGAAAATACTATGGCTTTCAGAACTGTTTGATTATAAAAGTGCATGGTATATATAGGCTGCTAACATGTAACGGCTAGGCAAGAAATAAATTAGAGAATTAAAGAGTTGTTACAACAGTTCAAAAAATAAAAGAGCTGTTAAGAAATTAAAGAGTTACCACCGTTAAAAAAAGTTCTAAAATAAAAGAGTTGTTAGGATTTTGTGACTGTTAGAAAATTAATTCCAAGTGTTTAAAAATTATGGATTTAGTTTAAAGGCAAAAAACAAGTTATTGCTGGAAACAAAAGGTTCAGAAAGTACAGGTGTTGCCTTGCGAACAAGAGGGGAATCAGAGGTTTTTCTATTGGTCAGCTCAACCTTATATGCGCGAGCACACTATCTTTTCCTTGTTAGTTACTATTTCATTTCAAAGTTGACTATATAGACACTAGATGAAGGTCTTATTTTTCCAATGTGGAATAGAAAGCCATAGATATACTCTATGTTCACAAGAAGTAAGTTTTATTTTTTCAATGTGGGATAAAAAGCTTTTGAACTAGTCTTCATTATTTACAACAATCCCCCACATATTTCAAAAGATTTTTGGAATAAAAAAATATACTTGCTGGATTTTTATCTATTAAGTGTAATGCATCTAACTTGATGTCTTTTGGACTGTAAACCAAATTATAGAAAAGAATGAGATTTAACTTACAAAATTATTGTTCAAAATTTTAATTTCTATGAACCAAAATTTCTTAATGTAAGTTAGGTATCTCACCAATTACATTATACCCCCACAATCTCTTATTGTTTGAATCAGTTTTGTGCTTAATAAGCCATGCGCACACCTAGTTGTTCATGAGTGCTCTAGAAATTTTGCTAGTATCTCATAGAAGCGACCCCACTCCACACTCTTATAGGTGATTCCATCAAGTATTCACTATAATTTGAACACTATCCATAAGGAATATGCAACTCATCTAACTTCATTTCTAACTTCACATAATCAATTGAAATAGTTTTATCTTTTAACAACTGCTTTGCAACATTATCTCTTAATCTAATATGTTAATTTTTACCATTGAAAGATTTATTCTTAGCAATTGCTATTTCCGCTTGGCAATCATAATATATGGATATAGAAGATGTTGGTTTTACTCTCAATGGAATTTCAGTTAAAAAATTCCTCAACCAATCAGCTTTATTTCCTACTAGTTTCCAAAGCTATAAATTTTAACTCCATGGTAGATTGAGCAATTAAATTTGCTTGGATGATTTCCAAGACAATGCACTACCACCAAGAATAAAGATATAGCCACTAGCTTTGCTCTGTACATGTGTATATACAGCTTGCTGGTTTTCCAGAAAGTCTATTTTTTATCTATAAAATTTCTAACATTTGATAAAAAAAAAAAAAGATATAGCTACTAGTGGATTTAATATCATATGAATATGAAATCCAATAAGCATCATTGTATCCTTTTAATACTGTGGGAAATCCACTATATAGAATACCATAGTCCATGGTACCTCTCAAATATTTCATTAGTCGGATTATTGCCACCCAATGCTGATGATTGAGAATTATGTATATCTACTCAATCTACACACAACGTATACTATATCAAGTCAAGTGAAGTTCATTAAATGCATCAGACTCCCACTAATCTGAGCATACTCAAGATAAGCAATGACTTCACCTTTATTTTTCTTTAATTGAGTGTTAGCATCATAAGAAGTAAACACAGATGTCACATCAAAGTAACTAAATTTTTTGAAAAGTTTTCTATCTAATTTTAATATAGAGAAACTTTTCAAAAAGGTTAACATTATACCATTGTCTCTCCTTATAATTTTAATACCTAATAGTACACTAACTTCACCCATATCTTTCATATTGAATTTAAAGGTTAAGAAATGTTTAATGCTATGCACGACATTCATGCTAATACCAAAAACAAGCATATCATCTACATATAAACTAATGATCACATATTCATTATTAATAGACTTAATATACACACATTTATTCACACTAACTGAAGAAAAACCATCACTTAAAACAACTTGATCAAATTTCTCATGCCACTGTTTAGAAGCTTGCTTAAGCCATATAAAAACTCTTCCAACTTACAAACTTTATTATTTTGACCAAGAACTATACAACCTTCAAGTTGTAACATATATATCTCTTTTTCTAGATCACCATTTAAAAATTGAGTTCTAACATCCATTTGATGTTTAACAAAGTTATAAATAGAGCTAGAACAATTAAAACTCGAATCGAAGAAATTCTAGTGACAGGTGAAAAAGTATCAAAATAATTCACATTTTGTTTTTGAGTAAAACCATTTGCAATTAATCTTGCTTTGTATTTATCTGTAGAACCATTAGGCAAATATTTTCTTTTAAAAATTCATTTGCAGCCAATAGGTTTTGCACGTAGGGGCAAATCAACAATCTCCCAAGTTTGATTTTGTAAAAGTGAATCAATTTCAACTTTTATTGCTTCTTTCCAAAACAAAGAATCAGAAAAAGAGATAGCTTTAGAGTACGCCATTGGATCCTCATCTACTAGATGAGTGAAGAAACCATTTCCAAATGAAGTTTCTTTCCTTTGTCTTTAACTCCTTCTCACTTTCTCAATGTGAGTTTCATCAACTCTATTATCATTAACAAGTGCATGAGAAATCTATTCATTTAATGGATAAATGTTGTTGCTACCCACTTTTGACTCAATTTTTTAAAATTTTTGAAAAAAAAACAAAAATAGCAAAAAACAACAAAAAACCCAAAAATATGTTTTTGATGTATTTGAGGCGTTATTTTCAAAGAATTTAAAATTAAAAAAAGAAAAAAAAAAGCATTTAATTTTTTAGTGATCTAATTTTAATTGTGAAAGGGAAAGGACCAATTTGAAAATTGAAAACTCTCTCACCAAATAACCCATCTTTTTTAATCAAATGGTCTATATTCAATTCTATTAATCCAATTGTCCTTTTTTTTTTGCTTTGTCTCCAAGTTAGTAAATGAATGGTTGCGATTTATTCTTGAAATCTAATGGTTGATCTTGGTTTGTTTTTCCTTTAAGCCAAAGAAAATTTTCACCTATAAATAGGTGGTTGCACACACACGCTTAAAAGGGGAGAGATTAATTCGAGGAGATAATTTCATACGAATGATGAATTTTAAAGAGAATTAGTTAGAGCATAAAAAATCACATAACACCAAACATTCTCTTACCCACCAGCACACTCACATTAGAAGAAAAGAAATAAACAAATACACAATAAAGTTTCTTCAACCTTCTAAAAACACACAAAACCTGTGAAAGCAAGAGATAAATTAATTCACTCTTCTCTCTAATCCATCTATCCCTTCATCTGCTTTTTCCCATCACTATTGCTGCCTTTCTAGACCAAGCAAGCATTCACCATTGACAACAGATTCCCAACTAAAACCAAACCAGAAATTCTACCCCCTCTCTCGGCTAGCTCCTCTCTATTTTTATTTTTTTACACTATCAGCCATAATAGTCTTTCCACCTACAACATTGCCCCTCTCCACCATTAATCACCACCCACATACAATGATCCTTGTTGCGATGTCGCGGTCGCACAAATTAATTACCATAGCTTCAAACACAACACACAAGATAGTATAGAGCAAGCAAGGGGTCGATCCCACGGGGAAGATTCAAGTCAGATTTTTATGCTAGATGAT
>Ga0307515_10010474_pt1 | contig 17765 bp, 12 predicted proteins | sample 17_EM_MG_FD_194513 | JGI IMG/M metagenome (GOLD analysis project Ga0307515, IMG submission 194513) | Populus trichocarpa ectomycorrhiza microbial communities from riparian zone in the Pacific Northwest, United States - 17_EM | ecosystem: Host-associated > Plants > Roots > Unclassified | place... | reverse complement strand
AACACTTGCACATTGAGATACTAACTCTGAAAATATACATGATATATGTATGTATGTTATTATGAGGAAATGAACATGCATAGAAAGTAACATATGAGTAATGGATGAATATGGATTCTTTATAATATCGGCTTGAAGGAATCATAACCAAAAACTTTCTTGTGATTCAGGAGGAGCAACCAGGATTGGATCTTCTGTTAGGGGAGGTCGCGAGGCAGGCAAAGCAGGTGCGTGATTTTCCCTCCTATTTGCACTTATACAATTTAAAATTCTTTTGGTGAATGTAATTATAATAAATATCGTGTTCAATATAAATAAAGCCTAGCGTATTTACAAGATTAGCTTCGGCTAATGGCATCCGTGATAGGATCGCCGGGAAATGAATTACAAGATTAGCTTCGGCTAATGGCATCCATGGTAGGAATGCCGGGAGATGATTTACAAGATTAGCTGTGATAGGATTGCCGGGAGATGAATTACAAGATTAGCTTCTGCTAATGGCATCCGTGATAGGATCGTCGGGAAATGAATTACAAGATTAGCTTCGGCTAATGGCATCCGTGATAGGAATGCCGGGAGATGATTTACAAGATTAGCCATGATAGGATTGCTGGAAGATGAATTACAAGATTTGCTTCGGCTAATGGCATCCGTGATAGGATTGCTGGGAAATGAATTTCAAGATTAGACTTTGCAAGGTCACCCAATTCACGCAAGTAAATAAGAGTATCCAAATAAAAAATATGCAAATGAGTGTTAATTGGGTTTAAAAGATTTACAAGCAATATATATAAGTTCTCTGTTAGAATTCTTATGGATCTGATAGAAAATTAATATTTCATTCGTATACATTACATGAGCATATATATATATATATTCTTTATCAACATAATGATATGTTTATTTATATATCAGGTCCATCAAATATCCAGGGAGATCATTAGTTTAGGACTCTACTTTGTCAAGCTTATGTAAATATTTAACTTAAACTAAAAGGAATTAATGCGTTTATGTAGTATACTTTTGTGTAAACTTAGATGTATTTTTATAAAAGTTCAGCTTAGAATGTAGTATTTTAGTTGTCTTGTAATTAACCCTTTTGAAATGTTTAAGAACACTTATTATGTTGTAAATGCTTTCTTTACATGTTAGTATTCCTTTTCTTTTAAATTTTATGATATGATATGTAGACTATGTTCATATTGAACTTACTCGTAGGATATATATTTATTGTGTGCATTGTATGAGGTGTTGAATTATGATGTTTGATGAAAGGTCCGAAATTATGGGACCTTGTGATGATGGGTTGATTGAGTAAATTGATAGTAGTCGATAATTTGGAATGTCTTAAATATAAACGAAACTCTGCCGAATTTTTGGTATATATATAAAAAAAAATTTACCCTCAAATAAAGAGGATATGTTGGGATATTTTAACATTGAGCAAGTTGTACAATCGGACTGTTACAGTTGGTATCAGAGCCCTGGTATGGGTTCTGGGAAGAATTCAAAAGAGGTTGTTGATGTTCATTAATTTATTGCAGGATGGTATGTACCCGTCAAGAGATTAGAACAGATCTAACCTCTGCAGGGAGGGGGAATAGAGATATAGACTTTTTCGAGGGGCAATAAGAGAGCCCTTTGGAAGATACTACTTCACATGCACCGGTAGTATCGACTCAAACAGGGCATGAAGAATCGTCAGGGCCTCAAATTAGACAGGCACCAAGGCAAACTGGGGATGTTCGGCTGACCATGTCAGCCCCACGGGAACAAGTAGAGGAGCCCCCTCATACTACACTTGCAGGGCCATCTGTTTCCTATGTTGATCTGATGCTCCTGACCTAGCTAGTCAAAGCAGTAATGGAAGGTATGGCTAATGTTGTCACTCCTATGCCAGCACCCCCACTTACACCCATCATACCAACCGTTTCAGAAGCAGCTACAGCTACTAATGACGTGGTACATCTAGTTCGTTTGGTGAAGAGTATGAGAGAAATGGATTGTGAACCCTACTCAGGTGAACAGGATGCTGAAGTGGCGGGAAGATGGATTAGAAAGGTGGAGAAAACAATGATTTAAATTAAGATACCACATGATCTGTGGGTAGATTGTGCTACTCAATTACTATCAGACGGTGCTATGATTTGGTGGGAGACAGTTCAGTTGAGGAGGGCTACAGAAACCCTATCCTGGGATGACTTCAAAATAGAGTTTGAGAATCAATATTACTCCAAATATCATCGGAAGATGAAGGAACAAGAATTCCTAGCCTTGAGATAGGAGGGAATATCAGTACTCGAGTATAAGAGACGATTTCATGACCTCTCACTATTCGCACCACATTATATTCCATCAGAACAACACATGATAGAAAAGTTAAGGGATGGCAACCACTAACTAACTACTTGGCCTTACAAATTTTTTTAACTTACACAATAGCTTTCTACTTGGTAAATTATTTTACAACAATAAAACCTAATTGTACATTCTTCAGGAATCAAATTTAGAATGCTTTAAGAATCTGGACACATTATATTTATGAGAAGAAGATGAAGATGGATAATGACTCATTCCCTAAAATCACTATAATAATGTTTATATCTAAATCGATGGGTTTCTTAGAAAATGGAAGTTTTAAAAGACAATGGTTGATCGACCAAGACAAAGGCTTAAGGAATACTAGGAAAAGCTTAAGGAATGGTTTGAAAAGCCCAATTGATACCTCACAATGAGGTATATAGATGCCTTACTTACAATACAATCCTTTAAAAGATGAAGACTTGGAGAGCAATATTGAGCAAGTAGTGTCTTAATGATAGGTCAAAACAATAAGACTTAGGAGATCAACTAACAATGATGCCACACACTAGCCAAATATAAATCATCTACGCTTAATGATAATAAGGATGATGATCTTTTTAACCATAACCAACATCTCCTAGATTTGAAAAGGAGATATAAACAAGGAAAGTTATCCAAAACTTAGTTTAGAAGAACATAGATCAACAAGTTAGTAGAAAGGAAAGAAATTCAAACATGAAGGAATTAATATTGGACAAGATCTCACCAACTCATGTACAAGCTAGTAGATCATAGAATGATCTTTGTTAAGGATAAAATCACTAGGTAACCATAAATTTTAGTAAAAAAATATGAAGAGGGTTCATGTCTCTACAACATTAATGTCTTAAGAGTTTGTAATAAATCAAGATCTATTGAAAAGATAAGTGATGAAAGAAATCATTAAGAACATAAACAAAGCCTAAGCCATCACTAAAATAGTAAAAAAAAAGCTTTGCAAAGTAACCAACCTGATATGGATCAGCCCACAAACACCAACAAGGACTCATTACATGTTTCAAATGGGCCAACTACTTGGTCCAAGACAAAGGCATTGAAAGAGACATTGAATACATTGGTTTTGGACCAAGTTAGATTTCAAGGGTCCATTGAGTATCAAGAGGAAGCCTTAATACATCTTATTCATGTGCAAAAGGGGCCAATCCAACCTTATTTAAGCCATGAGTTGAGGAGAAAACACAACAAAAGAAACAAAAGAATCCTACTACAACTTGAAAATAACATGGGTGGCTATCTTTTCTTATTGTTTATAGGATTAATGGGTTATATGGGATGCTATAAATAAACCTTGAATCAGTTCTGTAATATTTTCTTTCCTTCTCTTCTTCTCACGACAGAACATGAATTGAATATTATGGACTTTATTTTGTTAGCTACAGCTCAAGGCTTGTTTAGACTTAATTAATACTTTGTTTTCAGCTATCTAAGGCTTGTTTAGATTAGGTTATGAGTTTTTTAGTTTAAGATTTTTGGGTCAGTTTTTTAAATGGGCCAAATCAGTCCACTAGGGTAGATCCATTAGAGTTAATTTTTCAAGAACTATTTAAACTCATGTAACCTAAATTTTGAAGGCCATTTGGTGAATATACTTCTGAATTTTTCAGTTTTAACATGTGAGAGTGATTATTGCATTCTTTAGGTCTTGAACAAACTGAATCTGACTTATCGAAGATTAACTAGCTTCGTGGTGTCATTCTACTTCATTCTAATAATGTTGGTGCCTTGGAGAGGTTTTCATTGTGTCACACTCCTATTAAGCCTATTTTTGCTTTCTAGGATAAGATCTCAATCTTGATTGTGGGTTGTGTGATCATGAGGTTTGCACCCGCAATGAACATCATTGGCAAGGTATGTCCTTCATCTTCAAAAAAGAATAACTAGATCCTTGTAGCACGTATCACTTCTCTACGTGGGTTGAAGTTATTTTTATTGACTTATCAATCAAGAAACAATGATTATATTTATTAAGGAACAAATCATCCATAGATTTGAACTCCTGAAAACTATAACACTAACCAAGTATCAATATTCACTAGAGAAGATATGAAGAAATTCGCATTATGGTATGGATTCAAAATAGCCTACTCTTCTCCTTATTATTCCCAAGCTAATAGGAAAGTAGAATCGATTAACAAGACTCTGATCCTCAACATTAAAAAATTGGTTAGAAACAATCATAAATCATGACTTTATGGAAAACTAATTTATGAACTTCATCATTTACCTTAATATATGAACATGATGTCATGTTATCAATGAAGCTTAAACTATAATCATTTTAAATGATTGTATAGTGTGACACAAATAGTTTACACTATTAATTGGCCATGTTATCAATGGACTTAGATAAGGTAAAATTACATGCATTAGATCATTTGATACCGTATAAAAGGTCAAAAGGGTATATAATAAGTTTCTTTGATCAAAACATTTCATTGAAAATTTTCTAGTATGAAAAGCCATACTCTAGGATTGTATAAGGGTATATAATAAATACATGAGGATTCAAAATATGGCAAATGGTCTCCTAACTACAAGTTTCTAGATGTTATTGTCAAAGTTCTAAAAGGATGTTCTTATCTCCTAGTTAACCAAGATCTACATTACTAATCAATCAATGGATGATGTTTTAAAAGATATTATCTATATTAGAATATTAAGCTAAAAGATGGAGTTCTTGAAGGAACTAAAAGGTTAGCCTGAAGATTGTAATTTTAAGATCACTCTAGGATTATGTTGATTATACCTCAAGTATAATTAGTTTTCCTTGAGTTTATAAGAGCATTGGATTTATGTTTCTCCTTAACATGAGTTGGAATTATTAAACAAGAGTAAGATACAAAAAAATGAACATTATTGTTTGATATAAAGGCAAAGAATAAATTATGACTATATTTAAAAATAAATGTTACATAATCATTATTCTCTAGGAAAATAGCTAATAACCCTAAATCTATAAGAATCCTAAGATGAATGACACTAAGGTCTTATAAGGCTTGCTTCCTTGATGATTTTTGCTACTTGAGAAAAGTGAAGGTAGTGTTGGCTGAATTATGGAGAGATTTGCTTCTGTTTTATATGATTTATGATTTCAATCTTTCTATAAGCTAGATCGGTTTTACCCTCTGTAAGCTTATTTTAGCGTTGGCCAATTCTTTTCTTATATAAACCACCTGGGCTTCTTAGGAATGAACAATAAAGAAGCATCATTAACCTATTAGTTAGATAATATTTAGCCTCCATAATTGTCACTACGCTGTAAAAGATAACCTCGTATACTTGTAACTCTTTTTTTTTACAGTATCTCTCTGGTATTGATAAGAGGGTCAACAACTTTTCGCAACCATGTTAAGGCTTCTTTATTACTATGATCCAATAAATGATATGATTGAAGTAAGGTCAGATTCAGAGATTATTTCACAGGGTCAAAGTTACTAGATGAATCGTGTCAAATATGTCTATCTGAACTTTCAAAGAAAACCTATAATTTCCCCTAATCAATTTAGAAATGACTAATGTGCCTCGTGAAAAGACCTTAATGCCTTAAATTTCTAGTTATAAGTTTTTTAGTGAGAGGGGCAAAGACATCATTACATTGTTTTAGTAAATAATGCTAGTGAGTCTATGACTACATTAAACTCTCAACCAATTTTAGATTTTGTTAATATGTGGGTTACAATTAAACTTATTTTTTAAGCATGATTTTAGGATCATGTGAGTTTTTGTTGGGGATATAGATACTGATACGAACCTCGTGATATCACGCAACTCATAATCAAGATTAAGATTTGATCCACGAAAGCTAAAATAGGTTTAATAGAAGTGTGACACAATGGAAACATGCCCCTAGGCACCAATACTACTGGAATGAAGTAGAATGAAGACATGAAACCAGTTAATCTTTGATAAGTCCAATTTAGTTTATTCAAGAACTGAAGAATGCAAGAATCACTCTCACGCGTTAAAACTATATTCAGAAGTAATATTCATCAATGATTGTTGAAATTTAGGCTTACAAGTGTTTAAATAGTTCTAAAAAATTAACCCTAATGAATCTACCCTTGTGGGCTTTACTTTTTCACTCACATACAAAAACTAACCCAAAACTTTTACAAGCAAGCCCAAACTCTGATCCAAATAAGCCTTGGATTATAATTGAAAATAAAGTTTTAATTAAGCCTAAAACATGAAAGAAAATAATAAAAATAATTAATCTGTCATTAAATACTATTAGCCCTCCTTTTTTTTATGTAGCTAAGATGAATAAAGAATCCTTTTGAACATTATTGAATCCTTGCCACACTTAGAAATAATATTGTAGTCTATTAAAGATCCTTCTGGAACTAGGAAACTCCCAAAACAAGGTCTCATATCCTCATAGGAAAAAGATCTTTTCCAAATAGAAAATCCACAAGTCAAAATGAAGTAAATAACAAAATTCATACAACCTGTTCTGACCTATATTGCAAGTTCTTCTATAACTCGGATTCACCTGAAACTTTACCCAAATATAGAAATATATCTCTGCAATCTTTCGGCAAAGTTTTAGCTCGATCCAACGGTTTAATTTAGAGTTTCGCTTAATAGCATAAAACTTAACGGTAGGAAATTTTATGCCAAAATCCAAATCTAACCTTGCTTGGATCGTATCACAAGGCTATAAACTGTATCATTAGCCCGCTTGGTACCTCCAGTGGGTCTTTGGCATGATTAAGTTTGGTGTTGAGCTGATCCGCATCAACTTTTTAGTTTTTGACCCACAAATAGAAATTGACCCAAAAATAATGCGAACCTCTTGAACATGTGGTCAAGCAACCCACACACAAAGACACCAATTCTCGAAAAAGTGAAGTAAATCAAGTTTGATAGGACTGTGACACAAAGACAACTTGTACCAGGCACCAACACTATTGAAAATAAAAGCTAAATAATCTAATTTCCATAGTTTATAAGTTGTTATAGCTGAATAACCCTTCCTTGTATTCACAGTAGTAGTTTCCGACACTGTAAGTCCTTTTTAGACTAGGAAAATTTCGACCTGATTTGCCGCCCCTTTAGTTCCTTGTTTAGCTTGGATTTCCTTGTATATCTTGGACAAATAAGCCCATTGATCCATACAAATTGGGCTCTTCTTGGACTTAGATTAGATGAGTTAGAGGTTGTCCTTCATGTTCCCTAGGCGTCCCAAACTCCTCTAGGTTCATCTTGCGTCATATGTTTTGAACAAGCTCATTTAATGCCTCTTTAAGCTTCTTTGCCCTAGCTCTATTAATTGGCCCCTTTGGCACCTTCAATGGGTCTTTGACATGATTAAACTTGGTGTTGGGCTGATCCTCATTAAAAACCTTTACTAGTAAGTCCAAACGCTAATCCAAACAAGCCTTCGATCCTAGCTGAAAACAAAGTTTTAATTAAGCCCAAAACATGAAAGAAAATAATAAAAATAACCAATCTGTCATTAAATACCACCAACTCTCCTTTCATTATGTAGTTATAATGAATAAGGAATCCTTATAAGAAAAGGATTTTGGAACATTAATGAATCATTGCCACACTTGCAAATTATGTTGCAGCCTATTAAAGATCCTTGTGAAACTGGAAAACTCCCAAAACAAGCTCCCACATCCTCGTAGGAAAATGATCCTTGCCAAATAGGAAGTAAATAACAAAATTTATAGTTTGTCCTGACCTATATCGCAAGTCCTTCCCAAACTCTGATTCACCTGCAATTTTACCCTAACATAGAAACATACTTCTGAAATCTTCTGGTAAAGTTTCAGCTCAATCCAACAGTTTAATTTGGAGTTATGCTTAATAGTGTAAAACTAGATAATAGAAAATTTTACACCAAAATCTGAATCTAACCTAGCTTGGATCGTATCAGACACTCTTAGGTAGAGATTTTTGACTCATTACTTAAGTATCATATTTTTGCTAGGATCAAGTTTATGGAGTCAAGTTGAAGTGCTTACCGATTCTTGAAGTGAAAATATTTTACAGTCTTTGTATAAGATTAAACTAACTATTTGACATGTGCTCTGATATGGGTTAAATTATTTGTTTCCAATAATAAAAAATGAATATACTCGATTCTAGGAGTTATCCTAAGAAGCTTGTGAAAAGACCTTGTATTACTTTGTTGAGAAAAGATCGTGAAAAGAGATAGGCCTGGATCATAATGCTATTAAACAATATTATAAGTTTTCTTTGATTTTGTAATTGGATTGCTTTTTTGAGAAAAACATATTCAATTTAGTAGCATTTAGAGGAAAGTAAAGGAGGCGCTTTAAGAAATTATTTTGTTAAAGACATTGATAAAGCTTGATTAATAGCCCACATCGAGTGCAAAATCCATTATTTTGCAATGGTCGAGGTGCTTTTATAATGCCTTAATGACCTCCCTTACTTATCTAAAATATAAAAAATTACCTTATTTGTACCACCCTTGTTTACATCATATGGTATGAGAAAGGGTATACCATGGAGAAATTGTTTGTTGGGACATGTGCTGTTACTAGTCCAAAGAGCAAATCTCAATAAGTTAGGATGCTTTTCTAGACTTAGTATTTTGAAGCTTCTTTGTATTTGATTTTTTATTGTACTATATTAGTATCTAGTAAGGCCTTACCATAGTTGATTTTAAAAGGGATATTCTTTAAGAAAATGCTCAAGATTGGAGGATGTTAAGGAGCTTTCTCTTGAAAAAAAATGATTCGGGTTATGGTTTGTTTTTACATTGTTTAACCTGTAAAAGTATGCAGTTCCCCATGTCTGAACCCAATAACCCATGGATGTTCCATTTTATCATTAAAGTTTTTCCTCAATTCTGGTTTGACATTCTTTTAAGGCCTTATAGATAGAACCTAAAACAAAGGGACCTAAAGCTATAATCCTACTTTTATTAAGTTTACCGTTATTTTTAAGTAGGATTTAGTAGGTATTTTCATATTTGAAATAGATAAGGTACTTGCCTACGTAGTATAACATGAAGGTTACATGTTTGTTGAAGGAAGGAAGGTTTGTGTTTTCTTTTCCTTATTTTAGTAGACTTGAAAATTATGGTGCACCGTTTACTAATTCCTAAAAATAACTAGTATCGATTTATGTAGTCATATAGAATTCTTCACTAGCTGGGTAGAAGCCATCTATTATGGCCAAGTCATAGGAGTAATGGTCTGTAATCCATACTTGAAAATCAAAGCATTGCTACTAGAATAAGAAAAGGGTTGTTAGGAGTTGTTTGTTGGGTTTTGATATAACACATGAAATTTGGATCACGTTAAAAATTCTTTAGGATCTCCATTGTGTACCAAAATGGTGTTGCATCTTATCCATCCATTTGGTGTAATATGTAGGAATAACACTTGGTTATAATATGATATTTTTCTTTTAGACATTTAAGGTGACACGTTTGCTCTAAAAAGGGTTTCTTTCTTTTCAATGTATATTTTTGTCAAATAGACCAAAACATTTTCCTTTTTCACTCTAAATCGCACTCATAGTAGACTAATCTTGAGAAGGAGAGAAGTTCTTGATTGAACCATAGAAAATAATCTACAAGGATCTTAGAAAATTTAAGGATTTTTATGTAAAAGCCTAAACATCTAACCTAAAAGCTCATGCGTAGTGCTTAAACTGAAATTGATTAACTAAAAGCATTTGACATATTGGATATGTTTTAGAACATGATCGATTGATTTTAAGTGAACAATGTTTAATTTCACATCATACCTTGTTGATTTTATAATGGGGTTAATATTATTTCGTCTAAAAAATAGAGTAATGTATGAGGGCATTGTTTACACTTAAAATATATGTATACATGTTAGACACAGAGAACATTAATTGTTTACAACAAAGCAAGGAAACAAAGATAAAATCATGAATAAAAAAATCAAATAAGTTGAAAAAAGGCCTTAATTGATCAAGAATTTTGAAAAAGTAATAAACCAAGCAACTAAAAGTCGTTATTGAAAAAAAAAAAACAAGCGATTGACCAATAGAGTTTGAATGCGCACACACAACAAAAGGATATAATTTTATTGAAATAAGGATTTCTCAATAGAATAACTATTCATAAGTTAGATATGTGTAGAAACAAAAGAGAAATTAAGCTTGTATTAAGACTCAATAAACCTCTTTATCTAATACCAATTTATGTATAAAAGCATAATTACTTATATAAATAGAATTTAAACTCTATAATAATATAAATGGGGTTAGATACTACTGTAGAAAATGGCTAGCCCCACATATTTTAATTTTAACAATTTATTTATCTTTATTTCCCCTATAGGGTTTTATTTTTAGCAATTTAATTATCTTTATTTTCTTCTAGAGTGTTTTATTTATACCATTTTGTATTTTTTTTCTCTTTGTTGCTTTCTTTATTTTACTACACGTTAGTTTCAAGCAAACCATTCTCCCTTATTGATGCGAACTTCGTGATCACGTGGTCACGCAACCCACATGCAAAGATACCAATTCCCAGAAAGCCAAGTAAATCAGGTTTGATAGGAGTGTGACACAAAAATAACTTGTACCTAGGCACTAGCACTATTAAAAACAGAAAACCCCCACCCAATGAATATTGATTCACGAATGAGAAGTATAAGGATGACGCGACGAAGGCAGTTGTTCTTCGATAAGTCGTTTTCAGTTCTTTAGAGAACCAAGGAAGGGAGATTATCCCACCAACAAACAATAAATGCGACAAATAAGTTTATTGATCTGAAAATTGCATAACCTTACATATTTGGTTATGCCTTTATTTATACTGCCTCTAGACTTAAAGAAACCCTAATGGACCCCTCTTAGGTGGACTTATATGAAGCCCACTTACAATTCACCCAAAATAGTAATAATAACCCAAAGACTAAGAAGAAAATAGTAAAAACCCGAAAATTACCATCTTAAATATGCTAGAATCAGATTTGTCACCCTTAAGAAGCCCCAAATAAACTAGGAGAACTCTAATTTAGAAAATTTATGTTGCTGACCCCTTTGATATCCTTGATTAGCTTGGATTTCCTTCTTTAACTTAGACAAATAAGAAAACAAATTCCCCCCTTTGTTGCTGATTTAATTACTTTCCTTTCTAAGTTAGGAAGACCATTAAATAATCCTCCCCTATTTAGGAATAAGATCTGACCAACTTCCTTACTTAATTAGGATAATAAATTGTTGACTTTCTATCTTTGTAGCATTAGGAAAAAACAAGCCTAATAAGGCTAATATGGGGCGGGACACATCAGCCCCTTATTCCACATGAATTGGGCTCTTCTTGGACTTGAATTAGATGAATTATAGGTTGTCCTTTATGCTCCTTAAATGTCCCAAGCCCCTCTAGGTCTATTTTGATCCATATGTTCTGAACAAGCCCATTTCATACTTCTTTAAGCTTATTTGCCCTAACTCTTGTAATTAGCCAAATTGACACCTCTAATGGGTCGTTGGCATGATTAAGCTTGGTGTTGGGTTGATCCTTATCATCCCCTCTCTCTTCAAAAGGATTCAACCTCGAATCATCACCTACATCAAACATAGTAAGGTAGCACTAACACCATACTCACCTGGAAAATCAACTTTATAAGCATTGTCATTGATCCTCTCTATGATATGTAAAGGTCCATCTCCTCGTGGTTGTAGCTTTGATTTCTTATAGGCCGGAAATCTCTCCTTGCGCATATGCACCTAAACCCAATCGTCGGGCTGAAGTGTGCCATCTTTGAAAACCTATCAACAACTACAAAGATGGAATCCCTACCCTATTTTGATCTAGGTAAACCTAAGACGAAGTACATCGAAATGTCTACCCATGGTTCTTTTGGCACAGGCAAAGGGGTATTTACAAGTCATGTGGTTTAGTCCTAGACTTTGCTTTCATGCAAGTTATGCATTTATCACATATACGTTGCATATCTTTTTTCATTTTAGGCCAATAAAAATGTTCATGCAACACATCCAAAGTCTTAACAATACCAAAATGCCCCATCAACCCGCCTCCATGGGCTTCACGTATAGAACTTAATGGAACACACAAATGACTCTCTTTAAACAAATATCCATCAAGTCTATAGAACTTCCCAAAAGCTGAAGTTTCGCAAGCATTGTAAACATTAGAAAAATCACTATCATCCTTGTACAATTCTTTTATGTGTTCAAATTCTAGAAATCTAGCATCCAAAGTAGATAAAAAAACATTGCACTATCTACGTATCAGTATCTGCAACCCGAGTTACTAAGCTCGTAGGGGTGTCTCAACACCTAATGCCCTAAGACCAACTAGTCTGGGAGTCATTAGCCGAAAGCTCGTTACATGGGTTAAAGATGCATTGTGTTTTAAGTTATATGTATATATATTAAAAAAAAGCGAAAAAAAAGAAAAAAAAAAGAAGATGAAAAAAGATAATAATCTCAACCCAATGAAGTTAACCTTAAACATTAGAACATAATATTGTTTTCTTCCAATAAAAGCCTCATCATCTATGTTTTCATACATTGAGCACATAAAAAGGAAGGTTTATTAATATTTTGTTTAAGAGGTATTGAGTAGGTATATAAATTTAATGTTTTATAAATTTAAGTATTTGTTGTACCAAGGGTTATATACAACATAAATCTAGATTAACCATTTAACAAACAAAGTATTAAGAGTGAATAAGATAACAAATACAAAACATGTTAGTATCAAACATTAACGTCCATGTTGAGTTTATACTATACCTATTCTTACACCATTATTGTAACCTTTTTACCTTGACATAATAAACTAAACATAATGAAGAAGAGAAACATAGATAACTAAGTAAAGGAAAGGAAATGAAAAGCATAAACAAGAGATTAATATAAACAAAACTTAAGCATTACAAAAATATAAAGAGAGAGGGCAAGGTCATAATCTTGATCTGAAAACCAAGATGCCTAAATGCATGGCAAATGCCTCCTTTTATAGGCCAAAATTTGGAACTATTGATTTGATGACTAATTGTTGAGTGGGTGGCCACATCTTGACTTGGTAACAATCCTTATCTTCTTGTCTGAAGAAAACGTCATTTATAACGTCAGAATTGGAACAAATTTTTATCATGAAAGTTATAAGAAATTGTATCAGCTTTCCACCATAAAAAAAATCAGTGCATGTGGACTTCTAGAGCTCGAGATATGAGCTGAACACTAAAAAAATCAGTGCATCTTGACAGATTTTTGTTACTAAGATTTGGACTTCCAAACAGCAGAATTGAGTCTTACATTCCCATAAATGTTTTAGGCCCATGTCTTAGCTTTCTAGCCATATAAACCAAATTGAAATCCAAGATCAACAGCTCCAGATATGACCCAATGATTGAGCAGTGTTCCAGTTTGGACTGAACCACCATCTCTTTTCTAAGCTTAACCCTCTCTTTGTCTTCTCAATTTCAGTAGTTAAACTCATCAATCAATCTTTTGATTTATGTGATATGCCTGCATTTAAGATGAACATTTACCATAAATTTAAGGTATCTTATAGTATCAGACTTGTTATTATAAAAACATGTTTAGTTAAGGAGTTATTGATGCTTTAAGTGCAAAATTATGATATAAAACCTTGATAAAAATGCACTTTTAAGTACTAATTTTGATTAAAAGGTACCAAATTAGACCCAAAATAAACTCCAAATAAACTTTCTTTGTTTCCCAAAAACATCCCATGCATATAGCCTGTCCTAATATGGTCGAATTACTCACCAAAAGAATTGGGTCTAACCCATCATCCATAAGAACCTCAATCTGACCAAATGCATTCATTGGTAAAAACCCATCATGAAAAACCCAAGGTGAATGAACCATATACTAAACCGTATCAATAACCAATCTCAAACACATAATCGAATACTTACTATAAGGAATCCAAGGCAAAACTTGAACCATATCATTCGTAGCCATGTGAACCATTTCCTCTAGCTCCACATAGTGTTATAGCTCAACAACATTGGCATTGACCAATTCAACCCATTAAGAAATCTAGCCATAGTGGCTACTCTATACTCAACAACATTGGCCCGAATTATTGTTATCTCCATCTCTTTGTGATATTCATCTACCGACTTAGAATTTTGATTCAGACCTTGTAGCTTTAGATATAAGTCTCTATAATAGTGGATTGACACAAATCGTTTCCTCATTAAGACTTTCATCTCCCCCCAAGTCTGAAAAGGTTCTCATTCTTCCTCCTACTGATTACAATCTGATCCCACCAAATCAATGCATACTCCATAAACTCAATGACCACCAATTTCACCTTCTTATGTTCAAAATAGTTATTCCAATAAAAAAAATCCAATATACCTTTGTCTCCTACTCCAAATAATCCTTCTGATCATTTTTTCCTTGGAAGGAATTTTTAGTTTAATGGCGTTTAAGAACCTGTCCACATCTTCATAATTCCCCATGCCATGAAATTCACATTCCTCCTAGCCCTATTCAGTCCAGACCTGATTCCTTGGCCAACAGATTCAAAACCATAGTCATCTTCACTCGCATCTATGTTTTTGTTAACAAACTCTTCAAAATCATATCTAACATTTTGTATGGCCTTACGGATTGTATTTCCTTGGTGATCAACCCCACTATTCTATTGCTTTATTGAATTCACCTTATCTTTCAAATCCTTGTATGTCCTAGACAAGCTCGAGTTGCTAGCTTATGGATCGCAATTGGAAACCAACATCAGCGTTTTGTGCCGCTGATTTGTTGTTTTCAGATATTCTTTGAGTTGACAAGCAAACAACAACAAATCTCAGTTTATAGGTTGTTCTTAGGCACCCAAACCCCTTGTATAATCAGTTTGCGGCCGAATTGAATCTCAAATTAAGCAAACGATATCAAAATATACCTAAATTTAACATATGGTGCGATCACACCCCCAGTAGACAAAATATGAAGTTTCAATTTATTCTATGGTGGTTTAATTATGGTCCCCTAAGACAAAATATGAAGTCCAAATTTAATATATGGTGCGATCTCACCCCTAGTAGATAGAATATGAAGTTGCCATTGATTCTAAGGTGGTTTGCTTATGGTTCACTAAGAATTGTGTTTCTACGACATAATTGGATCTCGAATTAAAACCTCAATCAAACGATATTAAAATAAACCTAAATTTAATATACGATGCGATCTCACCCCCCATTAGAAATAATTTTATGTTTCAATTGATTCTGATGTGATTTGCTTATGGTTCACTAATAGATGAGTTTCTACGGCCGAATTGAATCAACATTCAAATTTCATCTAATCTCTTTTTTTATATGCTACTGATATAATTAGAGATAGTAACAAGATGAAATATAACCTTTTTTTTTTGCTTAGATGTTGCAGACACAAAGAACAAGAAGATGAACGACGCAAACATTGAAAAACTTAAAGGAACACTGAGAAAACAAAAAAAACAGAATGATATGGCTTTGTTTTAGAGCCCAGCTTTGATACCAATTTACACGAACATCATGATCACTTGGTTACGCAAACCACAATCAAGATTGTGATCTAATCCTAGAAAGTCGAAATAGATCCGATAGAAAAGGTGTTACACAATGGAAACTTACTCCAAGGTACCAGCACTATTAGAATGAAGTTGAATGACACCACGAAGCCAGTTAATCTTCAATATGTCAGATTCAGTTCATTAAAGAATTGAATAATGCAAGAATCACTCTCACATGTTAAAACTGAAAAATTCAGAAGTAATACTCATTTATGGCTGCTGAAATTTAGGTTACATAAGTTTAAATAGTTCTTAAAAAATTCACCCTAATGAGTCTACTCTAGTAGACTAATTTGATCCACTTATAAAACTAACTCAAAAACCTTAAACTAAAACGTCGATAACCTGATCCAAACAAGCCTTGGATCCTAGTTTAAAACAAAGTATTAATTAAGCCCAAACAAGCTTTGAATCCTAGTTGAAAATAAAATATTAATTAGGCCTAAATAAGCTTTGGGTTGTAGCTAACAAAATAAAATAAAACACAATATTAAATCCATGTTTTGTCGTGAGAAGAAGAGTAGGATAGAAAATATTATAGAACTGATTTAAGGTTTATTTATAACCTTCTATGCAGCCCATTAATCCTAAAAACAAAAGAAAAAGGTAGTTATCCATGTTGTTTCCAAGTTGTAGTATGATTCTTTTGTTTTCTATATTGTGTTTTCTTCTCATCTCATGGCCCAAATAAAGTTGGATTGGGCTCCTCTTGCACATGGATAAGATGCACTAAGGCCTCCTCTTGATACTCCAATGGACCCTTCAAATCTGACTTGGTCCAAACCTTCAAAACCAATGCATTCAATGCCTCTTTCAATGCATTTGTCTTGGACCGAGTCATTGGCTCATTTGGAACATGTAACGCGTCCTTACTGGTGTTTCTGGGCTGGTTCACATCATTTCTCCTATTTGGTTTATAATTATTTTATTATGTTTTTAAAAAAATTGTTTAGGAATATTGTTCTATAGTATAAGAACCCTAAAAGAGCTATAATATTAAGTTTTGACTATAAATTTTTTTAGTAAAATTTTGAATTAGGGTTTATGTGCCAGAATTTTAGTGTTATTTATACTTGTTGTCCTTTTTTATTATTTTCATCTTCGTCACATATATATCGAACAAGGAGTCAATATGAATAGTTGTTTTAAATTTGGATTAGGATATATATAATACAAAAAACCTCCATTCTGGCAATACACACGGACCCTAGATTTCAAAATTTCCAAGACTCCTTACTAAAGTTTCATCGAATCTAGCCTATGCAGTGGACCAGTTTCCTTTGACTGTTACCCAAACCTTACTATATCCCTTAAAAACTGAAATATCTTACAAAGCATGATCCTACAAATAAAAACCCTCAATTAAAATACGCTTGAAGGATTAATTCCAGTCACCTTGATCTTCAAGATCCAATACAAAACCATGTTTTCAGCCTTTGCCAGAAAACATAAATTCCAATCATAGAAAGGTGAAACCCTACTCCTTCAAACTAACATTTCTAGATCAAACACAGTTGTTTATATAGTCATCTTATGGAGAGATGTAACCCTTCCAGAATACTGGATACTTGAAGGTGCAACACAACCTGAACCACAACAGCCACCAAAACCAAATGTCCAGATTAAAGAAATAATCCAATATACTGATGGTAAGGTCAAATTATCTTTCCATCACAACTCAACCAGTTCCAAGTTTTCAGATGAATCTTCCTCATCCAGTATAATAGATTTAGGAAGAATCTCTAAAATCTCTTTTTTTTTGGTAAGTTGACGTATGTATTAAAAGAAGAAGATACAAACATTATAAGGGGCATACCCCAGATTTACAATGATAACAGAAACATAAAACAACAGATGGCTACAGGCTAGCCACCGA
>Ga0307515_10010473_pt1 | contig 17768 bp, 6 predicted proteins | sample 17_EM_MG_FD_194513 | JGI IMG/M metagenome (GOLD analysis project Ga0307515, IMG submission 194513) | Populus trichocarpa ectomycorrhiza microbial communities from riparian zone in the Pacific Northwest, United States - 17_EM | ecosystem: Host-associated > Plants > Roots > Unclassified | place... | reverse complement strand
AAGAAAAATTTGTTCCTGGACCACTAGGAGCTTTTTAATAGTGTTAACCTCCTTAGAATAGAAGCGAAACACATAGATCTTATCGCGGGTCGCCTGAAAGGCCTTGCAAGTTTCGAAAAGTACCGGAATAATACCAAAAACGAGGCTGGCTACTTCAAAACCCGACATTTGTGCTTAGAATTATAAGGCGAATAGAATAAAAGGGTATCTAGTATTGATACTATAACTTCTGCGTTGCACTAGCTTATATTACAGACTGCAAATCTTGCACTGCCCCGCACGTTGACCGGTCCTGCGAGGCGGAGCACCAGAAAAGGCTCGAAAGAATAACTACTGTATAGTGCATACCAGCGAACCCGAAATATTAACCTACGTTGCCAACACGACTTACGATACATTACTTTCACATTCATTATCATAGATGCCCCTCCATTAGTGGATACCTTAGCAGCTAGCACTACCTTGCGAAGTTACCATGAGAAGCTAAGCTCACCGGAAATGGTACCATGCATACTAAGCCATCAGGATTATAAACTCCGAAGCTAGTTCCAAGCACTTAGTCATAAAATTTTCTAAGTATATTGCATACGCTGCTTCAGACCGTAAAACGCTACCATGAGTTCGGAAAAGCAGAAAAAGTTGCAAGACTCCACCTATACAGAGGCGTGAGAAGCTCACAATAACAGGTTTATTGAGTGCCTCGATGCTGTTTCAGACCCTATTGCGTTGTTGTGTAGGAGCTACATACAATTTTAGTCACTTCTACTCCACTATAAAGGTCTTAGGTGGAAGCCAAAAGACCATCGTTTATTCCAACGACAATTTGATATCTTCCTACTCTGGGTATCTCCTCTTGTCGAAGATGATGCTCACGATTTCCGTCGTCTTCCGACTTTCCCATATTTGCATCGTATAGTAGGAGCCACTCTCATAGGCATCGCTAAGCTTCTTTATCCTAGTGAGCCCTCTACTAGCTGCCGGTAGAAGAAAGCAAGGCTGACTCCATGACATAGCACTGGCCGTAGGCATTGTTGAAACTCCGGAGCGGCTGAAAGAACTGATGCTTTTAACTGAAATAGTACCAGATATGCATGTAGCTAGGGCAAAGATCGCCAACTCTAGTAAGACTCTCCGCCCGCAACTAAGCGTTGAGTCTGGCTCCGATGACGACCTGGAAGATATTGATGATATCTTGGACAGTCTCAAGGCACACATCCTGTGTCTAACTGACCTTGCGCCACATCTGCACTCAATGGCACAGATTTCTGCTAGGCCTAAGGCTGTGGGGCCCCCTGACCCGAGCGCAGAAACTAGTGTAAAAGAGGGGTCGGAAGACCCGAACCAAGAGTTATTACAAAAAGGACTGAATCTATCTGGCTCTCAAGTTGCTCTCGAACCCCAAAGAAGCACCCCCGATGCGCATGGTCAACAAATAATATGTCATTATGACATATCTTCTGAGGCTCCTGGCATATCCTCAAGAACTTCGAATTACTCCAAGTCGCCGCCGGCCCAATTTACCGCCACGGCGACTGCTGCTACTCCTAATAATCAAATACACAACTCTATTCAGAGCCAGGACAAGAAAAGACAGCTAGGGAAAGACCAGTATGAGCTTCAGCAAGTTGGTAGGGATCAGTCTAAGGCAAGCGCGACGGCTGCCCCAAGGGAGATTCCCAGAATATACAATACGGGCTCTTCAGATGATTGCCACAACCCTTCTCCTGTGTGGGTTGGCCGGAGCCTTAGCGGATCGCAAGCACCTGCAAGCTATGCAACTAGACAAACATCTTTGAGCGCTGGGGGCAGCCGGCCGTGTGTGCCGGGCATGACTTCAGGTCAGGTTAAGCAACTACCAAGTTTATATCCACCCGAAGATAAAGTGTCCCGCGATAATCTCGACGATGCGTATTATGAAGGCTCATCACCGCCGAGTTCGTCTGACGAGTTCTATGTGCCAATAAATCATAAATTGTCTAGCCCACAGTAAGTCAATACCATTAATTAAACTTCAAAACTGCTTCTCTCCTAATACGCGTATTAGGCATCCTACAGCGAGCCATCGATCGTTTTCTCTACCCGCGCGACGCACGCGCCCGTCTCAGCCGATACCTAATCATCCGGTACCAGCGTCACCGCCACAAACTCTCTCAGATCGATGCCCATATTCCCACTGTGGCCGATTATTCAGTGGAGAGAGCAGAAGGGGTAATATGTCACGCCACATAAGAACCAAACATGGAATTTCAGATAAAGTTGCTCGTGAATTCCCCTGTGCTGGACATGGATGCGAAAAGACCTTTAAAAGAAAGGATGCTAGGCTCAACCACGAGCGGAAGGCGCATCCTGAATTAGGTCGAAGGCCTGCAGTTCCAAGGAAGGCTTAAATTAGGCTGTAAGCAACACTATTTCCACTAAATAAAGCTATTATAGAGTTAGGTGCCTCCAACGGATTACTTAATTTATAATGTTCTCCAGCAGTAGCTAGCATCATTTAGTTTACTTATAATAATCCCTTCTATTAGACTAACGGCTTCTATGGTTTTTAGAGAAATATTACGGTAGATACGGTCATTATAGTATTAGGTAACGTATTACTAAGCTTATATAGTGTTATACGCAGCGTATCCAGCAAGTGTACCAGATACTCGCTTACCTTTTTAGTTTATTCGATTGGTCGAGTAGCATAGAGCTTACTACCTTATATATAGCTTATAGAAGGGCCTTAGGGCCTTTTAACCTCTCTAGCTCATTCGTTACTTAGAATCGAGAGGCTTAGGCGTCTAGGGGCTAGCGTTTTACGGGCTAGAAAACATATAGGCATTAACTATAGACTATATACCTATACGGATAGCTCTTAACGCTAACGCCCTAGCGTAATAAACTCGCTAGGGATACGCTATACAAAAACTTAATTAGGAAAAATACTCCTAGAAAATTACTAATAGACTAGTAATAATACTAAAAGCAATACTAGACGACATCTAGCGGATTATAAGTAACTGCTTAGAAGAGTACTGCCTAAAAGCCTAGCCCTATAAATACGCCTAGCGTAAATTATTACTAAAGGCAGTATAGCTACTTATAGGTATAAGATAGGTAAGGCAATAGTATAGCGTAATAGGTAAGGCCTACTACTATTAGAGCTATAAGGACCTAAATAATAGGCTTAGGAAAATAATATAGAAGGAGAATAGAAATCGCTGGCGCTAATTCCTAGAGGAAATTACCTTAGACCCTACTAAACTATATAATTAGGGCCTTTAACGTATAATTAAGTAATATAAGAGAGCTATAGGGGAAATGCTAGGAGACCCTTACCTACCTATACTCTGCTAGATAGAATAAGACTAATATATAAACGATAATAGGGAAAAAAAATATTGGTAGAGAGATTCTTTTTAGGCACGTGCTAAGCAGACCTATAAGATATTAGTAATTAAGACTACCCCTAATCTCTAGAGATAAGCTAAATAGTCTCTTTAAAGGAAATAAAAGATACTTTATAGAAACTCCTTATTAGTAATACGGTAGGGCTAAATAAAATCCTAGATAAGGTAATTAAAACGGTATTAGAAGCTGTAATAATACTATTAGCTAATACTGTAACTATCTATCTCCTTAATAGTAAGCTACTAAAATACTATAAAGAAACATTTATAGTTGTTCTATAAAAGGTAAATAAAAAGGACCACTTCTTTCTAAGAAGCTACTAACTAATCGCCCTTAAAAATATATTAGGAAAGATTTTAGAAAAGATAGTTATAGAATATATATAAGAAGCTATAGAGGCGTAAGGTCTACTACTATAAATATAAATAGGCGTAAGAAAGAAATAATTAACCCTCTTAGCCCTCTCCCTAATTACCTTAAGCATTTAGGTAACGTAGTAAGCCTACCTAAGCTGTATAGTATTTATACTAAGCCTAAATATAAGCGGAGTCTTTAACCACGTATTATATAAGAAATTTCTATAAATCCTAAGAAAAAGGGGCCTATTAGATTAGATAATTAAGTTTACCTAAGCCCTCCTTATAGGGAATATTACTAAAACAGTATTTAAGGGCTATAAAAGCGAAATAATATTAATACCTATAGGTATCCTATAAGGATTACCCCTATCGCTAATCTTATTTCTATTTTTTATATCTAAGCTACTAGAGATATTTAATAATAACTAAGAAATAGTAGCCCTAGAATTTATAGATAATATAAACCTAATTATATAGTAAGATATAGTAGTAGAAAACTATATAAGGCTAAACTAGGTATATAATAAGTATATAATTATTACGACCTTACGCTACCTATACGGCGGTATAAGCTAGAGAGCTTATAAGGTATTCCAACCAGTAGCCCATCCAGTTACAAGATATCGCTGCTATCTTTTTAGTTTATATAGCCGAGTAGGTTAAGCTTAGGCATAACAATAATATAGGCAAAATGACACGGCGTTAAATTTATACTAGATAAATACTAGCTTATCTACTTTATAAGAAAAAGAAGGGAAAGTAATAACTTAGTATTAATAGTAAGTATCTAAGGCTATAAAGCAAAATTAGAAGCCACCTTTAAGGTCCTAAGGGCTTAGGTAGATACTAAAATAAACTAGAACGTGTATATTATATAGGCAGCTTATAGGGGAGTAGCGGTATTTATAGCGATATTATAAATTATAGCCTTAACCTAGGGGCCCTCTTTTAGACGTATATAACTACTATATATAGTAGTAGTAAGGCTAATAATACTATATAGTGCCTAGATTTAGGGTATAAAACTAAACGGTAAACTATTAGCAAAAAGCTCCTTAGCGTTACTAGAGAAGCTATAAAACTAATACCTATATAGAATTATAGGGGCCTATAAAAGGATACTGCGTGCCGTAATAGAATGTAAAGTAGTAGTATAACTACTAAACGTATATATAGAAGCAACTACTATATAGAGAGTATTTATAGTATAAGGCCACTTAGTAAAGTGTAGCGGTGCTAGGGCATCGCCACCTACCGTATTCAATATCGCTTACTATTAGCGCCTTGGCGCCTTCTATATATTAGCCCCTAATAACCTTCCTCTTCCTTTTCCTTTTCCTTAGCTTAGTATCTTTATAAGATAGCATTCTATAGGCTTTAGTTTAGAGGCATTTATATAAGCCGTTATATTATACTAAGCTTACCCACCTAAGGGGGACTTTATTTGTTTTAAAGTTCCCTCTTTACCTTGCCTAGAAAGGCCTAGATAATCTCCTACCCCTATTTTATATATTTATTACGGCTTATATAAATGCCTCTAAACTAAAGCTTATAGAATGCTGTATTACGAAGATACTAAGCTAAAAAGAAGGGAAAAAGGGGTCGCTAAGACCGATGTAAGAGTATGGTGCAAAAAAGGTGCATAGAGGCGAAAAATTCGCTTATTTTTTCTAAGTCATTTTGCGGTAAAACTAAAATTATGCCTACGTACTGTGTATACTGCCACCTATAACCGCCTAAAAATATCACCACCACGTTAACTTCTTCAAGCTTTAACACGCGACAATGAGCTCCCTAGCCCGTGGGCCGGCTCCAAAGAGCTATTTTAGGACCCCTACGCGTGTACGGGTCCGATCATACAGTAATGCGGGTCTTTTACAACCTCAAATCGTTAAAAAGATGAATACTGAGCACGGCGTGTTAATATCTTAATTAGCAGTTAGTCGCATTATTGCATCTAAACGTAATCGCCGCTATAAAGCACCTGGATGTAATTATAAGCTTTTAGAACGAGCTGTCCGCTATATAACACGGCTAATTTAACAGAGCTGGTACGGCAGACGTATAACTTACGCATGATTAATTAAGCAACTAGATCTTAAAGTCTTACGGTATACCCTTAGCCGCGCACTCTAAAGGTACGGCTATTACCGCTATATAGCCTATTGATGTCCCTTTATCAGCGATAAATAGCAATAAAAGCGCCTTGATTGGGCCCAACGTTATATTAATTAGATAATTAACGCGTAGGCAATAGTGATATGGTTAGACTAGGGTTGTTTTGGATAAATCTTATCGCGATAAGGCGTAATGGATATTCTTATCGTGATAAGGATATCCATTGCATCTTATCGCGATAAGTCTTGGCATACCCTAAATAAATTTTTAATCGCCTTCTTCTTCTTTATTATCGTACAAAATATAACTTTAGAAGTGGAATTAGAAGCTCTCGACTCTATTAATACCTCTGAATTAAAAAATATAAGAGGTTGCTTAGCTCTTTTAATATAGGAGCATACCCATCTACTAGGCAGTAATGAGCCCGTATAAAATAAAAAAGCCCGTCTTTTATTCTATTGTAAATACTATATAGAGTTATACGCTATATAGTTAACTTTTAACTTTTAAAACCACTTGGCGTTAAAGTATAGCATTATAGTTAAGCCTAAAACTAGTTATACAAAAGAAGTAATATAGGATTAATTAAAAGACCTTTACCTTAAAGCGTTATTTTAAAATAAGATAGAAGAGCTAGATTTAGAAGTACTCCGAGCGGTCCTAAATAAAGAAGTTATTAATAAGGCCCTTATTACATTAATTATCGTATAAAACTTACTATTTTGGATAGTTAAGTGGCTAGAGTTCCATGTTCTTCTATAGTTAATTAATCCTAAAGTAGACGGCCATATAAATATAGCCCATTTAATAGTTAGTAAAAAGATTTATAACTTATAGCTATCGCAAAAGGATATTATATAAAAGAGGCTATAGTCTGCACTAATAAGTATTTATCTCTCTATTAATATCTAGACCTCTCTAAATAATTACCTTTTTTTTATAATTTGCGGCCATTTTACGGATAGTTAGGAAAAGCTTATAAACGCTCTTCTTAGCCTCTATATAGTAGCCTTTTATAGCGGGGACGAGTAATAGAATACTCTCCTTTTAGTGCTTAAGGACTATGGGATTATATAAAAGCTAGGTGCCGTTATATCTAATAACCATACTATAAATAATAAGCTCTGTTATATAATAAGTAACTAGCTTCTTTAGAAAGAAGGAATTAAATAGAATCCCATTTATTAACGGATCTGCTATTAGGGTTATATTCTTAACCTTACCATATAGGCTTTCCTCTTTAAAAACTTAATTAGTTTTAATAACATTAAGTTATATAAAGAAGATAAGGTAAAAGGAAAAGAGTTAGATTTAAAAGAGGAGAAAGAGAAAAGTAATATATTTTGGAAACTTAGCGCACTTAAAAAGCTTTATAATATTACCGTATATACCTATAGCTTAGCTAGTTGTATAAGGGAGTTTAAAAGTCTTATAGGGAGAAGAATTCCGCTTAATAATTGTATAAGATGGAATAGCTGGTATTTTATGCTTAGTGTAGTAATTAAGAAAGAGTCTGCCCTTAATACGTATACTAAGCGTAACTTTAATACGCTTAAAAAGGACTATCTTAGTTTAAAGGACTAGGAGGCGCTTCGTATAATAAAAAGTTTTCTTTAAATATTTTACTAGGTAACCCTAAAATGCTAAGGATATAAAGCAACGCTTAAGAATATACTCTTTATAATAAATGTTATAATTAAGCACCTTAATAAATCCTAGGTTAGTTTATCCCCCCTTTTTATTTCTTAATTTAGCTAATATTATATAATAGAGGGAGTATATATCTAATAAGGAGTTCTCTAAATGTATTAAAAATGCTTAGAATACCTTTAATAGATATTATTATAAAACAGATAACTTGCCCCTTTACGCTACTATACTTATTCTTTATCTAGCCCGTTATATAAGATATATTAAGCAGGTTTAGAAGAAGGAGTAGCGTAAGCCTGTACTTAACAGCGTTAAAGAGCTTTAGGAAAGATATTGGAATAGGAGTTCTACGCCTAGAAGTATATCGTTATATAAAAGGCTAGCTCTAGCTTAAGACCTTAACGAGTTTAATAAGATTGCTAAGGATCTTAATAGTATAATATTTTGACTAAAAAGTTAAGATAAGTATAAGGACTTTATCTCTAAGATGCTATATAAGATTTTAATAACTGCACTTTAGTGGTGGTCTTAAGAACAGTAATAAAAGCGCTGGCTATGGCTCTCGCTTATAGTAATTAAAATTCTCTTAATTCTAGCAATAAGCGATAAGCCAGAAAGAGTTTTTTAAGGAGGACGTTGTATGGTATTATAGGAGAGAATGCAGATAGATCCTAAAACTCTTAAGAAAACAGAGTGTTTAAAGAATTGGTATTAGAGAAGAACTATAAGAGAAATAGGTAATTTTTCTCTAAGTATTTAGCTATATAGTTAGGGGGGAAAGGTACTGTAATATCCGCAATATACGCAATATCCGTAGTATTCGCAATATCCGTAATATTTACAATATCCGTAATATCCGGAATATCCGGAATATCTATAATATCTGCAATATCTACTAAATTCTGCTAAGTCTACTAAATTCTGCCGAATTCTGCTAGGAGTCTTACTAGTTAGGGTAGAAAAGCTCCGCATAGGCACTTTTATCCTTATTAATTGCGATATTTTATGCATTTTCTATTAGATAAAGGATATTTTATGCTCGCTTATTTGCATTATTTAAAACAACCCTAGGTTAAATAAATGTAGCTTTATTACTAGTGAGCAAGGAAGGCTATATATTATAAGAAGGACCGATAAGAAGACTTATCCTAATTATATATAATTAGTATTTTACTTAGGGAGGACGTCTTTTATGGTATAGAGAGTGATTGGTTAGAGGTAGAAGTCTAAGCTTATGTTTTTAGAGAGACGATATAGTAAGAAAGGGATTAATAGTAGAGATTACGCAGAGCAGGTCCTTAAAGTAAGTGTTTATTCTCTACTATTTTAAACCTCTACTAACCTAAAAAAGGTAGTAGTTGGCCTATTTTTTTAAAGATATAGAACCTAATACTATATTTATAAAAGACGGCGCGCTAGTTTATAAGGGGGTAGTAAAGGCAGTTTGTAAAAGGCTTAATATAAAAGGATTTAGTAATAATTGGCCTCCAAGATTACTAGATCTAAATCCTATTAAGAAGGTTTAGTTGTGGATAAAGGCATAAATATTATATGTCTATATATTGCTTGGCCAAAAACCCTACAACTTAGGTATTTAACCAGATGTTTAACACAGTTAACAACATCATTGCTTGCAACTGCACTTAATAGGTCATTCTTTTCATTATAGATTGCTTACGATTAGTGTTCTTAGTGGCCTACATTAAGGCCTATAACCAACTTTCTAGCTAATAGCACCCGCTTAAAAACTCCTCGCTCGACCACCCTATTATCTACCTCCTTATCTACCACCATCCTATCTACTAAATACACTATAGTTTTATCTTCGGAAGAAGAAAGAGCTAGGAAATAAGATAAGAGGGCCTAATAACTCTATAACCTAGAGATTCGTAAGAGGGAGTAGGAGGAATAGGTATAGATCTAAAAGACGAAATAAAAGAAACAGGCACAGATCTAAAAGACGGAATAGGAAGAGGAGTTTTACTAGGCAAGGCTAGCCGCTCTAAAGCAGCCTACTTTACTAGAGCACCCCTCTACCGCTAAGGCGGATAAACTAGGTGAGTCCTATAACCTACTAAAAGGCTTAGGCACGCTTAAGCTCGACCTCCCTAGCCTAGCTAGAAGAAACCTCTACAATATATAGAAAGGATCCTTTTGCCTAGAGAATCTAGCACGTCTATAGGTACACTCTGGCCGCCCAGACCTCTCTAATATGGCTACTATTAAAAACGGAAAGCTTGTTTTAAAGAGACTTACTACTAGCCGCAAGATCTATAAGAATAAGGAGGTCTGGTTTACTGGGTTTATAAACTATATGGTAATTATAAGCACTCTCTATATATGCCCAACCAACCTCTATATAAGGATATTGCTTTAGATAAATAAGATCCGCGACTATTCTGTAACCTATAACTAGACCTCTATTCTAGACCTTATACTTAACTATTATAGGTACGTTATAGATCGCAATTAGCTTAAGCCTAGTAACTAGGATATGCCTACCCAGTTTGAGGCCCTATACTGTTGGGCGGCTAATATAAAGGTATAGAGCCAAGGGCTTAAAGTCCGTGGTATGGCATTAAAAAGATCGCGAAAGAATACCTCCTCCCCCCCTACCTCTAATAAGCTCTGTTATAGCTAGAACAACTAGCAGGCTTATAGAGAAGATCCGTGTCATTACCACTATATATACTCTAAATGCGATAAAGACTACCTATCAAAGTCGTGCCCTAGGTAGCTTACCGCCGTAAGCAGTTAAACCCAAGATTTAATAGTGGATAAAGATATCTTCCTAGGTTTAACTATCTAGTTAGACTTACCACAGGCGCCGAGGCTCTAAGGCAGGCCTAATTTAGTACCTCTTTTCAAAACTTACTTATAAACGACCTTTCTAGCCGACTTACTATCACCCCTAAGGCCTCTCGCTTAGAGTACGCTCCTTTATAGGTATCCTAGAAATCTCCTAGCAATTTTATAAGGCATCCTTACCTACGGGACGGAGATAGGTCCCTTGTTACCTATACTATCTAGTGTCTACAAAAACCACCTCTCTTTACGCGATAACGAAGACCTTATCTCTAAAAAGATCGTTACTAACCTAGCCCTAGGCCGTATATAGACTACTAACTCTATAGTTACCTCACCTTTAGGCCTAGTACCTAAGGTAGATGGCGGCTTCCGCCGTATCTATAACCTCTCTTTACCTAAGGGCTCCTTTAGCTATCACCCCCTACTAGACTAGGCGGATAACTATATTAACCTAAAAGAGATATATACTATCGCAGAGGCATTTAGAAGGTAGTTATCGGTCTGGCGGTATAGGTCTCTCTATATCTATATAGATAATATAGTTGCCTACAGCGGCATCTAAAATGATGTTATAAAAGGTCCTAGAAACCGATTACTCCGAGAGATACTTATATCCTTAATGACAAATAATATTACTATAACGACTATATGGGTCTCTAGCGCCAATAATAGGCTTACTAATGCTCTCTCGCGATTTAACCGCAAGAAATTATTATTACTGTGCCCTAAGTGGCAAATAAATAACGGCTTTTTGCCGAATAAATAACGGCTTCTTACTGGATAAATAAAGGCTTCTTGCTAAAAAAATGATATCTCTCCTCTGAGTGGCTACTAACTCTTACAGTTAACCTAAAGTCGTTTAATTAACCTCCTCTGACCTTCTAGAGCGAGACCAGTAGGTTTTATTACTTTTTATTACTTATATAGTATAGCTTGGCAGCTAATATAAGGAAGGGCTACTCCTCCGCTACTAAGAGCTGGGAGGCCTTCTTAGCCCTAAATAGTTTATTACCGTATTTAGCTAAGAGGATAAACTTAGGGAAATAGATCGCTTAATAAGCGTTTAGTATAGCCGCCCCTCTAATAGGTAGGGTTAAGCTAGAAACCCTCTCTAACTATATCTCTGTAATCTGATCTTGTTATATAGATCTAGGTCACTTAATTGCCGCCTTTAAAGACTATACTATTAAGAGGGCCCTAATAGGGGCTATATTACTATTCCCATCTACTAAAAAGACTAAACTACTAATTATAAAGGATATTCTAGACAAGATTATTACCTTTGGGCCCTATAAGGCTGATATAAACGTAGATACGGCATTTATAATAGCATTTGTAGGTTTTCTATATATAGGAGAGATTACGTACCTAAATAGGAAAGTTAAGGACTTTAGCACTACAAGGGCCCTCTATAGTGACATTAAGATCGCCCCTAATAGCCATTTAATAGTCTTCTACCTTAAACGGAGTAAGACAGATAAAACCTATAGTAGCGTTAATATCTAGATCGCCGCTATACCAGAAGATTGTCTATGCCCCATAGCCGCAATAATACGGTTATTTAACTATAACCCCCGGCCTCTATTAGATCTATTATTTAGCGTTAATAATATAGCATTTTTAGCGCTAGTAGTGCGTAAGATTCTATTAACCTACCTAGCTAGCGGCGGCATTCTACCTAACGGTTACTCCAACTACTCCTTCTATAGGGGTGCAGCATAGTATACGCATAATTATGGCTTCGCAGAGTTATAAACGGCGTAGTTAGGTTAATAGACATTAGATGCGGTTAAATTTTACTATAATACCTTAAAAACTAAACGACTTTAATTAAACTTAAATTTCTAGCGGAGTGTGCCTATACTGGCTATATGACGGTGCTGGAGGCGCGTCACCTACTATATTCTGCCATATCTGTAATATCTACAATTGTTATTAAATTCTTAAGGTTCTATGTATACGCCTACCTTAAGGTTCTGTGTATACGCCTACTTTAAGGTTCTGTATATACGCCTACCTTAAGGTTCTGTATATACGTCTACCTATTTTTACTATAAAGATATTAGTTCCGCTTGCCGCCCTTAGCTAAGCCAATAGCGATTTTCTATCCCGGGGATGGAAAATCCTAATTAGTCCGTTTAATAATAAAGCCGGTAGAATTCTATACCGCCACACCATTCTATCTACCCGTCTTCCTATAGCAATATTCTGCAATATTCGGCATATTACCGCGATATTGCCGCAATATGCCGTATATTGCCGTCTGCTGTTCTACTAGGTCGCTAAGCCTAATATAGAGTAAAGACTTTATACTTTCAGACTACGGAAATTGCTCTTGTTTTAACTTAATTCTTTATAGGTAGTAGGTGCTTCGCTAGTGGGCACTAGGTAGGATTTAGGCTAGATCTCTAAAGTTTAGGCCTAAAAAGCCTTATAAACGCTAGAATATCGCCTAGATCCCGCCCTATGAGCCTACACCCTCTATAATTAATATACTTAAAATGGACTATAACCTATTTGTGCCGTGCGAGAGATAGATATTACGTGTCTATACATTGCTTGGCCGAAAACCCTATAACTTAGGTATTTAACTAGATGTTTAACACGGTTAATAATATTATCGCTTATAACTACACTTAATAGGTCGTTCTTTTTACCTACCTACCCCCCTTATAATGTATATTAGATTAAATACTTACAGTCCTATTTAGGTCTAGCAGTGGGCTACCCTATTAGGGGCACTAGGTAGGATTTAGGCCAGATCTCCGAAGTTTAGGCCTAAAAAGCCTTATAAACGCTAGGATATCGTTTAGATCCCGCCCTATGAGCCTATACCCTCCACAATTAATATACTTAAAATGGACTATAACCTATTTGTGCCGTGCGAGAGATAGATTACATAGATGGAGCCCTTTCTAACGTCGCTTAAGGAGCTTAAGTAGGTAGTTTAGGACCTTTAGGACGAGCTAGATCTATATTAGGCACTTAAATATATTAAGAATATGCAGGAGAAGTGCAAGGAAGTTATTAAATGTTAAGGATTGGCGACAAAATATTAATTGTATAGAGTTTTAGTGTAGTGTTGAGCCTCGGGACTACTTTGTACGTAGGCGTGATTAAAACTGCACGTAAAATGACTTGGAAAAAATAAGCGAATTTTTCGCCTCTATGCACTATTTTTGCACCATACTCTTAAATAAACATATAGGGTAAGCCGCTAAGGCGCTAGCTCTAAGCGAGCTAATCGCGGGTTAGCAGAATATGGTAGAATTTACAGTCATCACTAAAATATTGGTAACTCGCTTTGAGCTAAACGTCGCGCATTGCCTACCCTGTCAAAATAATATACCCCCTATAACTTTACTAACGTAACTTTATATTTTATAAATAGGGCCTTATTTTATTGCCCTTTAATAAAGCTATAAAACTGGCCCCTATTTATATAATTTAGGGTTATACTAGTAAAACTATAGGGAGTAGAGCTGAATATTACCTATTGCCTCCTCTATTAAAGCAATACACCCTATATAACTTTACCAATATAGCTTTAATTTATATAAATAGTAGTTAATTTTATAGCTTTACTTTAGAGCTATAAAATAAAGTTTTATTTTTAAAATATAAAGCTATATTAGTAGAGCTATAGGGGGTATTTTACTAACGCTATAGAAACTTAAATTAAGGCTCTACGCTGACTAATTTTAGCCTCCTACCCCAAGAACTTACCTCAGCGAGCTTAGACGCGATTTTTTAGCTAGCATCGGAATAACCTAAGCCGTCTTCCGAATTGCAAAATCACGTCTAAGAGGCTTTGGCGAGTTTTGTTAAAAGTATAAGCAAAATCTATAAAACGGAGATTGCGGATATCTAATTCATTTATTTATATAACGCGTTATTATTACCAAAAGTTTATATATTATTTTTAAGACTTAGGGCTTCTAAATAGTATGAATTTTATAATACGGCTATTGCTTAGTCCTGATATTAATTTCGTTAAAGTTAAAAAACGCGTTGTTAAAAGCCTAAGCACGTATTGTATCTTATTAAATAGTCTACTGATATTGATAAAACTATATAGATCTGTAGCTACCTACTACTTAAAGCTATTGCAATACATAGTAGGTGCTATAGTTAGGTCCTTCCTTAAAAATATCCTCCCTTGGCCTAAAGTGCCTCTGCTACTACTAGGGGGTAATCTTTGGGCAGAGCCTTATGCAGAGCCCTAGTAGACCTTCGTGCAGAGCTCTATGCAGACCTTTGTGCAGAGCTCCGTGCAGACCTTCGTGTAGACCTTCGTGCAGACCTTTATGCAGAGCTTAATGCAGAGCCACGTGCAGGCGTGTAGACGTGTAGATGTGCAGATATGCAGACCTTTGTGCAAAGCTTCGTGCAGACCTTCGTGCAGAGCCACGTGCAGGCGTACAGACGTGTAGATGTGCAGACGTGCAGACCTTCGTGCAAAGCTTCGTGCAGACCTTCGTGCAGAGCCACGTGCGGAGCTTCGTGTAGACCTTCGTGTAGAGCTTAATGCAGACCTTCGTGCAGAGCCACGTGCAGGCGTGCAGGCGTGCAGGCGTACAGGTGTGCAGATCTTCGTACGGGCGATCAATTGCAGAGACGTTTGTAGAGACGTTTGTAAAGACGATTATATGGGCAATTGATCGATTGATTGTAGGACCGTTCGTACGGGCGTTTGTACGAGCGATTGTAGAACCTTCCTAGTATATTAGTGCTGCGTGTTAGTAGAGCTTTAGAGCTCTGTATAGGGCTTTAAGCAGAGCCTTGAGTAGAGCTTCAAGCAGAGCTTTAAGCAGAGCTTTAAGCAGAGCTTTAAGCAGAGCTTTGAGTAGAGCTTTGACGGAGCTTCGTACGGAGCTTCGTGCAGAGCTTTTGCAGAGCTTTAGTAGAGCTCCGTGCAGAGCTCCGTGCAGGTCTCCCCCTAAGCTTCGTTCCGCAGAGCTCTCGCAAAGCTCTACAGCTCTACGCAGACGCAGAGCTTATAACTCTATTAGGGCCTACACTATAACCTGTAAAGGACTGCAAAGTAAATAAATTAAATAGGTATATAGCAGATAGAATATCCGCTGGTTGTAGAGAGGCTGGCGGCGTGGGCGTAAGCGTTTAGTATTGGTGTTTACTACGCGCAGAGGTGGAATTAGAGCCTCTGCAGCGACGAATTCCTCTTAACGTCGCGCGTGGATAAGGATCTAAAGATCTTATAACTTATAGAGTGGGCTTTTCTCTATAATTTGGTGTAATTTTTATGTTGATAGGTATTGTGGGAGGGTAGATTAATTTCGTTAAAGTTAATAAGGTCTTCCCGTGTTTAGGTTTTCCTATAAATCTCGCTAAAGTCTCTCAGACCACGAAAACGATTGCCGTCCTAAATCAGCTTAGCGGACGGTGCGGATATTCCTATATCCGCACAATCGATTTCTTGGTCTGAGCTTCTGAGGTAACCCAAGAACTAGTACCCCATAATACCCCTTACAGCCCTATTAACGTAGCTTTAATTTATATTAACTAGGGCTAGTTTTATAGCTTTAATAAAGGGCAATAAAGTAAGCCCCTATTTATAAAATATAAAGCTATATTAGTAAAGTTATAGGGAGTATATTATTTTAATAGGGTAGGCAATACGCGATATTTAGCTCTACTCCCTATAGTCCTACTAATATAGCTTTAAATTATATAAATAAGGGCTAGTATTACAGTGCTGCAATAAAGTAGACTAAATAACTACGTTATAGTATAAAGAGGGGAAGAAGGTAGAAAGGGGGTATTATATACAAATAGTAGGGCCAGCCGCTAAGTCGCTAGTAGTGGGCTAGTTAATAGTAGGAAATAGTATAAGACAGTATAAAACAGTATATATTAGGTTAGTGCTATAATAGTACTCCTCTTCCCTAGATAGTTTAGTCCCTAAACTAAATAGATAACTTAAAAATAGGCAGTATACGGGGTTGCCTATTTTTTACCACAAAGATATTAGTTCCGCTTACCGCCCTTAACTAAGCTAATAGCGATTTTCTATACCGGGCATAAAAAATCTTAATTAGTTAGTTTAGTAAGTAAAGTCGGTAAAACTTTATACTGCTACCTAAATTAATCCGCATGGCGTTTCTTAGCGAGAATTTAGCTAATTAAACAACTTTAACCGCTGGTTAAAGTTCTATAACATCTTAACCACCACAAATTTTAATACGGTGGTCAACCGTAACCTTAGCGTAACTTTTCCTTATCTTATACTTAGTCTAGGGATCTTAGCTTCTTAGGGTGTTGCTTATAAAAGCGCTATACAGCTTATTTATAACCCTTTAGGTCTTCCTCTAGCTACTAGGTTGTATTCTTATAATATTTCCATTTAATTTTATAGGTTAGGCCCTAGGGGTCTTTATTATATATATTAAGGATTTTTTTAAACTCCTATTTATCTTCTATATTACCATTATTATCTCTCTCTACTACTCGTCCTTATATATTATAACGCTCTACAGTATTAATATTTGCTTGGCTAGGGATCTCTTTAGTAGCCTAGAGGCGGACCTTAGATATATAAAAGGATTTATTTACTTAGATATAGTTTGGAAGGTCTACTATAACTACCACTTAGTATATTACGAGTATAGGGTATAGGCCATCCTATTTATCGTTCTATTTCTTCTTAGGTCTATTTATCTTTATATTTTCTAAGCTAACTATAACTATATTACCTTCGTAGAATAACACGCTCTTATTCCTACGAGTATTAGCATTATCTTTATAGTATTACTATAAAATCTAGGCTAGGGCCTTAAGCTATATTAATATCCGCTTAAAGCGGTTAGCTATAAAGTCTACGCAAAAGAACTCCTTCTTTGCTTATACTAATAGTGTTAGTAGGTAAGGGCTAGCAGGCTTAATTCTAAGGCAAGGGTTAAAGCTATAGTTTATAAAAAACGGGGAGATACCTGTACTCTTATTAACTTAGTTATTTATAGTAAACTTAGTAAGCGGTAGGTAGTTAACCTAGTTATCCTATATAAAGCTAATAAAAGCATAAAGGTATTTATTTATAGTAGCGTTAATAATTTTGGTTTGGCCGTCCGTTTCTAGGTACTAAGCTAAGCTTAGTTATAAGGTTATCTTAAGGCGTTTACTTAGTTATTGCTAGAAGTTGCTAATAAATTATATACTATAATTGGAAATAATCGTACTTAGTGCACCATAAAGCTTATATACATTATTAATAAAGCTATTAACTAGCTCCTCTATTAAAAGTCCTATTACTAAAACAAGGTATTATATTTTAGTTAGGCGGTCTATAATAATAAGGATATATTTATATACCTTACCATAGCATTAGTATACCAGCAGCGTTATAATATAGTTAATTAAGATATTAGTTTATAGGCGGGTAGGTAATTTTAGTAGCTTTAAAAATCCAAGTAGGGTAGAATA
>Ga0307515_10010472_pt1 | contig 17770 bp, 13 predicted proteins | sample 17_EM_MG_FD_194513 | JGI IMG/M metagenome (GOLD analysis project Ga0307515, IMG submission 194513) | Populus trichocarpa ectomycorrhiza microbial communities from riparian zone in the Pacific Northwest, United States - 17_EM | ecosystem: Host-associated > Plants > Roots > Unclassified | place... | reverse complement strand
TCTTCGAGATGCAGCAGGCCGGCACGCTGCTCTTCCCGGCGATCAACGTCAACGACTCGGTCACCAAGAGCAAGTTCGACAACAAGTACGGCTGCCGGCACTCGCTGATCGACGGCATCAACCGGGCCACCGACGTGCTGATCGGCGGCAAGGTGGCCGTGGTCTTCGGCTACGGCGACGTCGGCAAGGGCTGCGCCGAGTCGCTGCGCGGTCAGGGCGCCCGGGTGATCGTCACCGAGGTCGACCCGATCTGCGCGCTGCAGGCCGCGATGGACGGCTACCAGGTCGCCACGATCGACGACGTGGTCGAGACCGCGGACATCTTCATCACCGCGACCGGCTGCTACAGCGTGATCACCAACGAGCACATGGCCCGGATGAAGCACCAGGCCATCGTCGGCAACATCGGCCACTTCGACAACGAGATCGACATGGCCGGGCTGGCCAAGCGCGCGGACGTCCGGCGGGAGAACATCAAGCCGCAGGTCGACGAGTGGAAGTTCGACGACGGGCACGCGATCATCGTGCTCTCCGAGGGCCGCCTGCTGAACCTGGGCAACGCCACCGGGCACCCGTCGTTCGTGATGAGCAACAGCTTCTCGAACCAGACGATCGCCCAGATCGAGCTGTTCACCAAGACCGACGACTACCCGGTCGGCGTCTACGTGCTGCCCAAGCACCTGGACGAGAAGGTGGCGCGGCTGCACCTGGCCGCCCTGGGCGTCAAGCTCACCGAGCTGACCAAGGAGCAGGCCGGCTACCTCGGCGTCCCGGTCGAGGGGCCGTACAAGCCGGATCACTACCGCTACTGATCGGCGTCGCCGATATCGATAGGCGACAATATCGAGCCCCGTCCGCCGCCGGACGGGGCTCGATCTTTTCTGAGGTAGACGGCAGTTGCCGCTGCCGGCCACCCGCGTCCCGTTTCATTACCCCATGCCTGGCCAGGGTGCTGCAAGTGCAAAAAGTACTATGCAACTTGCATTGTCCCGCCGGTACGGTAGGCCCGTGCCGAGGCTGACTTCGACGGCCCGCCGGGAGTTGGGCGCAGAGCTGCGCCGGCTCCGCGGCGAGCGCAAGGGCGCCGCGGTGGCCCGGGCGCTGGGCTGGTCGGAGTCGAAGCTGAGCCGGATCGAGACCGCCCGCACCGGGATCCGCGACGCCGACCTGGAGCGCCTGCTCGCTCAGATCGAGGCGCCCGTCGCGGACCGCCGGCGGCTGAGCGAGCTGGCCCGGCGGGGCCGGGCCCGGGTCTGGTGGACGCCGTATCGGTCCTCCCTGCCCGAGGCCTACGACGAGTTCCTGGCGCTCGAGGCCGAGGCGCGCATGCTCTGCGAATGGGAGGCCCAGGTGGTGCCGGGCCTGCTGCAGACCGATGAGTACGCCCGCGCGGTCATCGAGGCCGGCGCCGACCGGGCCGATCCCGGGGTGGTCGAGACCCGGGTGCGGCTGCGGATGAACCGGCAGACGGTGCTGAGCGGAGCCGACGCGCCCCGGCTGTGCGCGGTGCTCGACGAGGCGGTGCTGCGCCGGGAGGTGGGCGGCAAGGCGGTGCTGCGCCGCCAATTGCACCGGCTCTTCGACTCCTGTGGCCGGCCCGGCATCGAGCTGCGGATGCTGCCGTTCAGCGCGGGCGTGCACAGCGCGCTGGCCGGCTCCTTCCTGATCTTCGAGTTTCGGGACCGGCCCGCGGTCGCGCACAGCGAGGGCCTGACCGGCGGCGTGTTCCGCACCCGCGAGTCCGAAGTGGTGTTCTACCGCAAGGCTTTCGCCGATCTGCGCAGCCGTTCATTGTCCCCGGATCTCAGCCGCGAGTTAATCGCCCGCGCGGGCGAAGCCCTCGATTAGAACCGATGCGTTGTCTCGGATGACCAGTCATTTCGAGAAAGGCGTACGCATGAAACTGCTCTGGCGCAAGAGTGCGCGAAGTGCGGCCAACGGCCATTGTGTGGAATTCGCTCCGGTCCCCGGCGCGGTGCTGGTCCGGGACTCCAAGGACACCGCCGGCCCGGTGCTGACCTTCGAGGAGGCCGGCTGGAGCGGCTTCCTGGCCGGGGTGCGCGCGGGGGAATTCGATCGCCCGGTGTGACCGGCGAAATACGGCGTTGGCTTGACGAGCGTGGCACCCGCATGACTAAGGTATGCCGAGCCTTACTTAGGGATGCCTTAGCTATCGGAGTGCCATGCTCGCCACCTACCTCATCGGTCTGCGCGAGGGGCTGGAGGCCACGCTGGTGGTCAGCATCCTCATCGCCTTCCTCGTCAAGTCGGACCGCAAAGACCGTTTGCCGCAGGTGTGGCTCGGCGTCGGGCTTGCCGTTGTCATCTCCGTCGTCTTCGGCTGGCTGCTCAGCTACACCGAGACCTCGTTGCTCAGCGACTACAAGGACCAGGAGCTCTTCGAGGCGGTCACCTCCATCGCGGCGGTCGGCTTCGTCACCTGGATGATCTTCTGGATGCGCCGGGCGGCCCGCGGCATCGCCGGTGAGCTGCGCAACAAGCTCCAGGACGCGCTCGCGGTCGGCTCGTTCGCGGTCGGCTTCATGGCCTTCCTCGCCGTGGTCCGGGAGGGCCTGGAGACTTCGCTGATCTTCTACTCCGCGGTGCAGGGGGCAAACCTCGACGGCGGTCCCCTGTACGCGCTGATCGGCGGCATCCTCTCGGCCGTCGCGATCGGCTACCTGATGGTCGCCACGGCGATCCGGATCAACCTGTCGATCTTCTTCACCGTGACCGGCACGCTGCTCATCCTGGTCGCCGCAGGGATCTTCAAGTACGGAGTGCACGACCTGCAGGAGTCGCAGATCCTGCCCGGCATCAACAACATCGCGTACCACATCGGCGGCGTGCTCGACCCGTCCACCTGGTACGCGACCCTGCTCACCGGCATGTTCAACATCACCGCCGAGCCGACGGTGCTGGAGGTCATCGCCTGGATCGCGTACGGGGTGCCGGTGCTCGTGCTGTTCCTCTGGCGCCCGCGCCGCAAGCCGGCAGCGCAGCCGGCCGCCCCGTCCGATGTACCCCTTCCGGCGCCCTCGCCGCAGCAGTAGGAGAACCCCGTTGCGTACCCCTCGAATTCTCGCGCTTGTCGCGGTCGGCACCCTCAGCGGCGCTCTCACGGCCTGTAGCGGGGACAAAGCCGACGACACGGCCGCCGGCTCGGGTGGTCCGATCACCGTCAAGGCCACCGACACCGCCTGCGAGGTCGGCAAGACCACGCTGGACGCCGGCACCCACGTCTTCACCGTGACCAACTCGGGCGCCAAGGTCACCGAGTTCTACGTGTACGCGGCGGGCGACCGGGTGATGGGCGAGGTGGAGAACATCGCCCCCGGCCTGTCCCGCGAACTGCGCGTCGAACTGCCCGCGGGCACGTACCAGACGGCCTGCAAGCCGGGCATGATCGGCACCGGCATCCGGGCGGCGCTGACCGTCTCGGGCTCGGCCGCGCCGCTGACCGAGGACGCCGCCCTGCAACAGGCCACCGCCAGCTACAGCCGGTACATCACCGCGCAGAGCGAGGCGCTCGTGCAGAAGACCACCGAGTTCGTCACCGCGGTCAAGGCCGGCGACGTGGCGAAGTCCAAGCAGCTGTTCCCGATCGCGCGCACGTACTACGAGCGGATCGAGCCGGTGGCCGAGATCTTCGGCGACCTCGACCCCAAGATCGACGGTCGCGAGGACGGCGCCACCAAGGAGCTGCCGTTCACCGGCTTCCACAAGCTCGAGAAGGACCTCTGGGTCTCGGGCGACATCTCGAAGGACGGCGCGATCGCCGACCAGCTGCTGGCCGACGTCAAGGAGATCGCGGCCAAGGCCAAGGCCGAGCCGCTCAAGCCGCTGGAGCTCGCGAACGGCGCCAAGGAACTGCTCGACGAGGTCGCCAACGGCAAGATCACCGGCGAGGAGGACCGCTACTCGCACACCGACCTGTGGGACTTCGCCGCCAACGTGGACGGTTCGCAGGCGGCCGTCGCGGCCTTGCGCCCCGCCCTCGAGCAGCGCGACCCGGCCCTGGTCAAGCAGATCGACGAGGGCTTCGCCGCGGTCGAGACCGAGCTGGCGAAGTACCGCGACGGCGACGGCTGGAAATTCTGGAACGAGCTGACCGAGGCCCAGCTCAAGGGCTTGTCCGACGCGATCAACGCGCTGGCCGAGCCGATCAGCAAGATCGCCGGCGTGATCGCCGCCAAGTGATGGATGGGGCCGCTATGACTGACTCAAACCCCGTCTCGCGCAGGCGGGCGATCGCACTTGCCGGCGTCGGCGTGGCCGGGGTCGCCGGCGCGGCGGCCCTCGGTGGTGCGCTCGTCCGGGGCGCCGTCGACGAGCACGACGACCCGGCCGCGGGCTCCACCGCGGCCGGCGCGGTGACCTTCACCGGGGAGCACCAGGCCGGCATCGTCACGCCGGCCCAGGACCGGCTGCACTTCGTCGCGTTCGACGTCGTCACCAAGGACCGCGACCGGCTGATCCAGCTGCTCAAGGACTGGACCGCGGCCGCCGCCCGGATGACCGCCGGCCAGGACGCCGGGCCGGTCGGGGCGACCGACGGCATCCTGGAGGCCCCGCCGGACGACACCGGCGAGGCGATCGGGCTGCCGCCATCCGGGCTCACCCTGACCATCGGCTTCGGGCCGGGGCTGTTTCGCGACGCCGCCGGCAAGGACCGGTTCGGCCTCGCGGCCAAGCGGCCGGCCGCGCTCGTGGACCTGCCGAATTTCCCGGGCGACACCATCGACGCGACCATCTCGAATGGCGACATCGGCGTGCAGGCCTGCGCGAACGATCCGCAGGTCGCCGTGCACGCGATCCGCAACCTGGCCCGGATCGGCATCGGCGTGGTCGCCGTACGCTGGTCGCAGCTGGGTTTCGGGCGGACGTCGTCGACCACCCAGGCGCAGGCGACACCGCGCAATTTGTTCGGCTTCAAGGACGGCACCGCCAACCTGAAGGCCGAGGAGACCGACGCGATCCGCGACTACCTGTGGGTCCGGGACGGCGACGGCCCGGCCTGGATGACCGGCGGGGCCTACCTGGTGACCCGGAAGATCCGGATGCTGATCGAGTCCTGGGACCGTACCTCGCTGGGCGAGCAGGAGGACATCTTCGGCCGGGTCAAGGGCAACGGTGCCGCGTTCGGCCGGGCGAACGAGTTCGACGAGATCGACCTGACCGCCCTGAACGGCGACGGCGACCCGGTGATCGCGGTCGACGCGCACGTCCGGCTGGCCCACCCGAGCGTCAACGGCGGGGTCAAGTTGCTGCGCCGCGGCTACAACTTCGTCGACGGCTCCGACGGCCTGGGCCGCCTCAACGCGGGCTTGTTCTTCATCGCCTACCAGCGTGACCCGCGCAAGGCGTTCGTGCCGATCCAGCTCAACCTGGCCCGGCACGACGCCATGAACGAGTACGTCCGGCACGTTTCGAGCGGCATTTTCGCCTGCCCACCGGGCGTCACGGGGGCCGGCGACTTCTGGGGCAGCACGCTGTTCGCGTGACATCGGATGGCAAGATCGCCGGGGGGTGTCCACGCGGACGGGAGAGGCAGTGCAATATTGGACCGCATGAGAGCCCGGGTACTGGTGGTCGATGACGACCCCGCGCTTGCCGAGATGCTCGGCATCGTGCTGCGTAGCGAAGGTTTCCTGCCCAGCTTCGTGGCCGACGGTGAGCGCGCACTGTCGGCGTTCCGGGAGAACAGGCCCGACATCGTCCTGCTCGACCTGATGCTGCCGGGGATGAGCGGCATCGATGTGGCGCGGGCGATCCGCACCGAGTCCGGCATCCCGATCGTCATGCTGACCGCCAAGAGCGACACGGTTGACGTGGTGCTCGGGCTCGAGTCGGGTGCGGACGACTACGTGGTCAAGCCGTTCAAGCCCAAGGAGCTGGTGGCGCGGATGCGCGCCCGGCTGCGCCGGGGCGAGGACGCCGCGCCCGAGATGCTGACCATCGGGCCGCCCGGCAACCAGATCACCATCGACGTGCCGGCGCACACCGTCGCCCGCGACGACGACGAGGTCAAGCTGACCCCGCTCGAGTTCGACCTGCTGGTGGCGCTGGCCCGCAAGCCGCGCCAGGTGTTCACCCGCGAGGTGCTGCTCGAGCAGGTCTGGGGCTACCGGCACGCGGCCGACACCCGCCTGGTCAACGTGCACGTCCAGCGGCTGCGGGCAAAGATCGAGCCGGATCCGGAACGGCCGGAGATCATCTTGACCGTCCGCGGTGTCGGCTACAAAGCGGGCACCGGATAGGGCGCATGACCGCCTGCACCGAGCGGCACACGGTCGCGCCGGACAGCGACATCGCAGGCGAGGGCCGGAAGGGCATGCGAAGGTAGGTTCGAAACCGGCTAACCTTGCCGGCGAGATGCGCGCTCCCAACTGGCTTCCCATGCCCGCCCGCCGCACCCTTCGAGTGGTGCGGGGGTATTGGCGTGTCGTCGTGCGCCGCTTGCGCCGGGCCACCGCGCCGGCCCGCCGGGCTTGGCGGCGCTCGCTGCAGTTGCGCGTCGTCGCCATCACCCTGGTCGCGTCCAGCCTGCTGGTCTGCGCGTTCGGCTGGTTCGTGGCGTACAGCAGCTCCAAGATCCTGCTCAGCCGCGCCGAGGACGAGGTGCAGGCGCAGATGACCGGCAAGGTCGCGTACGCATCGAAGCAGTTCTCCATCGTCGTGCAGGCCTTCGACCCCAAGCTGCCGCCCACGATGCTGGGCACGGTCGGCGAGCTGTCCGGCGGCGACCCGACCGAGAGCGGCGGCCCGATCCTCACCATGCGGGTCGAGAAGTATCCCGACATCAAGCCGGTCACCTCGGCGAATGTCGACACCTCGCAGCTGATCACGCCGGAGATGATCCGGGCGGTCTCCACCGGCGACGGGCGGATCGCCCAGCAGATCCGCACGTCCGAGTTCAATGGCGTCAGCACCAAATATCTTGTGTACGGCTCCCCGGTGCCGACCCCGTTCGGGCACGTCGAGCTCTACTACCTGGTCCCGCTGACCACCGAGGACGAGGCGGCCGACGAGATCCGCACGACTGTGCTGGTCACCGGCCTGGCGCTGGTCATCCTGCTCGGCCTGGTCGCGGGCCTGGTCACCCGCCTGGTGGTCAATCCGGTCCGGGACGCGGCCCGCACCGCGCAGCGGCTCTCGGCCGGCCTGCTCGATCAGCGGATGAAGGTCGACGGCGAGGACGAGCTGGCCATGCTGGCCGCCTCGTTCAACCAGATGGCGGCAAACCTGCAGCGCCAGATCGTCCGGCTCGAGGAGATGTCCCGGCTGCAGCGCCGGTTCACCTCCGACGTCTCGCACGAGTTGCGCACGCCGCTCACCACCGTCCGGATGGCGGCCGACCTGCTCTTCGCCGAGCGCGAGGAGTTCGACCCGGCCGTGGCCCGCAGCGCCGAGCTGCTCCAGGCCGAGCTGGACCGGTTCGAGGGCCTGCTCACCGACCTGCTCGAGATCAGCCGGTTCGATGCCGGCTTCGCCGCGCTGGACGCCGAGCACACCGACCTGGTGCCGATCGTCGAGCGGGTCGCCGAGCGCCTTGCCGGCCTGGCCGAGCGGGTCGGCGTGACCATCGACCTGCGGCTGCCCGACGTGCCGGTGATCGCCGAGGTGGATCCGCGCCGGGTCGAGCGGGTGCTGCGCAATCTGGTCGGCAACGCGGTCGAGCACGGCGAGGGCAAGCCGGTCGAGGTCACCCTGGCCTGCGACGACGCGGCGGTCGCGGTGACGGTGCGCGACCATGGCGTCGGCCTCAAGCCGGGCGAGGAGCGGCTGGTCTTCAACCGGTTCTGGCGCGCCGACCCGTCCCGGGCCCGGCAGACCGGCGGCACCGGCCTGGGCCTGTCGATCAGCGTCGAGGACGCCCGGCTGCACGGCGGCTGGCTCGAGGCCTGGGGCGCCCCGGGCGGCGGCGCCCAGTTCCGCCTGACCCTGCCGGTGCGCTCGGGCGACCGGCTGGTGGCCGCCCCGCTGCCGCTGATCCCACGCGACCGGGGCGTGCCGCGCGTGCCGCCCGCCGTCGAAGCCGCACCACCGGCGGAGGTGGCCGGGTGAGCGCCGCGGCGCGCGCCTGGCTGGTCGGTGCCGTGCTGGCCACGCTGTTGCTGGGCGGCTGCGGCATCCCCGACGAGACTCCGGTGCTGGTCGTCGGCCCCGGCCCGTCCATGGGCACCTCGGCGGGCGGCGGGGCCGCGCCGCCCCAGCCGGGCCGGGAGGACACGCTCAACAAGCCGGATTTCGTCACGTACTACCTCCAGGCAGCCGCCGGCGACCCGGACGACGCGCTGAAGCGGGCCAAGGCGTTCCTCTCGCCGTCCGCCGCCGCCGTGTTCAAGGCGCCGTCCGACATCCGGGTCGTGCACCTGGTCGACCGGCCGCTGAACAACCCCGGCAGCGAGGACGTGACGGTGAAGTACAAGGTCGTCGGCGTGCTGGGGCACAACGGCATCCTGACGCCGACGGCGGACGGCACGATCGAGCCGTTCACCATGGTGGTGGGCCCGGTCTCCGGCCAGTCGGGGGTGTTCCTCAAGAAGGTCCCGCCGTATCTGATGATCAGCGACACGGCCCTGTCCGACTTCTACGACCAGCGGGCCATCTACTTCTGGAACACGGAGCACACCGGGCTCGTGCCCGACATGCGCTACATGCCACTGACCGTGCCGCCCGAGCAGCAGCCGACCATGATCCTGAACTGGCTCGTCGACGGCCCGGCCGACTGGCTCTCCGAGGCCGTCGACCCGCTGCCCGACCGCACCGCGGTGATCGGCAACGTGCCCGCGCAGAGCAACGACAACCTGCAGATCAATCTGAACGACCAGGCCGTGCCCACCGACGACGCGCGGGCGCTGGACCGGCTCCGCCGGCAGCTGCAGTGGTCGTTGCGGCCCTTGCTGCCGAAGACGCTCGAGCTCAGGATCGGCCGCGCCGACCCGAACCGCTACTCCGACACCGACTACCTCACCAGCAACTTCGCGTACCAGCTGAGTGGCACGCCGGAGCGGTTCGTGATCTTCGACGGGCGGATCAAACGGCTGGCCGGCTCCGACACCTCGGCCGAGCCGATCCCGGTGGTCTCGGCGGCCGAGAACCACGGCGTACGCACGGCCGCGCTGAGCAGTTCCGACTCCGAGGACTTCGCCGCCCTGGTGGTGAACGAGGCGAACAACAAGCAGTCGCTGCGCGTCGGCTCGGCTCGGACGGGCCAGCAGGCGCCGCTGACCAAGATCTCCCTGCCCGCGCCGATCGGGCATCCGGCGTGGGCGGTCACCCCGGTCGACGCCCGCAACCACGCGGTCGGGCTGGTCACCGCGAAGGGCTCGCTGTACAGCTTCACCGCCGAGGGCGAACACCAACGGGTCGACTGGCCGGGCGGCCCGAGCGGCGTCACCGCGGTCTCGATCGCCCCGGACGGCCACCGGGTGGCGGTCGTCGCCGGCGGGCAGCTCTACCTGACCACGCTGACCACCAGCGGGGAGGGGATGCAGTTGTCGGATGCCCTGCCGATCCGCACCCTGCTGCTGCGCGAGATCACCGCGGTCGGCTGGAGCAGCGAGGGCTGGCTGGCCGTCGCGGGGGTGGACGCGGAGAGCGACCGGGTCACGGTGATGGACATGACGATCGACGGCGCGAAGCGCTCCGACCGGGTCACCGACCTGGGCGACGAGCGGGTGACCTACCTGACCGCGTATCCGGCCAACCCGACCACCAGCCAGCACACCTACTTCGTCAGCTACGTCGCCGGCAGCGACGCGTATGACGCGCTGCAGACCGCGGTGCGGATCACCACCAACAAGCTGGCCGATCCGGGAGCCAACCCGCCGGCCGACGCGGCGCCGACGGCCCCGTTCTTCCTGAACTGATGGAGCTGGTCGCCGCCCTCGCGGACCTGGTGCTGCCCAGCGCCTGTGCCGGTTGCGGCGCCGAGCGGGTGCCGTTGCGCTTCGGGGCTTGTGCGGAGTGTGTGGCGGCGCTGGAGGCGCTCACGCCGTTCCCGGCCGTTCCCGTGCCGCCGCCGCCCGGCATGCCGCCCTGCACGGCCGTAGGGGCCTATGCGGGGCCGCTGCGCGGGGCGTTGCTGGCGTACAAGGAACGAGGCCGGCACCGGCTGGCTCGGCCGCTGGGGGCGCTGCTGGCCGGGTCGGTGGCCGCCGCGGCGGTGCGGGGCGGCGGCGGGCCGGGCGTGCCGCTGCTGCTTGTCCCGGTGCCCTCGACCGCGAGCGCCGTCCGGGCCCGGCACGGCGACCACATGGCGCGACTGGCCGCACACGCAGTGCGAAGGTTGCGTGAGAACGGCTGGCAGGCTGACGTCCATCGGCCGCTGCGGGCGCTTCCGAAGCCCGATGCCACGACGCTCGACGCGCCCGGGCGGCTCGCGGCGGCTGAGAGTTCGCTGACAATCCGGCGAGCGCGGATCCGCGTTTCGCGGCGCCGACCGACGATGAGGAGCACGCTGATAGTGGTCGACGACATCGTCACCACGGGGGCCACGCTCGCCGCGGTGACCAATCGGCTCACGGAGGCGAACATGCAGGTGACGGGCGCTGCCACCCTCGCCGCGACCCGGTTGCGCTGGGCCGGCCCGGCGCGTCAGGGTGACTTCCGCCGCATGTCGCGGCAAGGGTCAAAAGTCCCCGTATCGGTTCCCCAAATGAGGGGTGACTACCGGGCATCCGCACGTTAGCGTCTTGGTGACGAGGGTAAGCCACAGCACTTACCTACCACCGGGAGCGAAAGTCGGATCAGACCCCGCACCGGAAAGGAGCCGTCCGAAACTTTCTTCTCACGCGTACGGGATCACTCCCGTGGTCCCGCCGTCAGCACGAACGTTGGGGGAGGTCACGAGTGGACATTGTCGTCAAGGGCCGCAACGTAGAGGTTCCCGATCACTACCGGGAACATGTCGCCGACAAGTTGAGCAAAGTCGAGCGCTACGACCAAAAATTGATCCGGGTCGACGTGGAGCTATTCCACGAACGCAATCCGCGCCAGTCCGACAACTGTCAACGCGTCGAAATTACCGTGGCGACCAGGGGCCCTGTTGTCCGGGCCGAGGCCTGCGCCAAAGACTTCTACGCAGCTCTCGACTGCGCGATCAGCAAACTGGACGGCCGCCTCCGCCGTGCCGCCGACCGGCGCCGGGTGCACCGCGGCCGGCACGCCCCGGTCTCCGTCGCCGCCGCGACGGCTGGCCTCCCGACCGACCTGCCGAGCCTGGAGCCGCAGGTCGAGGAGCCGGCGTTCGCGCTCGCCGAGCACGACGACGGCCAACCATGGCGCATCGTGCGCGAGAAGGAACACCCTTCGGACCCCATGACCGTCGACGACGCCCTCTACCAGATGGAGCTCGTCGGGCATGACTTCTACCTGTTCCACGACAAGGAAAGCGGCCGGCCCAGCGTTGTGTACCGGCGCCGCGGCTACGACTACGGCATCCTCAGCTTGGAAGGGTCCGCCTAGAGCAAGTCTTCGGCCAGGAGCGCGAACTGGACGTCGTCGACCCGGCGGCCGTTCGCGCCCGGGAGCCGGGACCGCATATAGCCCTCGCGTTTGAAACCGGCCTTCGCGAGCACCCGCTGCGAGCCGTGGTTGTCCGGCACGGTGCCCGCGATCAGCCGGGCGATCCCGGTCTCGGCGAACGACCACAGCGCCAGCAACTCGACCGCCCGGGTCATGTAACCCCGGCCGCGCCAGGCCGGCAGCATGCTGTAGCCGATCATCGCCTGCCCGAGGGGCGGTTCGGTGTAGAACAGCCCGAGGTCGCCGGTCGGCGTGCCGGTGGCCGTGTCGACCACGACCAGGTCGGCCCGGTCGCCGTTGAGCCAGTGCGCCTGCGCCCACTCGCACCGGCGCCGGATGTCCTCGGGCTCGCGCGGCAGCGGCGGCACGCTGGTCGCGATGACGTCGGGCACCGCGTGCAGCTCGGTGAGGAAGGCGATGTGCTCCGGGCCGAGCGGGCGCAGCGTCACCACGCCGTCGGTCAGCTCGCCGCCGGGCAGATCGGGCAGCAACCGCTCGATCGGCTCGCCGGAGTCGCCCGCGACCCGCACGAAGGCGAGCCCGTCGGCCCGGGCGCCGGAGCGCTCGAGCAGCAGCGCGCGGCGGACCGACTCGCGCCGGAAGCCGGCTGCCAGCGCGACCCGCTGGCTGGTCGCGTTCTCCCAGTGCGTGATCAGTTCCAGCCGGGCCGTCCCGGTGCGGACCGCGTGCTCGCTGAGCGCCCGGACCGCCCGGGTCGCGATCCCGCGCCCGCGCTCGGCCGGCACGACCCAGTAGCCGATCTCCGCCTGTGCCCGGCCCGGCAGCACGTTGTCCAGCCCGATCCCGCCGAGCACCGCGTCGGTCTGCGGGTCGGCGATCGCATAGGCCGCGCCGCCGTCGGCGAAGGTGCCCGGCGCGCCCTCGTTGATCCACCACTCGGCCCGCTGCGCGGTGTACGGCTCCGGCAGCCCGGCCATGAACCGCTGGGTGAGCGGGTCGCTGAAGCTGATCTGGACGGCGTCCCGGTCCTCCGGGCGGTAACCGCGCAGGCGTACGCCGTCGCCCTCGATGGGTGTAACGATCATGCTCGAGCCTCCTCGGCCATGCCGGCTGTCCGGGCGTCCTGGTCGGCCGCGATCCGTGCGGCCACCCACATGTCCCGGCGGGTCCCGCCCCGGCCGATCCCGGCCCGCTGCATACCCTCGACGGCGAAGCCCGCCTTCGCCGCCACCCGCCGGGACGCGTCGTTGCCGGCCTCGGCACGACACTCGATCCGGGCCAGGCCGAGCGCGTCGAAGCCCCACCGGCTGATCGCGCGCAGCGCGGCGGTGGCGTAACCCCGGCCGCGGGCAGCCGGCGCGATCACGAAGCCGACCTCGCCGACCGCCGGGTCCGTCGGCGAGATCCGCAGATCGACCGAGCCCGCGTACGCGTCCGCGCCGTCCACCACCGCGAAGATCGCCTCGACCCCCTTGGCCCACTCCGCCGGCACGTGGTCGCGAACGTACTCCCGGGCGTGCGCGTCCGTGTACGGCTGCGGGCCGCCGAACCAGCGCGCCGACTCCGGATCCCGGTATGCCGCCGCGATGCCGGGCTCGTCCTTCGCCACCGGGCGGCGCAGCGTTACGGGGCCTTCGATGAGCACCGGCTGATCATGTCCGAAGGTGTACGCGGCGCGCCGCACGGGGTCCGGGACCTCGAACTCCGCGGCGGTGACCTGGCCCGGCAACTGCCAGCCGTACCACTCGTCGACCCGGGTGCCGTCGCGCCGGCGCAATTGGCTCGGGAGCAGGCCGGCCACCGTGAAGCCGAGCCGCAGCGCGATCAGCCGCGACGCGTGGTTGCCCACGATCGCGCGCCAGTCCACCCGGGCCAGGTCCAGATTGGTGAATCCCCAGCTCAGCAACGCTCGGGCGGCGCGCTCGGCGACCCGGTGGCCGCGCGCCCACGGCGCCGACCAGTAGCCGATCTCGGCGATCCGCGCCCGCTCGTCGATGCCGAACAGTGCCGTCGAGCCGAGCAACTCGCCGGTCTCCGCGCCGGTGATCGCGCCGCCGACGGCGGTCAGCTCGGCGGCGGCCGAGCGTGCGGCGTCGATGAATTCGCGCGCGTCGTCGAGCCGGTAGGGCACCGGCGAGCCGCTCGACCAGTGGGCGATCGCGGCGTCGTCGCGGGCCCGTACGATGTCCTCGGCGTCGGACGGCCGCCACGGGCGCAGCAGCAACTCGTCGACCCGGATCTCGAGCGGTTCCACGCGGCCATCCTGCCCGACTCGCGGGTGCCGACCAACCGGCTTTGCGACGGTCGCACGGATGCGCTGTCAGCGAATTCGCTGTCCCGTTTCGTCCCGTCTGCGCAGTTTTCGGGAGGCTCGGGTCACGGGCCCGGCAGGAAGACGCCTAACATGGTTCTGCAGACTGTCTAGGGGAGCGCTGACCCGTGTCGATATTGGAAAAATTCCTCCGCGCCGGCGAAGGCCGCATGGTGCGCCGGTTCAAGGCGATCGCTGACGCCGTCAACTCGATCGAGGAGGACTACACCGATCTGACCGACGACGAGCTGCGCGAGCTCACGGAGCAGTACAAGGAGCGCTACCAGGACGGGGAATCGCTCGACTCGCTGCTGCCGGAGGCGTTCGCGACCGCCCGCGAGGGGGCCCGCCGGGTGCTCGGCCAGCGCGCGTACGACGTACAGATCATGGGTGGCGCGGCCCTGCACTTCGGCAACATCCCCGAGATGAAGACCGGTGAGGGCAAGACCCTGACCGGCGTGTTCCCGGCCTACCTCAACGCGTTGAGCGGCAAGGGCGTGCACATCATCACGGTCAACGACTACCTCGCCCAGCGCGACGCCGAATGGGTCGGCCGGGTGCACGTCTTCCTCGGCCTGAGCGTCGGCGTGATCCTGCCGAACAGGCCGTCCGCCGAGCACCGCGCGGCCTACGAGTGCGACATCACGTACGGCACCAACAACGAGTTCGGCTTCGACTACCTGCGCGACAACATGGCCTGGTCGGCAGCCGAGCTAGTGCAGCGCGGGCACCACTACGCGATCGTCGACGAGGTCGACTCGATCCTGATCGACGAGGCCCGGACCCCGCTGATCATCTCGGGCCCGGCCGAACACTCGGCCCGCTGGTACGGCGAGTTCGCGGCCCTGGTCAACCGCCTGCAGAAGGGCAAGGACGGCGAGGGCGACTACGAGGTCGACGAGGCCAAGCGCACCATCGGCGTCACCGAGCGCGGCGTCTCCCGGGTCGAGGACCGGCTCGGCATCGACAACCTGTACGAGTCGGTGAACACGCCGCTGGTCGGCTACCTGAACAACGCGATCAAGGCCAAGGAGCTGTACAAGCGCGACAAGGACTACATCGTCAACGAGGACGGCGAGGTCCTGATCGTCGACGAGTTCACCGGTCGCATCCTGCACGGCCGCCGCTACAACGAGGGCATGCACCAGGCCATCGAGGCGAAGGAAGGCGTCGAGGTCAAGCAGGAAAACCAGACCTTGGCGACGATCACCCTGCAGAACTACTTCCGGCTGTACGAGAAGCTGGGCGGCATGACGGGTACGGCCCAGACCGAGGCCGGCGAGTTCAACAAGGTCTACAAGGTCGGCGTCGTGAGCATCCCGACGCACCGGCCGATGATCCGGATCGACCACCCGGACGTCATCTACAAGACCGAGAAGGCAAAGTTCAACGCGGTAATCGAGGACATCGCCGAGCGCCACGCCACCGGCCAACCGGTCCTGGTCGGCACGGTCTCGGTCGAAAACTCGGAGATCCTCTCCCAGCTGCTGCGCCGCCGCGGCATCCCGCACTCGGTGCTGAACGCGAAGTTCCACGCCCAGGAAGCGCAGATCATCTCGCAGGCGGGCCGCAAGGGCGGGGTCACGGTCGCCACCAACATGGCCGGCCGCGGCACCGACATCCTGCTCGGCGGCAACCCCGACTCGCTCGCGGCGGCCGAGTTGCACCAACGCGGCCTCGACCCGGTGGAGAGCCCCGAGGAGTACGCGAAGGCGCTCGAGGAGGTCCTGCCGACCTGGAAGGCGGCCTGCGAGGAGGAGGCGGCCGAGGTGATCGCGGCCGGCGGCCTGTACGTGCTGGGCACCGAGCGACACGACTCGCGCCGCATCGACAACCAGCTGCGCGGCCGCTCCGGCCGGCAGGGCGACCCGGGCGAGTCCCGGTTCTACCTGTCGCTGCAGGACGACCTGATGAAGCGGTTCCGGGCGGGCGCGGTCGAGGCGGTCATGGAGCGCTTCAACATCCCCGAGGACGTGCCCATCGAGTCAAAGATGGTGACCCGGCAGATCCGCAGCGCGCAGACCCAGATCGAGGGCCAGAACGCCGAGATCCGCAAGAACGTCCTCAAGTACGACGAGGTGCTGAACAAGCAGCGCCAGGTCATCTACGCCGAGCGCAAGCGCGTGCTCGACGGCGAGGACATGCACGACCAGGCCGGCCACATGATCGACGACACGGTCACCGACTACGTCACCGCCGCGACGTCGGACGGCTACGCGGAGGACTGGGACCTCGAGCAGCTCTGGACCAACCTGAAGCGCCTCTACCCGGTCGCCATCACGATCGAGAACATCGTCGAGGAGTCGGGCGGCGAGCGCAGCGGGATCGACCAGGAGTTCCTGGTCGCCCAGCTGAAGGACGACGCGCAGGCGGCGTACCAAGCGCGCGAGGAGGAACTGGGCGCCGAGGCGGTCCGCGAGCTCGAGCGCCAGGTCCTGCTGGCGGTGATCGACCGCAAGTGGCGCGAGCACCTGTACGAGATGGACTACCTGCAGGAGGGCATCAACCTGCGGGCGTACGCCCAGCGCGACCCGGTGGTCGAATACCAGCGCGAGGGCTTCGACATGTTCGCCCAGATGATGGACGGCATCAAGGAGGAGGCGGTCGGCTTCCTGTTCAACCTGGAGGTCCAGGTCGAGGAGCAGCCGACAGTCACGGTCGACCCGAGCAAGGCGGTGCCACTGCCGACCGCGTCCTCGGAAAGCGAGTCCCAGATCGAGGTCCGAGCCAAGGGCCTCGGCGGCGGCCGCCGTCCGCAGCAGTTGCAGTACACGTCCCCGAGCATCGACGGTGCCGCGGGCGCGGGCACACCGGTAGTCCAGAACGAGCAGTCGGCGCCGGCCCTGGGCATCGGCAACGGCTCCTCCCCGGTCCCGGCCAACCCGGCCCACACGGCATCGGCCCGCAGCGCAGCCCGCGCAGGAGGGGCGCACGCCGCCGAGTCGAGCAACGGCCCGTCCCGCAACGCGCCGTGCTACTGCGGCTCAGGCAAGAAGTACAAGCGCTGCCACGGAGCCCCCGGCGGCGCGGCCTAGCGACACCGCTGCGCCCAGGCTGGCTCGAGTTCCGTCGGGGGCCAGCCCCGGCACGCCACGAACGGCCCACCCCAGCTCTCGAGCCGGTGTGGGCCGTTTCGCGTCGCGGCCCCGGGGGTGCAGCCCGGGACGCCCACCGCCTGCCGAGCTCAGCGGACGCCCCGGGGGTCTATGCACCCCATGATCGTGGATTTTGCCCGCCAACGGCGGTGATACAAACACTCCGCCACGATCCGGGATCGCTCACGCGGATCCGGCGCCGATTTAATGCTCCAACTTGACTGGGATTCGGCGGCCGAATGGGTCTGGATTGGTGGGTTCTGGTCGGTGTCGATGTCGCGCTCAGGTGCCTGGTGCCCGGGGCCTGAGTGGGTGTCGGTTGGGGTCGGCGGTGGTCCGTCGGGCTGGGGGGTCGGGTGTCGGCTGGGCTTGGCGAGTTGAGGCTGACGCTGCGGGTGCACGATCGGGCCTCGATCAGACCAAGCGAAGCGTGGTGGCCACCCAGGAGTCTTGGTACAGCTCGAGGCGCACTGCTAGCGCCCAGGTGCGGTCGCCGGTTACTAGGACGACCGAGGCCTCGATAGCGCCCCGACGAGGCTCGCAGAACAGCACCCGAAGCACGGCGACCGGCGCGGGACGGCGCCGAGCGCGATGGGCCGGCCGTCGTTGGTCGCTGCGGCGCAACTCGGAGACCCGATGCGCACCCGCGATGGCCTGCGCAACCACGCGGGCCGCCTCGGCGGGCTTCGCGAGCCGGCGCAGATGGGCCGCCGGCCGGTAGCCGTTGAGCACCTCGACACAGGCATGCACAAACCGACGCAACGCCAGCCGCGCGTCCCCGGTAACGCCCGCCCCGGCCACCGCTTGCGAAGACGCATCAGCGCTAGCAGTTTCCGTTCCGACGTCACGGAGCCGGGCGGCGACGGCCGCA
>Ga0307515_10010471_pt1 | contig 17772 bp, 21 predicted proteins | sample 17_EM_MG_FD_194513 | JGI IMG/M metagenome (GOLD analysis project Ga0307515, IMG submission 194513) | Populus trichocarpa ectomycorrhiza microbial communities from riparian zone in the Pacific Northwest, United States - 17_EM | ecosystem: Host-associated > Plants > Roots > Unclassified | place... | reverse complement strand
GACGGCGGGCGACGTCCCGCCGGAGGAGGCGGCGCGAGCCTTCGCCCGCCTCTGGGTGACGGACGCGCACTGGGAAGCATCGGAAAGGATGATGAACCGTGGCAAGTGACCTGCGAATAGAGGCCGGCGCGTTCGGTCCGGTCCTACATCCGGCGGGCGGCTCCGAGACGATCATCCTCTATCTGCCCGGCAACTACGACGCGGGGACCGGGGCGGAGCCGGCGCTCGACAACGCGGCCCGCCTCGCCGAGTTGACCGGGGCGACCGTCGTCTACTGCCGCTACCGGTCCACGTTTCCGGCCGCCCTGGCCGACGTCCACGCGGCGTACCGGTATTGCCAGGACGCCGGCTCGGTAGTGGTCGCGGGCGAGCGGATGGGTGCCGGGCTCGCGGCCGCCCTGCTGGTCCAGTTGCGCGACTCGGGCACGGCGCTGCCCCGCTGCGCGGTGCTGGTGTCGGCCCTGCTCGACCTGACGATGCAGGCGAAGAGCCTGCGGCTGCACGCGAGCGGCGACTCCGCGGTGCGGATCACCGAGCTCCGGCAACGGGTCGCCGACTACGCCGGTGGCACGATGCGTACCGACCCGTACCTGAGCCCGCTCTACGCCAACCTGCACGGGCTGGCGCCGGTGCAGTTGCTGGTGGCGGGCACCGATCCGCTCCTGGACGACTCGCTGGCGTTCGCCACCCGGGCGGCCCGTTCGGGCGTCGCGGTGGACCTGCGGGTGTGGCCGGAGGCGACGAGTCTCGACACCGCGACCGCCACCGCCATGGCCGACTTCATCCTGGGGTGGAACCGCAACGCCGAGGCCCTGACCTCGCACTAAGCTCTCGCCGCCACTGCGGGGATTGCGCCAACCTGTTTGTTGTGCAAACCTATTGGTCTCGCACATCAAACGGGAGTCGCCATGTCTTCGGATCCGCAAGCCCTGCTCGGTGAGCTGGCCGCGTTGCGCCTCAGCGCCCGCCGCGACCGCCACGCCTACTGGTTGCCGCTGCTGCTCTTCGGCGCGCTGGCGCTGGTCGCCACGCCCCTCTACACCGACTCGATCGGGCCGGACGGCCTTCGCGGCGGCATGGGCGGGCCGGCACTGGCCGCGCTCGGTGGCGACCTGCTCGACCACGCCACGGCCCTCGGATGGTTCTGGCTCGGCGCGCTGATCGGCGGCTACCTGATCTCGCTGTGGTGGTATCGCCGGCACGCCCGGCAGGTCGGCCTGCAAACACCGACCCGGCTGTACCTGCGGACTGGGGTGCTCGGCGTCCTCGGCGGGCTGGCGCTCGGGCCGGTCCTGATGTGGCTGCTGAGGAACTCCTGGACGCCGGTCTCCGAGGTTGCCCAGGTCGTGTTGCGGCCGGTCGCTTCGCTGCTGTGGCTCGGCCTCATGCCGCTGGTCGTGGTCGGTGCCGGGCTGCTCGTGCTGGCCCGGCTCGAGCGCAGCCGATTCCTGGCCGGCACCGCGCTCATCCTGCTCGTGGCGCTCGCCCTGGCCCCGGTCTACGTCAACGTGGTCGACTTCGGAGCGACCTTTCCGCGATGGGGTTTCCTGCCCGTCGTCCTGGTCCCGGCCACCATCCTGATCGCGGCCGGCGGCGCCGCCTACTTGCGCACCGCGCGCCCAGCCCGGTGACCGTGAACCGGGAGAACGCCCCGGACGCCGCTGCCGCACGGAAGACCCCGACGGTCGCGGCCTCGCCACAGGCCCCGGACGACGCGGCCTCGCCGCAAGCCGCAGGCAGCACGGCCTCGGCGCAAGCCGCAGTCGGCGCGGAGGAACCGGCCCATCCGACCAATCGGCTCGACGAGATGGTGCATCAGCGGCACCGGCTTGGCATTCTCACCATTGCCGACGAGGCCGAGCGGGTCGAGTTCACCTACCTGCGCGAAACGCTCGGCCTTACCGGCGGCAACCTCTCCCGGCACCTAGCCGTGCTGGAGGAGGCCAAGCTCATCGAGGTGGCGAAGGGCTACGAGGGGCGCCGCCCGCGTACCTGGGTCTCGATCTCCGCGCAGGGCCGGGCCTCCCTCGACGCCGAGTTGGACGCGCTGCGCCAGCTCGTCGCCCGGCGCTCGCAGAGGGCGGCCCGGCCGAAGCCTAAGTAATCGCGCCGGCGGCTTTGAGGGCGACGATGCGTTCCCAGTCCAGACCGAGCTCCAGCAGAATCTCCTCGGTCTGGGCGGCGAACTCGGGGGCCGGGCCGAGCTCAGGGGCGCTGACGTCGAACTGCACCGGGCTGGCGACCAGCTGAAGCTCCACCGCCGGGCGCAGATACTCGTTGGCCTGGACCTGAGCGTCGTCCCCGGCCTGGAGCGTGTCCTGCCCCGGAGCCCACGATCCGGCCAGGGTGGCGAACCGCTCCGCCCACTCCGCGAGGGTGCGGGTGGCGATCACCTCACGCAGGATCTTGACGGCCTCCGCGGTATTGCGCTTGCCACGGTTGGCGTGCTTGATGTTGGGATTCGGGTCGCCGTCGACCCGGAAGCTGCCGGTCTGCCGGAGACCACGCTGCGGGTCGCCGGTGACGGCGTGCTCCACCTTGATCACGTCCGCGCCTCAGTCGGCAAGCACGGCGCCCGCCGACGGCACAAACCCATACATCGCAACTTCCAGAACCCGAACCCCTTCAGCGGCCTCATACTGTGCCACCCTTAGGCATGCCCTTCTGGCCCTCGCCTGCGATGTCGTCGGGCAGCGCACCCGTGTGCCGCTCGGCGCAGGCGGTCATGCCGTCACCGCGGCGAAGGTCTTGGTCTCCAGGAACTCTTCGAGTCCGGCGGTGCCCATCTCCCGGCCGATGCCCGACTGTTTGGAACCGCCGAAGGGCGCCGCGGGGCAGAAGTAGTTGCCGCCGTTGATGCTGAACGTTCCGCTGCGGATCCGGCGGGCCACCGCCACGGCCCGCTCCTGGTCCCGGCTGTGCACCGCGCCGGAGAGGCCGTAGATCGAGTCGTTGGCGATCCGCACGGCATGGTCATCGTCGTCGTACGGAATGACCGCGAGCACCGGCCCGAAGACCTCCTCCTGCGCGAGCTCGCTCGCCGGATCGACCCCGGCCAGCAGCGTCGGGGTGTAGAAGAAGCCCGGATCCACCCGTTTGCCGCCGGTCACCCGGGTGGCGCCCGCCGCGACGGCCCGCTGGACCATCCCGTCCACCTTGTCGCGCTGCCGGGCGCTGATCAGCGGCCCCATGAAGGTCTTCGGGTCGCCGTACTGCACCCGGCTCGTGAAGCCCGCGACCTGTTCGACGATGGCGTCGTGGTGTTCCCGGGGCACCAGCAGCCGGGAGGTGAGCGCGCAGCCCTGCCCGGCGTGCGAGCAGATGGTGAAGGCGGCGAACATCGCCCCTTGAGAGGTACGTTCTCCAAGATCGAAAGTACAACATCCAATACGCGAGAACTCTAGCAACGGAGACGGCTCGCGTCATGCCAGCCATCCGGCGGGCAAACACCCCGACATAGAGCGGAAACCCACCGCCAAACCCGCACAAGACCATCACCGTGGCCGACCGGAGCAGGAAGTTCGTCGATACCATTGCAGTAACAGAGGGAGACTGGATGGTTACCCACGGATCGAGATTCCTGCGCAAGATCGGCTGGACGATCATCGCCGGCTTCGTCAGCTTCGCCGGTTCCGGACTGCTCGACAACGTCTTGCACGTGAGCCTCGCCGACCAGCTGATCCTGACGATCGTCGTCGGTGGCGTGACGCTGCTCGTGCAGTACCTGGCCGAGTTCGAGCGCCGGCTGATCGAGTCCGACCGGCTCCACGGCGAGACGATCGAGAGTCTGCGCGCCACGATTCAGCGCGGGTTCGAGAGCGTGAACGAGGCCGCCGAGCTCTTGACCGAGGTCGAGCAGTCGGCGGTCCGCCGTGATCTGCTCAAACAGGTGATCCGCCGCTCGGCGCACATTTCGCCCTCAGCTCCGCCGCTGGTGCAGGTGCTGGCCGCCAGCGAGACCAAGCGGCTCTCCGAGACGCTGCAATCGCTTTCCGACGGGCATGAGGTCTTTTACGACGGGGAGGACCGAGAGTTCCTGCTCGCGCTGACCCGCGGCACGACCCGGTCGCTGCTCGCCACCAGCTGGGCCACGATCAACGCGCAGAACGTCGGCTTCGAGGCCGGTTTCTGGCTCAGCGACCTCGGCGCCCGCTACCTCGACCTGCAGCGCATCGCGGTACGCCGCGGCGTGTCCATCAAGCGGGTGTTCATCGTGGAGTCACCGACGCTGAGGACCAATCCGGAGCTGATGCGCATTCTAGCGATGCAGCGGAGCGCCGGAATTGAGCTGCGGCTGGTCGACGGCAGCCAGGCCGCACAGGACGGCGGCCTGGCCGACTTCGTGATCTTCGACGAGCATCTCTGCTACGACACCACGCCGGTGACCCGCATCGAGGCTCCGGGCGCGCCGTGGCGGCTTACCACCCGGCTCGTGCTCAACGAGGAGACGATCCGACACCGTCTCGAGCGGTTCGCGGAGCTGTGGGCCAGCGCCCTACCGGACGCCCGCCAGCTCGGCCTCCGCGAGAACAGCACGCCCATGGTCCCCGGTGCGAAAACCTTCGGAGCGACGTAGGTCGGCGGTCGCGTGGACCACCCGCAGCCATCGGTCGGCGCCGTCATAACGGGCGGTGAACGGCCGCCGCCCGTGCACGCTGCGCAGATTGTCGATGATCATGATCTCGCCCGCCGCGAGCGACACGTTCTGCAGGCCCCGGTCGATTGCCTTGATCGCCGTCTCCAGCGCCTCACCCGACGCGTCATCGGCGGGGCTGCGGGTCATGAAAGCGGGATCGAGACGTACGAAAGGACTGTTTTTGTCGCCGCTGAGCACCGGGACCGGCGGGGGCGGGGCAGCGGTGGCGCTAGCGGTGTTGGACGAATCCGGCTCGATGTGGAAACGGGGCTCGAACAGCAGTGACCGGGTGGGCTCGTCGAGCGGCACGTCGACGATCCGGGCGAAGCTGGTCGCGGTGCGGTCCGGGTTGCGCAGGCAGAGCAGGCAGATCCAGTCGGGCCGCAGCGGGTGGTAGGCGTCCTCGTTGTGCCACATCAGTTCGCCGGAGGAACTGGAGCCGAGCTGAGTCGTCTCGTGCCCCGGCTTAGGGCTCACATCGCGCACTAGCCGTCCCTCGTCGACACCGGCCTGCGCGATCGGGTAACCGAGGAAGGACGCGATGAGCAGCAGCATCGCGTCGGCGCGGGCCAGCTCGCCGTGGCGCGGCGGCGCGATCGTGACCGGCGGGCTGCTGCCGAGGTCCTCGTCGACGATCGGCAGCCCCGCGATGACCAGGCCGCCGTCATCGCCGAGGCGGAAGTCCACCAGCGACCGGCGCAGCGTCACCGGCAGTTCCTGACTCAGCAGCGCAATCCGATGCAGCCGGTCCCGCGGCCCGTCGACAAGATCGGCTACGACCCGGTCAGCCAGCGTCCGCAGGGCCAAGCCCTCCGCCAGCGAAAGCCACAGCCGCGCGATCCCGCGCGCCACAAGATCAGACACCATCATCCTCGCTATCGAGACCTCAAACCGACCATCGACTTCTTACACTTCAAGCCGATTGCCCACAAAAGCGGGCAAATTAGTCTACCGCCGTCGTGGCCGACATCGTACGCCGCGCCAATTTCCACAGGATTGCGGATACCCCTCCCGGCCGGCGCCACACCTCCTTCGCACCACCCTGAGGCTTCCGGGACGACCCGAGATGAGAGTATGGTTCTCGAAAACAGAAGGGGAATTCTTATGCCCGTACGCCGTGTCGGCCGGCCCGACGACATCGCCGCCGCCTGCGCGTTCCTGGTGTCGGCGGAGGCCGGGTACATCACCGGCCAGCTCCTGGGCGTCAACGGCGGGCGGACCACATGAGCGGGGCAGCCGTGAAACGCCTCGGGTTCGTCGGCGCGGGACGGATGGGCCGGCCGATGATGCGCCGGCTGGTCGAGGCCGGCTACGAGGTCAGCGCCCTGGCCCGCACCGAGCTAGCCGAGGGCGCCCAAACAGCTACGGCGACCCGGTCCTGCACCTTGCGCAAGGACATCAGGCTGATCGCCGACTTGGCCGGCGCGGCCGACGTACCGACCGGCATCGTGCTCACGGCCGCGGACGACGCGCTCCAGCTCATGCGGTATCCGCGATGAGCCTGGGCTTTCCCGCGGCCGGCCGGTTCGGCGGCATACCGCCGCGGCTCGGGCCCGACCCGGCCGACGACGGGTTTGCCCAGCGTACGCACCGGTGGCAGGAGTGGAGTCTGGCCGGTCTGCTGGCGGCCAAGCAGGCGAGCGGCCAGACCGTGAGCCTGGTCGTGCCGGCGCGTAACGAGGCGGCCACCGTCGGCGCGGTGGTCAGTCGCGTCCGCGCGGCGCTGATGGAAACGGTGTCGCTGCTCGACGAGATAGTCGTGATCGACTCCGACTCCGAGGACGACACGTTCGCGGTGGCCGAGGACGCCGGCGCCGTCGCCTACCGGTCCCGTGACATCCGGCCCGACCTTGGCAGCCAGCCGGGCAAGGGCGAGGCGATGTGGAAGTCGCTGTTCGTCACCCGGGGCGAGCTGCTCGTGTTCATGGACGCCGACCTGATCGACTGGGACACGCATTTCGTCCCCGGCCTGCTCGGGCCGTTGCTGACCGCACCCGAGATCGCGCTGGTCAAGGGCTTCTACGAGCGCCCGTACCGGGACGGCGACCCGGCGTCGGCGCAGGAGGGCGGCCGGGTGACCGAGCTCGTCGCCCGGCCGCTGATCGCGTTGCTGTTTCCGGAGCTGGCGGGGCTGGTGCAGCCGCTGGCGGGCGAGTGGGCGATCCGGCGGTCGCTGTTCGAGACGCTGTCGGTTCCCACCGGCTACGCCGTGGAGCTCGCCGCGCTCATCGACACGGCGCGCGGCCTCGGCGCCGGCGCCATCGCCCAGGTGCACCTGGGCCTGCGGACCCACCGCCACCAGGGGTTGCGTGACCTCGGCGCGATGGCCACGCAGGTGCTGGCCGCCGGCCTGGCCCGGGCAAGCGAGAAGCCGCCGGCGGCAGCCGTGCTGCTCCGGCAGAGCTTCCTCGTCGACGGCGCGCCGGTCGAGCGGGCGCGGCCAGTGCCGTTGACCGAACGGCCGGCGGCTAAGTTCGTGTCATGACGCTCAAGCTGGGCCGGCGCACGTTCGCCGACGATGCCACGCTGATGATGGCCATCGTCAACCGGACGCCGGATTCCTTCTACGACAAGGGCGCCACCTGGGCCGAGGAACGGGCCTTCGACCGGGTCGCCGAGGTTGTGGCGCAGGGCGCCGAGATCGTCGACATCGGCGGTGTCAAGGCGGCGCCGGGCGGGGACGTCGACATCGCCGAGGAGCAGCGGCGGGTGGTCGGCTTCGTCGCCCGCGTCCGGGCGGCCTACCCCGAGGTCGTGATCAGCGTCGACACCTGGCGCTCCGAGGTCGCGCACGCCGTCTGCAGCGAGGGCGCCGACCTGCTCAACGACTCCTGGGGCGGCTTCGACCCCGCGCTGGCCGGGGTGGCCGCGGCGCACGACGTGTCGCTTGTTTGCACGCACACCGGCGGTCTCACGCCCCGCACCAGGCCGCACCGAGTCGAGTACACGGATGTCGTCGCCGACGCGATCCGTGCCACGGTCGGCCAGGCGGAGCGGGCGGTGTCGATGGGCGTCGACCGGCGCAGCGTGCTCATCGATCCCGCGCACGACTTCGGCAAGAACACCTGGCACTCGCTCGAGATCACCCGCCGCCTCGGCGAGATGACCGCAACCGGCTGGCCGGTGCTGGTGTCGCTCTCGAACAAGGACTTCGTGGGCGAGACGCTCGACCTCCCGATCGGCGAACGGCTGACCGGCACCCTCGCGGCGACCGCCGTCTGCGCCCTGGCCGGTGCCCGGATCTACCGGGTGCACCAGGTCGTCGAGACCCGTCAGGTGGTCGACATGGTGTCCGCGATCGCCGGACGGCTAGCGCCCAAACGAACAATCCGAGGTCTGGCATGACCGACTGCACCGCAGCGAAGCAAGGGCCAGGAGGGCATGCCCAAGATCGGCAGAGCATGACCGACTGCACCGCAGCGAAGCAAGGGCCAGGAGGGCATGCCCAAGATCGGCAGAGCATGACCGACTGCACCGCAGCGAAGGGCCTGGCATGAGTATCCGCGTCGTTGTGCTGCCGCCTGTGCCGGCGCGGTTGCCGAGCTTCGCGACGCGTGTCGCAAGGCGATCACGTGGCTTGTCGAGGACGGTGTCTCCCCTGTGGCGGTGCTGGCCGACCCGCCCGATCAGGCCGCCCGGCGGCGCGGAGTCGAGGTGCCGATCGGCGTCCGGGTGGCCCGCGGCCTGCTCGCCGAGGCGGAATATTCTCCGGGCGTCCGGCCCGCCGACGTCCCGGCGGCCAGCGACCGGAGGCTGCTCGTGCTGGCGAACGGGAGCGGCTGCCGCAGTGAGAAGGCCCCCGGCCATCTGGATCCGCGGTCCTTCGCCTTCGACGAGCGGATCGAGGCGGCTCTTGCCGAGGGCGACCCGGCCAGCCTCGCCGACCTCGACGCCGGGCTCGGTGGTGACCTGCTCGCGACCGGCATCGAAGCGCTAAGGCAGTTGGGAGCGCTGGGCCTGCGGGTCGAGACCGCCGAGCTTTCGTACGCCGCCGACCCGTACGGGGTCCGGTATTGGGTGGCGAGCTGGCTATGCCGTTCCGTCGCCGTCGAGGGGCCGTAGCAGCCGGAGGATCATGTCGACGGTGCGCCCGATCGGCCGGTGTCGCGCCATTGCCGCGCCGAGCAGGATGCGGGCCAGTAGGGCGCCGAGGAGCATGCGGCGGTTGACCCGAGCTCAGCCCAAACGCCCGCTGCAACCGAAGGCCAAGCCCAACGCCCGTGCAGCACCCGAATGCCCAGCCCAACGCCCGCGCAGCACCCCGAAGGCCAGGCTCGGCCCGGCCCCCGAAGGCCCAGCTCAGCCCAGCGCCCGCAGCACGCGCAGCGATCCGTAGGCGGAGACCTCCGCGAAGCGGCCGGTCCCGAGGGCGGTCTGCACCACGTGCCAGGGCGCCTGGCCGCCGTCCGCGGGGTCGGGAAAGACGTCGTGCACCAGCAGCAGGCCACCGGGCACGACGTGCGGGGCGAAGGCGTGGAAGTCGTGCTGGGCGACCTGTTCGGTGTGGTTGCCGTCGAGGAAGAGCAGCTGCACCGGCACCGCCCACCACCGGGCCACCAGTTCGGTGCTGGCCACCACCGGGCTGACCACGTCGGCAAGGTGGTCGTCGAGGACGCGGCGGAAGGTGGCGAGCGTGTCCAGCCGCCCCGTACGCGGGTCGACCAGGGCCGTGTCGTGATATTCCCAGCCGGGCTGGTTCTCCTCCGAGCCGTGGTGGTGGTCGACGGTCACCAGGTGCGCCCCGACGATCCGGGCCGCGTCGGCGAGGATCAGCGTGGATTTGCCGCAGTAGGTGCCGATCTCCAGCCAGGCGCCGGCCGGTGCGCCAAGCGCGGCGGCGTGCAGCGCGGCACCCTCGTCGCCCGGCATGAAGCCGGGCACGCTCGCCACGAGCTCGGCCAGGGGCCCGGCTAGCGGGGCACCGGGGTGAACGAGATCGCCTGGGTGCGCCGGGTTCATCGCCGGCTCCCGCTTGCCGCGTCGACCAGGTCGCCGGCCGGCGGGCATCCGCAGTCGACGGCGGCCCGGTCGGCGATCGCGGCCATCGCGCCGGCGGCCGCGAACAGCCCAGCGCCCGGTGACGTCCGGGTCAGGGCGTCCGCCGCGAGCAGCACGGCGGCCGCCGTCCAGGTCGGACGTTCCTCGGGCCACACGGCCTGGTCGTCCACCACGTACCCCATCTGATAGCCGCCGTCGGCGTCACGCAGTTTCTGCACGTCGCCGAACACCTGGCGCGCCCGCGGGTCGCCCACCGCCTCCAGCGCCAACACCAGCTCGCAGGTCTCCGCCGTCGTCACCCACGGCCGGTCGGCCACGCAGCGCACCCCCCACCCCGGCCAAACGAACGTGTCCCAGCCGTCGGCCAGGTGCCGCCGGGCCGCCGCACCCCGCACGGACCCGCCGAGCACCGGGTAGTACCAGTCCATCGACCATCGGGCGCGATCGGCGAACCGCTCCGGATGGTGCCGGACGGCGTGCGCCAGCCGGGCGGCGGCGTCCTGCCAGCATTGCGGATCGGCACCCACCTCACCCGCGATCAGGCCCGCGCAATGCAGCGATTGCACGGCGCTCGCGCTGCCGGTCAGCAGGGCAAAATCCTCGGGTACGCCGAGCGCGTTCACCGCCCAGGCGAGTTCGCCCATCGGTCGCTGTGCCGCGAGCACGAATTCACCGGCCCGCCGGACCGTGGGCCACATTTCGAGCAGAAACCCGGAGTCCCCGGTGATCAGATAGTGGTGCCACACCCCGACGGCGAGGTAGGCGCACTGGTTCGTGTCGGAGGCCGGGTCCTCGATGGTGTCGCCGCGCACCAGCATCGGCCAGGACCCGCCCGGCCGCTGGGTTCGGGCGCTGTACGCGTAGGCCCGTTCCGCCTCGGCCCGCCGACCGCTGGCGGAGAGCGCCATCGCGGATTCCACGTGGTCCCACACGTCCAGCTGTCCGTCCTCTGTGGACCATGGGATCCCGCCGTCCGGGCGCTGCTGGGCCACGATGAATCCGGCGGTGGCGCGCAACTGCTCCGCGCTGAGCACGCCGGGCTCAGGCATCGGCCGGCTTGCGGACGTAAAGCACCATGCTCTTTCCCAGCACCGGGTTCAGCGCCCGTTCGGTCCAGCGGGTGAGCCGTGGGGCCCGCATCATGTCCCACACCAGCAGCCGGTGGTACGCCCGGACCGCGGCGACGTCCCGGTCCACCCCGACCGCGCACTTCAGCCACCAGTACGGCGAGTGCAGGGCGTGCGCGTGGTGTTGACCCACCACCCGTAGCCCGGCCCGGCCGAGCCGCTCGGCGAGTATGGACCGTTTGTAGATGCGCACGTGCCCGCCCTCGTTGGCGTGGTAGGTGTCCGACAGCAGCCAGCAGACCTTCTCCGGTCCCCAGCGTGGGACGGTCACCGCGGCCAGGCCGCCGGGGCGCAGCACCCGGGCGATTTCGCCGATGGCCGCCTCGTCCTCGACGATGTGTTCGAGCACCTCGGCGGCGATCACCCGGTCGAATTCGCCGTCCGCGAACGGCATCGCCGTGGCGTCGCCGTGCACGGTCGTGGCCTCGGCGTCCGGGCCGCCCGGCGCGACGGTTCCCGCCTCGCCGGCCTCGGCCATCGCGCCGAACATGGCCTTGACCCCGAGCAGGTCCTCCTCGCTTCGGTCGAAGGCCGTCACGTGCGCACCCCGGCGGTACGTTTCGAAGGCGTGCCGGCCGGCTCCGCAGCCGACGTCCAGCACGCGGTGCCCGGGCCGCAGGTCGAGCCGGCCGTAGTCCACGGTGATCATGCGGCGACCGGTCGCTTCGGGCTGCCGGTGCGCTCGCCGGCGATTTCGGTGTACACCTCGGCGGTGGCCTGGGCGACGGATGTCCAGCTGTAGGTTTCGACCGCGCGGCGCCGGCCCTGCTCGCCGAGGGCCCGGCACTTGCGCGGGTCGGCCAGCAGGTCGGCGAGGGCCGCGCTCAGCGCCTCGGGCTCGCCCGGTGGTACCAGCACGCCGCACTGGCCGTCGCTGCCCAGCAGCTCGGGCAACGCTCCGACATCGGAGGCGACGACGGGGGTCCCGCACGCCATCGCCTCCACGGCCGGCAGCGAGAAGCCTTCGTAGCGGGACGGGACCGCCACTATCTGGGCCGAGCCGAGTAGCGCGGCCAGTTCGTCGTCCGGCAGTCCGCTGACGAACCGGACTCGCCCGGTCAGCCCGGCCGCCGCGACCGCCTGTGTCGTCGCCTTGCTCGCGGTCCCGACCACGACCAGTTCCCGAAACAGTGTCGCCGGCACCCGGTGCAGCGCGCCGATTAGCACGTCGAGCCCCTTGGTGGGCACGTCGGCGCTGGCCACCGTGACGACCCGGCCGGGCACCCGCTCGGCTTCCGGCGGCCGGAACGCCGCCACGTCGACGCCGACGGGGACGACGCGGATGCGGTCGGCCGGCACGCCGAAGTCGGCGACGATGTCCTGTGCGGAGCGCCGCGAGACGGTCAGCACGTGCGAGGTGCGCCGGGCCACCCGGCGCTGCATGGCCACGAAGCCGTACCAGCGCCGGGCCGTGACCCGCCGCCAGCCCCGGGCCGCGGCCAGCTCGACCCGGCGGTCGGCGGAGATCGGGTGGTGGATCGTCGTCAGCACCGGCAGGCCCCGGGCGGCGAGGTCGAGCAGGCCCGGTGCCAGGGTCTGGTTGTCGTGCAGCACGTCGTACTCGCCGACGTGGTCGGCCAGCAGCCGCGCGAGCCGGAGGCCGAAGGTGCGCGGTTCGGGGAACCCGGCGGTGCACATGGTCAGGAATTCCAGGACGTCGATCCAGTCCCGGAATTCGCCTCGCGCGGGAAGCCGAAAGGGGTCTTCCGGGCGGTACAGATCCAGGCTCGGCACCCGGGTGAGCCGAACGCCGGGGTCCAGCTCGGGGTACGGCGGTCCGGAGAACACCTCGACGTCGTGCCCGAGGGCCACCAGCTCACGGGACAGGTTGCGAACGTAGATGCCCTGCCCTCCCGAGTGCGGCTTGCTGCGGTACGAGGACAGCGCGATCCTCACCGGCGACCGGCCTCCCGTTCCGCTGGTCCGAGCCCGCCTACCGGATCCGAAAGATGTCCCACACCAAACTCCCTACATCCGAACCCGTGGACTATCCGCAGCCGTCGATGCCCCGCGTCAAGATCCTAGCGGCTTCGCCCGAGAGGAAGGTATGCCCATTGTAAGAATCACACTCTCGGCGCGGGAGGGGAGTCGAAGGGTGCGTCGAGTACGTCCGTCAGCTGCGGGTGCACGAGTGCCCCCGGCAGGCGCGGGTGGGCGGCGAGGATTCCGGCGTTCAGCAGCCGCGTCAGCGCCGGTTGCGGGTCGTGGGAGATCCGGTCGCGGAGCCAGCCGGCCGACACCGCGGGACTGGCCCGGAACTGGGCCAGCACCGCCACGGCCGCCAGGTCGTCCGCAACCCGGCTGGTCGCCGACTGGAGTATGCGGCGATGGGCCTCAATGGTGGCGATCCGGTGGTACGCGGTCTCGGTGACCGAGCGCGCGAACACTTCGCCCCACTGTGTCCAGTTGCCTTCGGCCGCGGCGACCACGGCTTCGTCGAATTCGCCGCGGCGGCTGTGCACCCACCCTTCGAGGTCGAGCAGGAGCCCGGGCATCAGGTTGGCGGCGACCAGATCGCATTGCGCGATCAGCCGGGCCACCCGGCCGTTCGCGTCGGGGAACGGGTGGATCGTGAACAGCCGCACCATGCCGAAGGCCGCGGCGTCCAGTGCCGGGGAGGTGGTCTTGGTGGCCCAGTGGTACCAGCGCTCGACGTGGCTGCGCAGTTGTTTGCCTGGTGTGACGGCGATGGCGAAGCGGCGCCCGTCGGCCCAGGTGACCGTGGCCGTGGAGCGTCGGAAACCGCCCCGGCCGGGAATGTTGGGGTCGGCGGCGGCCAGCAGCCGGTGCAGTTCGGCGAGGGAGTCCGGGTCGAAGCACGGACGGCGGCCCGGACGTTCGCGGAGTTCCGCGCGCACCGATTGGACGGCGAGTAGGCCGGCCGCGGCTCGGTCTTCGGCGGCGGTGGCGACCTGCTCGGTGAGTTGCTCAACCGCCACCGAGCCGGCGTGGCGTCGGTGCAGCTTCGCGCGGAAGCGGGGGCGGTGGAACAGGTCGGGATCGTCGAGGTGGGTGGCGGCCCGGGTGAGGGCGGCTAGCGCGTCGAGTGCCTCCGTGCGGGCATCGACGGGGATCGCCTCGGCGCCAAGCGGCGGCACGACGGGCATGACCCGTCGCGCCGCCGCCGTGGTGGAGCCGGAGGACATCAGCAAACGCCGCCGATGGTGACACCGGTCGGGGACGTGACGCTCACGAGCTCGGTCGTGTTCCCGAACGGGAAATTGGAATACGTGACGTTGTAATCCTTGGTCTCATACTCCACGTAGAGCCCAAAGGTCTGGCCCGGTGCGAGAGTGACCTCGGTGGTGAAGGTCCGGGTGGTTCCCTGGTTGAACTGGACTCCGAGACTGGCCGACAGCAACGCCGACGCGGATGCGGAGATGTTCGCACTGACCTGGTACGACGTGGAGTAGGTGAATTGCTCCGTCGCCTTCACCGGGTTCGACTGGTTGTTGCGATAACACTTCTCGATTCGATACGACTTGTGGGGCTGCCCAGAAGGCGTTACGCCGGGAGCCCCACCGCCGCCACCGCCACCTTCGCCCGGCGGCGCCGGGGGCGGCGGCGGGTCGATGAGCTCACGCTGCCCGATGATGATGACCGGCTCCAGGCTGATGACACCGTCGGGACCGGGAGTCCCCTCGTCGCTACCGCCGCAGCACGGACCCGGGTCGTCCGCCGGCTCCGGCTCCGGCTCTTCTTGTTCGTTGTCGCACGACGTCTGGTAGTCGCAGGCATAGGCTGCTTCGGCGGTGAGTAGCACGGGAACCGCGCTGAGCACGGTGGCACCGAGTGCGGCGGCGACCACTATGGCCCTGAGCTTCATTGTCTCTCCACATCGGAGTTCGCGTCGGGCGGCACCCGCCCGATCGGTCGATGTGCCTACCCTGTCGCCCCGATCCGGCCCGCGTCATCAGTGCGGAGGTGGCCGGAAGCTCCGTTGCAGCCTTCGGCCACGCCGCCGGTTCGGCCGGCGCCCGCCCGCCGCGCTACACGAGGTTCTGCCGGGCCGCCTCGACCCCGGCCTGGAATCGGCTGCGGGCCTTCAACTGGGCGGCGATCTCCGCCGCGATCCGCCGGGCGGTGCGTACCGAGACGTCGAGCTTGCGCGCCACGGTCTCGTCGGTGGCGCCCGCAGCCAGCAGCGCCAGCACCTCGCGGTGCTGGTCGGAGACCAGGTCCGCGGTGAGATCCATCCGGCGCGGCTGCCGGTCGTCGATCGAGGCAGCCTGCCCCCACAGGCTCTCGAACAGGGCCACCAACGCGACCACCACACTGCCGCCGAGGTGCACGTCGGCGCCCTGGGCCGAGTCTTCCGGGTTGGACGGCAGCACCGCGATCGCCCGGTCGACCACGACCATCCGCAACGGCAGCGCCGCCGTGGTCCGGATCTCGCCGCCGTGCTCGCGCAGCCACCGGCCGTACAGCATCGTCTCTTTGTCGTTGGCCGTGCTGGACAGGCACAGGCTGCGCACGCTCACGCCGCGTTCCAGCAGCTCACCGTCGGCGGCCTTGCTCGCCTCCAGCGCGCCCGGGCTGGGCCGGGTCGCGACGACGTTGAGCATCTCGAACCGGGCCGAGGCGGCCAGTTCCTGCAGCCTGCCCCGAACCATGTCGACGCCGGCCAGATGCTCCACGCGGGACTGGGCCGTTCGGGCCTCGACGCATTCCCGGACGAAAATCTCCAAATTGGACCGAGCCGACTCGACCCGGGTCCGTTCGGCGGCCAGCGCCAGCTCCCGGCGCGCCAATAGTCCCGCCAGACCGACCTCCGGCCCGACCGCGTGCACAGTGCCCGGCTCGGGCCCAGGCCGCAGCAAACCCAACTCGGTGAGAAGCCCCATTTGTGCCTGTACTATGCTTTCCGACAAGCCGGAGGCCTCGGCAATGGCCGCGACGGCTCGCCGCGAGCTGGTCAGCAGGAGCCGATAGACCGCCTCAGCCTCGACCGGAATACCCAACTCTTCGAGCATTTGTCTCCAACCACCACCGGGTGCGTTCATGATGCGGGGCCGGTTCCGGCCACGGCAACACCCTGCCAGCATGGTGACCTTCACACTCGCGCGGATCGGATGCGATCATGACCCGCATGTGGGTACGGCTTAAGTTTGGAATGGCGTTGATCACTGCTCTCACGGTCGGAGCCGTTTGGCATACACCTCCGGTCCTCGGCGGCGAAGGCCAGGGCAACGGCACAACCGTCTGCGGTACGTGCTGGGACGCTCCGTCGTTGTCTCCGACCTGATCTCACTCCCCGTCGCGCTCAACCGCCGGGATCGTGACGGTGACGGTCAGGCCGCCGCCGTCCCGGGGCCGGGCCTGGGCGTCACCGCCGTGTGCGCGTGCCACCGCCCGCACGATTGACAGGCCCAGCCCGAAGCCGCGGCCGCCGTCGACCCGCTCATGCCGCAGCCGCCGGAACGGCTGAAACAACGCCTCGATCTCGTACGCGGGAACGACCGGCCCGGTGTTCGACACGACCAGCCGCGCCTGTCCGCCCACCACGCTCGTGCCGACGGAGAGCCAGCCCGCGGGGACGTTGTGCCGCACGGCGTTCTCGACCAGGTTCTGGGTGAGCCGCTCCAGCAGGATCGGATCGCCGGAAGTCGGCGCCGGATCAAGCTGCCGGATGACCTCAAGGTCGCCCGGTTTGGCCAGGTCGAGCACGTGCCCGGCCACCTCGGCCAGGTCAACCGGGCTCCGCTCGGCGACCTCGTGCTCGGCGTCCGCCAGGGTGAGCAGCCCGTCGATCAGCCGCTCGTGCCGCTCGTTGACGGTCAGCAGCGACTCCCCCAGCCGTTTCGTCTCGGCGGTCGCCTCCGGCCGGGTCACCGCCAGCTCCACCAGGGCACGGTTGAGGGCCAGCGGGGTGAGCAGCTCGTGCGAGGCGTTGGCGACGAACCGGCGCTGCCCGTCGAAGGAGCGGTCGAGGCGCCCCAGCATCACATCGAAGGTGTCGGCCAGTTCCTTGACCTCGTCGTGCGGCCCGGCCAGCGCGATCCGTTCGTGCAGGCCACGCCCGGCGCCCTCGGCCCGCGCGATCCGCCCCGCGGTCTCGGTGATCCGGTGCAGCGGCCGCAGCGCCCGCCCGGCCACCAGCCAGCCGAGCGCGGCGGCCACCGAGCCCACCCCGAGCAGCGCCACGCCACCCTGGGTGAGCAGGGAGTTGAGCGTGTCCGCGCGCAACTGCTGGCGTTCGGCGCGGGCATTCTCGAGCAGCTGCTGCAGGGAGAGCTCAGTGCCGTCGCCGAGCCGGATCGTCGGCCCGTTCCCCAGCGCGCTGGCGATCTGCTGCGACCGCTGGCTGAGGTCGGAATCCGAGCCGAGCCGCTGGTCCAGTTGCCCCTGCATCAGCAGATACGTCACCCCGAGCAGGACCGCCCCGGCGAGGAAGAACAGGCCACCGTAGAGCACGGTCAGCCGTACGCGAATCGTCCAATACTTCATCGCAGTCGGTATCCCACTCCCGGTACGGTCTCCACGACCTGTGGCTCGCCCAGCTTGCGGCGCAGCTTCATGACGGTTACCCGCACGACGTTGGTGAACGGGTCGATGTGCTCGTCCCAGGCCCGCTCCAGCAGTTGCTCGGCGGAGACCACGGCCCCGCCGGCCCGCAGCAGTTCGGTCAGCACGGCGAACTCCTTGTTCGCCAGGGCCAGCACGCAGCCGTCCCGGGCGACCTCCCGCCGGCCCGGGTCGAGGCGGATCCCGGCCCGCTCCAGCACCGGCGGCGCGGTGGGGCCGGTCCGGCGCATCAGCGCGTGCACCCGCGCGGAGAGCTCGACGAAGGCGAACGGCTTGGGCAGATAGTCGTCGGCTCCCAGGGCCAGTCCGGCGACCCGGTCCCGGACGGCGGCGGCCGCGGTCAGCATGAGCACCCGGGCCGGCACCCCGGACTCGACGATAGCCCGGCACACGTCGTCGCCGTGCACGACCGGCAGATCGCGATCGAGGATCACCACGTCGTACTCGTTGATGCCCAAACGCTCCAGGGCGGCGTCCCCGTCGTAC
>Ga0307515_10010470_pt1 | contig 17772 bp, 17 predicted proteins | sample 17_EM_MG_FD_194513 | JGI IMG/M metagenome (GOLD analysis project Ga0307515, IMG submission 194513) | Populus trichocarpa ectomycorrhiza microbial communities from riparian zone in the Pacific Northwest, United States - 17_EM | ecosystem: Host-associated > Plants > Roots > Unclassified | place... | reverse complement strand
AAGTCACCGCCAAGGACCTGGAAGGCCCGGGCGTCGTGTTCTGCCCGAACCCGAAGATGGCACTGTGGAGCACGCACCCGCGCGTCTTCATCGATGTGCTCACCACCGGCTCGGGCAAGTGCCCGTACTGTGGCACTGTCTACAAGCTGAAGGCCGGCGAGAAGGTCCACGCGCACTGATGTCAGCCTGAGCATGTCGCGCAGCTTGATCATCGCGCCGCAGTGGATCGGCGACGCGGTGATGTCCGAGCCGCTGTTGGCGCGGCTCGCGGCGCGTGGCGAGCAGCTCACGGTGGCCGCGCTGCCGTGGGTCGCGCCGGTCTATCGCGCGATGCCGCAGGTCGGCGATGTGATCGAGCTGCCGTTCGCCCACGGCCGACTCGACTGGGCCGAGCGCCGGCGCGTTGCCGCCGGGTTGCGCGGCCGTTTCGACACCGCCTACGTGCTGCCGAACTCGCTGAAGTCGGCGCTGATCCCCTGGCGCGCGCGCATTCCGAAGCGCATCGGCTACGCCGGCGAAAGCCGCATCGTGCTGCTGAACCAGCGCCTGCCGAACCCGACGGGCCGGCCACCGATGGTCGCGTTCTACAGCGCGCTCGCAGGCTTGCCCGCGGCCGAGGGCGAGCGCCCGTCGATGACGTTTTCGTCATCGATGCTCGACGCCGCAACGAGCGGTGTCGGCGTCGAACGCGGTGCCTACTGGGTCTTCGCGCCCGGCGCCGAGTACGGCCCGGCCAAATGCTGGCCGGCCGAGCGCTATGCCGAACTCGCGCAGGGCCTGTTCGCCGCGCACGGCCAGCCGGTGCTGCTGCTCGGCTCCGGCAAGGAGGCCGCGCTGTGCGAGACCATTGCCGCCGCCGCGCCCGGCGCCTGCCGCGTGCTGGCCGGCAAGACCTCGCTGCTGGACGCGATGGCGCTGATCGCCGCCGCGCGCGGCGTCGTCAGCAACGACTCGGGTCTGATGCACGTCGCGGCCGCGTTCGGCGTGCCGCAGGCCGCGGTGTTCGGCTCGACCAGCCCGGAGCACACGCCGCCATTGAACCCGCGCGCGCGGGTCGTCTGGATGAAGGAAGAGTTGCAGCTCGACTGCGCGCCCTGCTTCGACCGCGTCTGCCGCTTCGGCCACACGCGCTGCTTGACTGAAGTGAGCGCCGCACGCGTCGATGCGGCGTTGAGCGAGTCGCTTTACAGCACGAGCTTGCCGACGTAGAGCACCGGCCCGGTCGGTGCGCCGGTCGGTGAGCCGCCGGCCGGCTCGAGCGTGACCGCGAAGGCGGCCGTGCCCTCGAGCACCTTGCCGCGCCGCACGACCGTCGCCTTGTCGGCCGCGATCAGGCCCAGCGATCGCGGCGCGCCTTGCGGCGGCAGCGCCCAGAGTTCGAGCGCACGGCTCGCTTCGACGCTGACATTGACGAGTGGCCGCGTGACCATCGCGCGGCCGTCGGCGCTGATGCTGGCCACGAACGACGCTGGCAGCACCGCGCCGGCCGCCGCGCCGGGGGCCGGCGTGGCGGCCGAGAGCACGACGACGATGGGCGGCTGCACCGGGCCCGGAGCGGCCACCAGCAGCGCCAGGCTCAGCGTCGCGAGCAGCCCCACGGCCGAGAGGCCGCGCCAGAACGTGAGCTGGCGCCACCAGACCGCGCGTTCGGCGGCCGCGACCGGCGCGGTGCCGTGGATCTTCGCGTCGATGCGCTGCCACACGGCCGCCGACGGCTGCTGCGGCTCGATCTCGGCCGTCAGCGGCATCAGCCGTGCCTGCCAGTCGCGCACCGCGCTGCGCAGCGCGGGGTGCGCCGGCAGCAGCATCACGAAGCGCCGGCGCGCAGGCCCACGCATCAGGCCACTGACGTATTCCGCGGCGAGGCGGTCGGCGAGTTCGGGGCGGGTGTAGTCCATGTCAGTGTTGGGTGCGTTCGGCGTCGCGCTGAACGGCGGCCTCGAGGCAGTTCTTCAGCGACATCAACGCCCGCCGCACCCATGACTTGACGGTACCCAGCGGCTCGCGCATCGACTCGGCGACCTCGGCGTGGCTCAACCCGTCGAAGAACGCGAGCGCGACGCTTTGCCGCTGCTGCGGGCTCAGCACGTCCATGCACATTGCGAGCGCACGCGCCTCCGAGGCCCGGCTCAGCAGGTCGAGCGGGCCGGGCGCGTCGTCGGCCACGGTGTCGTACACGTCGGTTTCCTCGTCGTCGTTGATGCTGACAGTCGTCTTCAGCTGCGGCTGCACGTGCGCGCGGCGCAGGCTGTCGATCGTGCGGTTGCGCGCCACGCTCGTCAGCCATGTCAGCGGCTGGCTTTGCGCGGCATCGAAGCTTTGCGCGGCGCGCCATACGTTGACAAACACCTCCTGGAGGATGTCTTCGGCGAGCGCCCGGTCACGCTGGATACGCATCACGACGCCGAGCAGATGCGCGCTGGTCAGCTCGTAAAGCGTGGCAAATGCCGCGCGGTCGCCCAGGCCGGTGCGCGCGAGCAGGCTCGCCAGCTCGACGCTTCGTGCGTTCCAGTCGCTTCTCGGCGTCGCTCCGGGGCTGGGCATGGGGCAGTGGGGTTCCTGAGGGCGTTCGTACAATCGCTGGCAACCAACGCTTATCTTATGTCCAGCGCCATTCCCAATTTCGGCGAGTTCGTTCTCACCCTGTCTTGCCGCGACACCAAAGGCATTGTCTACGCCGTCTCGGGCTTGTTGCTCGACGCCGGCTGCAACATCCTCGACTCGCAGCAGTTCGGCGACGTGCTCAGCAGCGATGCGACCGGGCTGTTCTTCATGCGCGTGCACTTCGAGGCATCGGCCGACCTCGGCGATGCCGCGGCACTGACCGCGCGCTTCGCGCCGCTGCGCGAGCGCTTCGCGATGCAGCTGCACATCCACCCGCTCGCGCGCAAGCCGCGCCTGCTGCTGATGGTGAGCCGCTACGGGCACTGCCTGAACGACTTGCTGTTCCGGTGCCGCTCGGGCCAGCTCCGGGCCGACATCGCCGCGGTCGTGTCGAACCACCCGGACTTCGCCGAGCTGTGCGCGAACCACGATGTTCCGTTCCATCACCTCGCGCTGCCGGCCGGAGCGAGCGCCGAGGCCAAGCGCGCGCAAGAGCGTCAGGTCGAGCGGCTCGTCGACGCGCAGCAGATCGACCTGGTCGTGCTGGCCCGCTACATGCAGATCCTGAGTGCCGAGTTCTGCGCGTTCCTGACGGGCCGCGCGATCAACATCCACCACAGCTTCCTGCCCAGCTTCAAGGGCGCGAAGCCGTACTACCAGGCGCATGAACGCGGCGTGAAGCTGATCGGCGCGACCGCGCACTACGTGACGGCCGAGCTCGACGAAGGCCCGATCATCGAGCAGGACGTGGAGCGCGTCGACCACGCGCACAGCCCCGAGGACTTTACGGCGGTCGGCCGCGATGTCGAAAGCGTCGTGCTCGCGCGTGCGGTACGCTGGCACGTCGAGCACCGCGTGCTGCTCAACGGCCGCAAGACCGTCGTGTTTCGCTGACCCGAACATTCACCATGGCCCGACCCAAGGCAACCGCGCCGCTCGCCTCGCCCGACGAGATCGAGCAGCAGTTCTACGAGGCGCTGCAGCGCGGCGACATCGAGCGCCTGATGGCGGTGTGGTCGGACGACGAAGAGATCAGCTGCGTCCACCCCGGTGGCCCGCGCGTCGTCGGCGCGGGGGCGATCCGCTCGGCGTTCGAGTCGATCTTCGCGAACGGCGCGGTCAATGCGCGCCCCGAGAAGGTCCGGCGCTTGCAGACGCTGAGCTGCGCGGTGCACAGCGTGCTCGAGCAGATCCTCATCATGACGCCCGAGGGCCCGCAGGCGGCCTGGGTCGTCGCGACCAATGTCTACCTGAAGACGGCGCAAGGCTGGCGGCTCGTCTCGCACCACGCCAGCCCCGGTTCGCCGCGCGAGGTGCAAGAGATCGTCGAGGCCGCGTCCGTTCTGCATTGAGCAACGCCATGCAGCACTACCGCGCGCCCCGCTGGCTGATCGGCGGCAACGCGCAGACCATCTGGCCTGCGCTGTTCTCCAAGCGTTTCGACGGCCCGGTGCCGAGCTTCACGCGCGAACGCTGGGTCACGCCCGACGGCGACTTCGTCGATGTGGATTGGCAGCCATCTGCCCCCGGGTCGCCCGACGACGCCTCCAGGCCCTTGCTGGTGCTGTTCCACGGCCTCGAAGGCTCGTCGGCCAGCCACTACGCGCAGGCCTTCGCGCACTGGGCGCGCGAGCACGGCTGGCGCTTCGCGGTGCCGCACTTTCGCGGTTGTTCGGGCGAGCTGAACCTCGCACCGCGCGCGTACCACTCGGGCGATTTCGAAGAGGTCGGCTGGATGCTGTCGCGCATCCGTTCGCAGCACGAGGGCACCATCGCCGCGGTCGGCATCTCGCTCGGTGGCAATGCGCTGCTGCGCTGGGCTGAAGAGGCGGGCGAGTCCGCCGCCTCGGTCGTCAGCGCGGTGTGCGCGGTGTCGTCGCCGATCGACCTCGCCGCGGGCGGCCACGCGATCGGCAGCGGCTTCAACCGGCAGGTCTACACGCCGATGTTCCTGCGCACGATGAAGCCCAAGGCGCTGCGCAAGCTCGCGCAGCACCCGGGCCTGTTCGACCGCGACAAGCTGCTCGCGGCGCGCACGCTGTACGAGTTCGACAACGTGTTCACCGCGCCCCTGCACGGCTTTCGCAATACCGACGACTACTGGTTGCGCGGCTCGGCCAAGCCGCACCTGCGCCGCATCCGCATCCCGGCGCTGGTGCTGAACGCGCGCAACGACCCGTTCGTGCCGGCGCACAGCCTGCCGCAGCAGCGCGACGTGGGCGAGTTCGTGACGCTGTGGCAGCCGCAGCACGGCGGCCATGTCGGCTTCCCCGGCGGGCGCTGGCCCGGCCATGTCCTGACCTTACCCGAGCAGGTGATGGGCTGGATCGGATCGCGTATTTGAGCCACTATCGCCGCATGGACGACATCGTCAAGCAGGCGCTGAAGAAGTGGCCCAACGTGCCGCACTGCTACGACTGGCTCGCGCTCGACGCGCGCGGCGACTGGTACATGCGCGACGAGCGAGTGCAGGCCGCAGGGCCGTTCCCGCGCGTCAAGGGCAGCCGCATCCTGCACGAGAAACTGCGCGAGTTCATCGAGCGCAACTACCTCGCCGATGACGCGGGGTGCTGGTTCTTCCAGAATGGGCCGCAACGGGTCTATGTCGAGCTCGAAGCGGCGCCCTGGATCTGGCGCCTGACGGCGCCGCCGCCGCGTGACGCCGGTGCGCCCGGCATCGTCAGCCACACCGGCCGTGCCGCACGGTTCGCGTCGGCCTGGCTCGATGAACAGGGCCGGCTGTTCCTGATGACCGACCTCGGTCTGGGCATCGTGCACACGCTCGACATGAACCTCGCGGCCGATGCGGTCGAGGCCAGGCATTGGGTGCCGGTCGAGCTGCGTTTCGATGCCTTGCCAGGGCGCTTCGGCTACTGCCTGAAGCCTTCCAAGCCGGACTGATCGGGCGCAAAAAAGCCGGCTCGCGCGCCGGCTTTTGCGTTGCAGCGAGGAGTGCTCGTTATTTGACGCTGCTCACCATGTACGCGACCACGGCCTTGATGTCGGCGTCCGACGCGGTCGAGCCACCCTTGGGCGGCATCGCGTTCTTGCCCTTGATCGCGCTTGCGGTCAGGCCGTCGACGCCTTGCGCCAGGCGCGTTGCCCACGCGGCCTTGTCGCCGATCTTCGGGGCGCCGGCGACGCCGGATGCGTGGCAGGTCTGGCAGATCTGGGTGTACAGCGCCGGCGCGGCCGCACCGGTGCTGGCGGTGTCGGCCTTGGCCGGTTCGGCGGCGGTCGCAACCGTGGCAGCGACGGGCGCAGGCGTCGCAGCGGCCACGGCCGGCGTGGTGGCAGCGGGCGCCGATGCGCCGGCGGCGGGAGCCTTGGGTTCGTCGAACTTGGCGCCGCCCTTGTTTGCCATGTAGACCACGGCGCGGCCGACCTCGAGGTCGGTGAAGTCGCCGCCGCCCTGCGCGCCCATCTGGCCCTTGCCGGCCAGTGCCGAGTGCAGCAGCGCTTCATAGCCGGCCTTGATGCGCGGGCCCCAGGCCTCGGCGTCGCCGAACTTGGGTGCACCGACCAGGCCGGCGGTGTGGCAGGTCGTGCATTGCGCAGCGAAGACCTGCTCGCCGGTCTTCAGCGTCGACAGATCAGAGGCGTCTTTCACCTGCACGGCGCCGACCGGGTGGATGCGCTCGGCGATGGCTTGCTTGGTCAGGCCGTCGCTGCCGGCGGCGGGCCGATGTGCGCTGGTGACGAAGACGACCAGCAGCACGATGACGGCGATCGGGATCACGAACGCATAGAAGACCGCGAGGATCAGTTGCTTCGGTGTCTTGATGGGGCCTTCGTGCGGGCCGTCGTCGTGATCGGGTTGGCTGGTGGCGTCGCTCATGGAGTCCTCAACTGCGAAAGCGCACCGCCAAGTCAGGCCGGAAATGTGCGCAAAACCGCGGAATTATAGGGCCCCCCACGGGATGCTCTTTACGGGCCGAGGCCTCGACAACGGCGCAACAACGCGGGACGCTAGAATGAGCGGCTCACGAGCGACCGTGGTGAAGTGGATATCATTGGGCCCTCCGAAGGCTTAGGCGCAGGTTCGATTCCTGCCGGTCGCACCAAGCGCCGTGAGGCGCAGTCTCTGTGCGTTTGAGAAGTAAGGCATGTCGTGGTGAGAAACCGCGTTTATGCCTTACGGCAACGGCGGCCACTAAATCCCTTGTCGACAGGTTAAGCGGTCCTGACAAATGGACCCCGGTGAACCGGATAGGTGTTCTCTATGCCTTGGAAGATCTGTGATTGGATCTGTGGGCACGTCGAGGACACCGAAACTCACGCTGGGCGTCCAAAACTACCGACCTTGGGAAGACTGGATAATCGGCCCGAAATGTGCTTGCCTAAATCGATCTGCAGCATTTTCCAAGCCGAGGCAACTGAGCGTTGCCGGCAACGCGCAACCACAGAAGAGCACGACTGAATCGCAGCGGATGGAGGTTTGATCGGCTGCGCCAACTGGGAAATTGATGAGGTGTGATGTTTGCCCTATCTGGTTCCAATAAGGTCGTAGCTTTCTTTCATTCAGTTGTCGCTGGCAGCGGCATCTCATGCGAGATTCGGCTCCCGTCGGGAGCAGTGCACCGCTACGGCAGCGAGCCCCCGGAATTCACCGTGATTTTCAAGAACGATCGGAAGCTTCGCAGAGGCTTCGATGAGTTCGCTTTCGCTGACGCCTATGTCAACGGCGACATTGAGATCGAGGGCGACATGGTGGCGCTGCTGCGGCTGCGAACCCGCATCCAGGACAAGGTACGGCTGGGGCCTTGGCTGCGCTTCCTGGGCAGCATGCTGTTCAGGAGCGAAACGAGCATCAATCGCCGGGCGATCGAATCGCACTACCAGTTCGGCGACGAGTTGTACCTCTCGTTCATCGACCAGCGCTACCGGTTCTATTCGCAAGGCATTTTCAAGACCCCGGAAGAGCCGCTCGAAGATGCATCCGAGCGCAAGCTCGAGCAGATGTTCGAGGCGCTGCAGCTCAAGCCCGGCATGCGTTTGCTAGACATCGGCGGGGGCTGGGGCGGTGTGGCGCAATACTGCGGCAGCCGTGGGGTGAAAGTGACCGAGCTGACCTTGGGCACCGATTCGTACCGCTATATCGAAGACCTCATCCGCGAACACAAGCTCCCGTGCAATGTGTTGCTGCAGGACTTCCTCACCTATGAGCCCGACGAGCCATTCGACGCCATCGTCATCTATGGCGTGATCGAACACATCATCAACTACCGGCGATTCTCCGAGCAGGTCTGGCGCTGTCTCAAACCGGGCGGGCGGATGTTCCTCGATGCCTCGGCCTCCATCGTCAAACATGACGTGAGCAACTTTGCGCGGCGCTATATCTGGGCAGGCACGCACACCTTCCTGTGCCTGCAAGATTTGATCGGCGAACTGCTGAGGGGCGGGCTGGAGGTGCTGCGCGTGCACAATGAAAGCGAGCACTACGGACGCACCATGCATCACTGGGCACAACGGCTCGAACAGAATCGCACGGCCATCGTCCAACGCTGGGGTGAGCCCCTGTACCGTGCGTTTCGCCTCTACCTGTGGGGCGGCTCGCAGGCTTTCCCCGAGTTACTGCAGGCCTATCACCTGGTGGCGCGGCGGCTCGAACGGCCGCCGCCTGTCGCTGCCAGCTGGCGACGCTGGCTGGGGTTCATTGGCCGGCAGGTGTGACGATGCTGAATGAAGCGCACGCTCACGATGGCCATGTACTGGCCAAAGTCATCGAAACGATGTCGCTCGAGAGCGATTTCGAAAAGATGTGCCAATTCGCCACTCAGGTGACGATGGAGGTACTGGGTGCCAATTTGTCCGCGTTGGCGCTGCCTGCTGCGGACACCGAGCATGGCCTGCGCTTTCGTTTCTTTTCTGGCTTCCCACCCGAAATTGACACCGCTTCGCTGCCCGGCATCACGCCAGGGACCGCCGCTGCGTTCAAGAGCGGGAAATGCGTGTTTGTCGCGGATTACGCCAACTATGCGGGCGCCTTGCCCGGCTTCTTGAAAGCTGGTGTATGCAGCGGCTTTGCGGCGCCGATCCGGCTCGGTGGTGAAGTGACGGGCGTACTCACGCTGGCCTGGACCCAGCCGGTGCAGGAGCCCGGCGCGCAGCAGACCGGGCTCGTTGAGGCCGTGCTGCGTCAGGTGGGTTTCGCCTACCAGCGCGATCAATTGCTGCGCGACCTGTCGCTGAGCCGAGCCGAAGCGGTGGAAGTACACCAGCACCTCGAGCGCGTGCTGGCGGTATCGCCCGTGGTCATCTACAGCGCAACGGTCGACCCGGTGCAGCTGCAGGGCAGCCTGCACATTACCTACATCAGCGACAACATCGGCCATTTGGTCGGCTACGAGAAGGCCCATTTCGCGGACAACCCTTCACGCTGGCAAGACTTGGTACATCCAGACGATCGGGCGCAGACGCTCTTGCGGAATCATCCAGAAGCCTTCGTGCAAGGCGCGTTCGACCGCATCTACCGGGTGCGCCATGACGCGGGTCACTACCTCTGGGTCCACGACAGCGTGCGGCTGCTTTCGCAATCGGACGGCGGGCGCTTCGACTTGGTTGGCGCCATTGTCGACATCACCGAGCGCAAGCTTGCCGAGTCAGAACTGCGGCGTCACCGCGACCACTTGCAAGACCTGGTGCGTGAGCAGACGACCGACTTGGTCGCCGCGAAGGATGCCGCCGAGCGAGCCTTGCGCGAGGCCAAGCAAGCCGAGGAGCACATCCGGTTTCTTGCGCTCAACGATGCCCTGACCGGGCTGCCCAACCGCGTGTTGTTGCTTGAGCGCCTGGACCAGGCCATGCGGCACTGCCAACGCAGCGGGAAGAAACTGGCCCTGCTGTTCATCGACCTGGATCGCTTCAAGAATATCAACGACTCCTTGGGGCATTCCGTCGGCGACCGCTTGCTGTGCGAGGTCAGCCGCCGGTTCGTCAGCTGCGTCCGTCAGTCCGACACCGTCAGCCGCCAAGGCGGCGATGAGTTCGTCATCTTGTTGGCGCAAATCGAAAGCACCGAGTTGGTGGCCAACATCGCCAACCAACTGCTGAGCGTTGTGGCCGAGCCCTACGTGATTGACGACTACGAACTCAGCGTGACCCACAGCATCGGCATCATCGTCTACCCCGACGACGCCACCGAGGTCGACGACATCATGCGCAAGGCCGACGCCGCCATGTACCGAGCCAAGGAACTGGGCCGCAACAACTACCAGTTCTATGCCCAGGACATGGGCGCCAGCGCGCTCAGTCGTTTGTCACTGGAGAATGATCTTCGCCGAGCCCTCGACCGCAATGAATTCCGGCTCGTCTATCAACCGCAAATCTCGCTGGCAACCGGTCGGGTCGTTGGACTCGAGGCCCTGATACGCTGGCATCACCCCGAGCGCGGGGTGCTGCATCCCAAGCAGTTCATCATGCTGGCCGAAGAAAGTGGCCAGATCGTCAGCATCGGCAAATGGGTGTTGCGCACCGCCTGTGCACAGGCCCAAGCCTGGCGTTCGCAGGGCTTGACGTTGGGCACGATGGCGGTGAATCTTTCTGCGGTGCAGCTGCGCCGCAAGGGCTTCCCCGATGAGGTTCTGGACGCCCTCCGCGACACCCGCCTGCCAGGTCACGGGATGATGCTCGAGCTGACCGAAAGCACGCTCATGCACGACACCGACAACACCGTCTCGGCATTGCGCATCCTGCGTGAGCATGGCGTCAAGGTGGCAATCGATGACTTCGGAACGCACTATTCCAGCTTGAGCTATCTGAAGCGCTTCCCGGTCGATTCGTTGAAGATCGACGGCAGTTTCATTTCCGACATTCACACCGACGCCGATGCTGCCGCGATCACGCGCGCGATCATCAGCATGGGCCACAGCTTGCGGCTGACGGTGATCGCGGAAGGCGTAGAGACCCAGGAGCAATGCCACTTTCTCGAACAACTGGAATGCGATGAGGTTCAGGGCCACTTTCTGGGCGCGCCGGCCTATGCCGACGACATGCAGGCTTTCCTGCAATTGCAACGAGGCGCGGTCACGCTGCTGAGTCAGAACCGAGGAATGGACTCTGGTGATGGTCTTTGTGGATAGCCGGGCTTCCTAGGCCGCCACGGCAAACACTTTCTCGACACTTGTCGCCAAAGCGACTGGAGTTTCATCTGCAGGGTAGTGGCCGGCCCCGGGCATCACCTCGAGGGTGGCGCGAGGAAACCAGCGCATCGTCGTGGCCCGCATCAGCTCGGCCGTGAGCGAAGGGTCGTGCTCGCCGACGACAACGTGGATCGGTGCGTCGATCGCAGCAGCCTGTGCGGCGAAGTCGGTCTGGGCCCAGGCATTCAAATATGCGCCGAACGCCTCAGGCGTCGACTGCGACCATGAGTGCTCGGCCAGCGCGGCGATCCAGCGTTTCGACAGGCGGCTTCCGGTCGAGTAGTCGATGATCGCCCGCCGCGCGCTGATGTCGTTGGCCGCACTGGAGAACAAGGCCCAGGTCGCGTCGTCGAAGGGCACGGCGCTCGCCGGAACCGGTGTGATCGCGAGCAGGCTTCCGACGCGCTCCGGCGCCGCCACCAGGGTCCGCATGATGGCCTTGCCGCCCATCGAATGGCCCATCAGGTGGAAACGCTGCCAGCCCAACTCATCGGCGAACTGCAACGCATCGGCGGCGATCTCGTCGAGGGTGTACTCGCCCGTCTCGTGCATGCGAGCGCCGTAGCCCCGGTAGTCGAGATACGCGATGCTGAAGTGGGCCGGGGCTAGGAGGTCGGCGAGCGGCTTCCAGGCACGCGCACTGCCGAACCAGCCGTGCAGCGCCAACACGCGGACCGGCCCCGTTCCGACGACGCGAGCAAGCGAAGCGATCGAAGTCATGGTGTGATCAGTCTGCTTTGATATCGGCGGTCTTGACGATGCGCGCCCACTGCTCATTCTCGCGACGGATCTGCTCGGCAAACTTGGTCGGGTCTTCGCCGACGACGTCAATGCTCTGCGCCGCCAGCAGACCCTTGACGTCGGCCGACTTGAGAAGGTGTGCCAGCTGGCTGCTCAGCTTGTCGATCACCGTCGGCGGCGTACCGGTCGGCGCATGGAGGCCGAACCACAGGGCCAGATCGAAGCCTGTAATCTTCGCTTCGCCGAACGTGGGTACGTCGGGCAACGCGGCCATCCGCTTCTTGCCGATCACCGCGAGCGCTTTCAGCCGGCCTCCGCTGATCTGGCCGAGAACCGGCGTGGCCGGCGTGAATGACAGCTCGACCTGGCCGGACAACACGTCGGTGATGGCCTGCGTGCTGCCGCGATACGGCACGTGGTTCAGCTTGATCCCGGCCGACTGATTGAAGAGCTCGCCGTACAGGTGAGTGAAGGTGCCGTTGCCGGACGAGGCATAGCTGAGCTTGCCAGGGGCCGCCTTCGCCGCAGCGACCAGCGCCGCAACGTTGTTGTACGGGGAGGCGGCCGGCGCCACCAGCAGCACGGGGTTCTCGGCGATGAGAATGACCGGCGCCAGATCGCGCATGAAGTCGAATTTGAGGTTGCTCGACACACTCTGGTTGATGACGTTGGCGGTCGTGCTCAGCAGCAAGGTGTAGCCGTCGGCCGGTGATCGCGCGACCGACTCGGCGGCGATGCTGCTGCCGGCGCCAGTGCGGTTCTCGACGACCACGGCCTGCCCCAGGCTTTCGCCGAGACGCGGCGCCAGTGCCCGCGCGATGAAGTCCCCGGTGCTGCCCGGCGGAAAGCCGACCACGATCCGGATCGGTTTGTCGGGGTAAGCGGCGTGCACCGGTACCATGGCCGCAAAGCCCAACACGGCGCCGAGCAGAACGCCGCAAGCGATTCTTTTCTCCATCGTGAGTCTCCTTGTGTCGTCGGCCTTCGTCGGGCCGCTACCGGCTCAGCGCGATCCGAGTACGTTGCTCAGCAAGCTGGCGCCATAGAGTGCGGCGTTGACTTCGTTGAAGCGCGGCGCGGTGGCGAGGAATTGCTTGACGGTGCGCACCGCTTCGTCAGGGAAAGAGAGCAAACGCTCGACAGCGGCTTTGCCTCGCGCCTCGAGTTCTGGCGCGGGCACGACCTGGCTGACGACACCGGCGTGCTGCGCCCAGGTCGCGTCGGCCTCCTCGGCCGAATAGACCAGGTGGCCGATCGCCTTGACCGGCATGCGGTCGAGCAGCGGCGCCATCGCGATGCACGGTGGAATGCCGCGGCCGAGTTCGCGCAGCCGAAAACTGCTGTCCTCAGTGGCAAGCGTGAAATCGCACGCGGCCGCGAGCACGAGGCCGATGCCCCAGGCGCGACCGTGGACCAGACCGACGATCGGCTGCCGCCGCCTTCTCAAAGCTTCGTACATCGCGATGATGGGCCCGGCATCGTCTCTCATGACATCGAGCGCGTTGACGCCGGATCCGGGAGCCGGCGGCTCGATCTCGCGACCGAGGCAGAAGTCGGCACCGGCGCCGCGCAAGACGATCACGCGCGCATCGGCGCTGGCGTCGAGCGCCGCAATGATGTCGGCGATCATGGAATTGGTCAGCCGGTTGAACGCGTCCGGGCGATCGATCGTGACGGTGACGACCTCGCCCTCGCGCTCGGATCGAATGGCATCAGGCATCGTGGACTCCAGAGTGGGCTTGCAGGCGCTCGGCCATCCAGTCGCAGACCAGGCTCAGCGCGGGCTCGGGCCGATCAAGATTGACGTGCGCGGCGCCGCCTTCGGCCTCGCTGAAGACACGAAGGCGCTTCTCTTTCGACGACACCGCGTCGTACAGGCGTTGCGCTTCGGAGGGCGGCGCATGCCGGTCATTGGCGCCGTGCACGATCATCAGATCGCAGTCGATCTGTGCAGCGACGGGCTCGAGGCGGAACTGCTCGAGCTTCTTGAATGCGCTTTCCCAGTCCGGCTCACCGAGGATGCGCAGAATCGTCTTGCCAGTGGTGCCGAGCGGTGCATTGCCACCGAGCTGCGTCGCACCCTGCCCCGGCACATAACCGACGCGCCGCGCCATGCAGGCGTGGGTGTCGAACACCGCACCCATCACGGCACAGGCCTTGATGCGCTTTTCGAACGCCACTGCGCGCGGCGCGTAGTAGCCGCCCCAACTCGCTGCGACGAAGCCGATGCGCTCGGCATCGATGTCGCTGCGCATCGCGAGCCAGTCGATGCAGGCCGCGACGGGCACCTCGAAGTCGTGGCGTGCCGTCATCCCTTGCAAACGCAGTGCCGCACCTTGCCCGGGGCCGTCGAAGGCGATGGTGGTGATGCCGCGCCGCGCCAGCGACAGCGCCACGTAGAACATCTCTTCCTTGTTGGCATCGAGACCATCGCAAAGCAGGGCCGCCGGGCTGCGAGTCTGGGCGCCGACGGCGGGCACAACGTAGGCGGGGATCGTCCGCTCGCCGTACGGGATCTCGACCAGTTCGACAACGGGAGTGCTCTGCGATGCGAACGCTTCGAAGCAGGACAGGTGCTTGCCATACATCGCCGCGGCACGCAGATCGTCCAGGTCGAGCAGGCCCTCGGCCCATTGGTAGTAGACCGAGGCACGCAGCGAGAAGTCGCTGGCGCTGACACGATGGCCCGCGGCCGCTGCGACTGATGCGGCCGCCTCCAGTTGGCCACCGAGTTCGCGCCACGCCGCATGCCACGCCTCGAGATCGCCGGAAGGCCCTTGCCCGGCCGCGTGCTTCAGGCGCGAACACGCCCAATCGATCTCGCCGAACATGCCGCCGGCGGCGATGGCGCGCAGCACGGCGAGTGACCAGCGATAGTTGTCAGGGAAGTAGAGAAACATCGCTGGCCTCACCGCTCGGGAATCGCTGCATCGGCCGCGCGCGCGATATCGATCTTGCCGTCCAACGACGGACCGTCGTTCGTGCGCGTTGTCGCCATCGGGCTGGCTCCTGTTTCATTCCGTTGGCGATTGTTTTCTAATGGCCGCCGGGCCACCAGTCGTTTGTTCATTAATCGGACATGAAGTCACCTTCGGATTCAGGATCGTTGAAACGCGGCGTTGTCTTGCTCAAGCTGCTCGCCACCGCGGGTCGCCGCGGTATGGCGCTGACCGATCTCGCCGCCAAGGCGCAACTGCCGCACCCTTCGGCCCACCGCATCCTGCGCCAGCTCGTGATCGAGCGCCTGGCCGAGCGTCACGCCGACAGCAAACGCTACACGCTCGGGCCACTGGCATTCGAGATCGGCGTCGCGAGCTCGACCCTGTACGACATCCGCGATGTCTGTGAAGCCGCGATGAACGGGCTGGCGAATGCCACCGGCGACACGGTCTATCTGGTCGTGCGCAGCGGCTTCGACGCGGTGTGCATGCACCGGCGCGAAGGCGAGTATCCGGTCCGGGCATTGGTCCTGAAGGTGGGCAGTCACCGCCCGCTGGGCGTCGGCGCCGGAGGGCTCGCCATCTTGTCCGCGCTGCCGTGATTCAGAACCGGGTCACGCTGGGCATCAAAGCCGTCGGCGTCCACTTCCGCAATTCGGTCGGCCACCCGACGGGCGCGCTCAGCGTCGCAGCGCTGAACCACCGCCTGGACACACGCCGTGTCGAAGTCGTGAGCAAGCTGCTTCGACAAGCAGTCGTCGAGGTGGAACAACAGATCCGACGCTTGCCAACGGCGACGACGCGATCGCGGTGATCATCGCCATCGCCATCGCTGACCCGATGAGCCGCGGTCAGCTTAAAAGTCCAGCTTGGCACTCACGCTGACGGTACGCGGGTCGCCCGGCTTGATGTAGTTGTCGTACTGGAATTCCCAGTAGCGCTTGTTGGCCAGGTTGTTGACAGCGACGCGCCAGGTCGTGTCGTAGCCGCCGATGCGCGTGGTGTAGCTGGCCCCGATGTTGGCGAGCGCGTAGCCCGGCAACTTCAGACCGTTCGACGCATTCAGCATGGTCGCACCGGTGTACTTGGCGTCCGCCGACAGCTTGAGCCCGGGAACCTGGGCGACGGCATAGGACAGCTGTGTCGCGGCCACGAAGTCCGGCGCGCCCGCGACCCGGTTGCCCTGGTAGCTGTTGCCGCGCTCGTAGGAAGTGTCGAGGACCATGACGTTGCCGCCCAGCTGCCACTGCGATCCCAATCGGGTGGAGGCGCCCAGTTCCAGACCCTGGTAGATCGACTGCCCGTCCTGCACCAGCACGTTCGCGCTGTTCGCATATTCCGCGCCGCGCTCGATGCGGAACAAGGCCGCGGTGGCACTCCAGCGATCATGCTCGGTCTTGATGCCCAGCTCGTACTGCTTGCTCTTCAGCGGCGCCAGCTGGTCATCGTGGTTGGCGTAGGTGATGCCGACCGTCGCGCCCTGCTCGAGCGACTCGACGTAGCTCGTGTAGACGGTCGTGTCCGGTACCGGCTTGAACATCAGCGCCAGCGTCGGCGTGACGATACCGTTCTTCGTGTAGCCGGTCTGTTCGTAGTGGGTGCTGCGCACGCCGGCCAGCACCGACCACCGCTCGGACAGCTTGACGGTGTCGCTCGCGAAGACCGCGCGCTGTGTGACGTCGCTGAAGCGGTAGAGCGAAAAGTCGGTCGTGCTGAAGTAGCTGTTGGTGTTCTGGCTGTAGAGGTTGCCGGTGCCGATCTGCTGGTAGACGGCGTTGCTGCTGTAGTCGTTGCCCTGCTTCTGCCACGACGCGCCCAGCACCACCTGGTGTTCGACCGCGCCGGTCTGCAGCTTGCCTTGCAGCAGCGCCTGCGCCTGGTCGAAGCGGTGACCCTCGCGGGTGTCGGAGCGGTAGTCGTTGTAGTCGCCGCTGGCGTTCGTCAGGAAGAGGATGCCTTCGTTGCGGCTGCGGGTGGCCGTGCTGTGGCTGTAGTTCGTGCTGAGGGTCCAGTCGGATGCGAGCCGGTATTGCAGCCCAGTCGAATAGAGCTGGAGATTGTTCGAGAGGTGCTGGCCCGGGCCCAGCAGGTTCTGGTTGGCGCCGCTGATCACGCTCGGCAGGCTGCTGCCGACGTAGCTGCCCAGGTAGGTCGACGGGGTCTGGCCGGTGGACTTGCGGTCCTGGTAGAGCGCGTTGAAGTCCCAGCTCAGGTCGCGCGTGAGCCGCGCGTCGAGTGCCAGCGACAGTGAGTCGCGGCGCAGGCTGCCGTCGTTGAAGGTCTTGCCGTCTTCGTGGGTGGCATTGAGCCGGTAGCCGAAGCGCCCTTCGTCGCCGAAGCGGCCGCCCAGGTCGACGTGCTCGCTCCACAGGCTGCTCGACTTGTAGCCGATGTCGATGCTGCGCACCGGCGTGTCGCTCGGCTTCTTGGTCACGTAATTGACGATGCCGCCCGGCGAGCCGAAGCCGTACATGAAGCCGGACGATCCCTTCAGCAGCTCGATCTGTTCGAAGTGCTCGTAGGGCAGCGTGATGGTGTAGCTCAGGAAGGGCTTGCCATCGATTCGGTAGGCGTTCTGCCAGTCCAGCGGCAGCCCGCGCACCGTGATGTAGCTGGCCCAGCTGCTGTACGCGCCGCTGTTGTCGGAGACGGACGCGTCGAGCGCGAACACGTCACCCAGCTTCGACACCTGCCGTTCCGCCAGATCCTCGCTCTTCACGACCGTGGTCGAGAACGGCGTGTCGAGCTGGGTTCGGGCACCCAGGGCGCCGCCGCTGATCTTGGTGTTCAGGTGCTGGGCGGTGTCGTCTTGCGACTTGCCCTTGACGGTCACGGCCGGCAGTGTGACGTCCTGTGCGAGGGCGCTCCCGCACGCGCCCGCTGCGCCGAGTGCAAGCGCTGCTGCGGCGGCTTGAATTTGAATTCTTCTGGTTGGCACGTTCTGACCTTTTGAGTTGGATGAAGATAACGATCACTGAGAAAAAATGGGGCGCAGCAGGCCCTGGTGGCGAACATCGACCGAGGCTGCGCCCCGCATCGCTCTGCGGTACCACTCGTGGAAGTGCTGCATGCCGTCCTCCAGCGGGGACTGGTACGGCCCGGTGTCCGACACACCACGCACCATCAGTGCGCGGCGGCCGGCGTCCATGCGCTCGGCGATTTCGTCGTCCTCGCGCACCGTCTCCATGTAGGCAGCGCGGTGCGCTTCGACGAACTCGCGCTCGAAGCTGTGGATCTCCTCGGGGTAATAGAACTCCACGACGTTCGTGGTGAGCTGCGCCCCTTGCGGGTACAGCGTGGAGAGCACCAGCACGTGCGGGTACAACTCGATCATGTGGGTCGGGAAA
>Ga0307515_10010469_pt1 | contig 17772 bp, 13 predicted proteins | sample 17_EM_MG_FD_194513 | JGI IMG/M metagenome (GOLD analysis project Ga0307515, IMG submission 194513) | Populus trichocarpa ectomycorrhiza microbial communities from riparian zone in the Pacific Northwest, United States - 17_EM | ecosystem: Host-associated > Plants > Roots > Unclassified | place... | reverse complement strand
AATATAATGACATTAAATAAACTAACAAAAAAAAATGACAATGTATAAAAATAAAACTCAAACTCGAGCTCATCCAAGTTAGTATGCTAAATATACGACCTAGTCGTGACACTAGGGTTACCCCGTCGAAAGCATACTGAATAAAACTATGAAGCACAATTATCAAGCAATCAAAAGTTGAAGAGTGAAGCTGGAAAAAAATAATTAAAAAAACAAAAAAAAATTCGACTCAACCTGTGTTAACTTGCTAACCTTATGACCATGAGCACATAATTGGAATAACCTCATAAAAAGTAAATTGAAAAAAGAAAAACAGAGCATAAAGTCCAATTCTTAATAGATCAAATATTGAATGATGAATTTTTTTTTAAAAAAAGACAAATCAAAATCAATACGTGCTAACCTTCAAAACTCATGACTGTAATCATGAGTCCAAAAATAACCCCATAAAAAACAAACCCTAAAAAATAACGAAACAAAATTTTAAATCATCAAAATATTGGGGGATGAAATTAGAAGGAAAAAAAAGACTATAAAAAGGATTCAAAACAAAATAAATAACAATTTAAAAAATAATTTGATACAAAAATAATTTGAAATCAAATAACGAGGGATGAAATTGAAAGCAAAACTCAATTAAAAAATGATTAAAAAACAAATTAAAAAAATAAGAACTAAATTTGATATAAAAATCAAATGAAATCAAATGATAAGGGGTAAATTTGAAGAAAAAAATCAATTAAAAAAATTTAAAGAAAATAGCAATAAAAAGAATAAGGATCAAATTAAAAATAAAAAAATAAATTAAATAACACTTATATTTCGATAAAGCAATGAGGGAGAAAGAGAAAGAAAAGAGAAAAATTAATCATAATAACCCAACCATTATGCCATTATGAACAAACATAGCACCAACAAAAAAAGCTCAGAGATATGCTCCCAACACCGTTCTAAAAGGCAATGTTTAGGCTTAGCTTGGAAAGACACCAATAATTTTTTAAAAAATAATTTTCATATTAATAAAAAAAACTAAATCATTCATTATCAACATGAAAAAAATTAAAAAAAATTAACAATTTTGCTTTTAAAAATAATATAATCTTTATAATATACTTTTAAAATGTAAAAAAAAAAAACACCCAGTATGCATTTAAAATATAAAAAAATTAAATTATCCCTAATCAATCTCATAATAACTAATGGGCCTAATGAAAATAATCATTTGCCTCTAATAATAAATCAATTGATTATTTGTCAAAAATAATAATGTCTAGTGAACCATGGCTTTCAGAACATAGACATGAAGTGCAAATTACACATACTAAAAAGAAATGGTATTTTACTAAAGAAATGGCATAATTATAATTTTTTTCTATTTTTACTGTAGCAGCAATATAATTGTAATTTTTATTTTTTTAGAAAAAAAAATTTTCATATGTTTATTTCTTTATAAGAAAAAAAAAAAAGCAAATTTACATTGAGCCGAATGATATTAATATCAATGCCTTGCAATAAATGCCAATCTAGAGCTAATATAGACAATTCCTTCATCCAAGAAAATCCAATTTCCGCATAAATGGCAATCAACATTGAGCTAGAATAGTTTCTAAGTGATAAATGCAAATTTAAAAATGAAATGCCTTGAACAAGGTTTCAAAAAGAGATACAAAGTGAGATCAAAAGTTAGAACAGATCATTGAACTGGATGAATATTGAGATTTCATTTATCTGGTTCCATAAATATTACTGTACCTATCTGTGGAAAAATTACAAAGCGAGGCAGAGTGTCCACCTGTAAGCTGAACTAAAGTGTTGTATGGACAGGTAAGATCTCAATTGGTGAATCAAGGTTCAGAAAGTTAACATGTTCAGGGAGGGGGAAGGAACGAGAGAGGTGAAGAAGCGGAATCACTTGATTTTTCTTTACGGGTATAAGAAAAGAGAAAAGGTAACAAGAATATAGGACCGCAGAAACAAAAATCCACAACCTTTGGCATTGCAAAATGGCATGCTAGATGAGCAAACTGTGGAGAGGACACAATCTGTCTTCAGAAGTTTTCCAGTCATATCTGGTCATGAGAAATCACTGCACAAAGGAATTGGAAAGAATAATCAATACAGGGAAGCAGTATTTCGCCAAAGGAGTGATGTGATATCAACAAAGAAAAGGATTTGCAAGAGGGGAAAACATTGAAAAAAGAATAAGAAAAATAAGATCAAACCAGACAAGGCTTAACAGCCAGCTCTGAATGGAGAACGATAAAAATGACAATACAACAAGCATGGAGACACACATGAGGAGAGTGGCAGTGCATATGTAGGCCCATCTGTGGATGGGAGCACCATTATCATTTTGACCTGGTGCATATTTCACGATCATGGTTCTTTATGCAATTGAAATTAAGAAAAATGAATGGCGTGCCCTTCTGTTGTGCATTAACGACTACATATTTTTTGCATTAATAAGCCACATTGAATTCAACAAACATGAAAGAGAAGCAAAAGGACAAAAAGACTTTTAATTGTGCTTGCCTCTTTTATTCTCCTTTCCAGTCTGTCAATTCGCTGCGAGGAGCATAGAGCTTAGCCACTTGCTCCTCAGCTTCCGTGTCATTAACCACACCACGGCATCGAGAGAAGCCACAATAGCATGCTAGTTTTTCTTCAATTGAGAAAAATCTGAAAGAAATAAAGTCAGCATCTCAAGGAAATAAAAGGAACTTATTTCACAGAGGAGTCGAGGGAAACCTATAATCATATGTGAGTTCCTCCCATCTTTTAATATCTCTCTTTGCAAATATAATTATATGCTCATCACCGTTAACGCTTATAACTCTTGAATAGCAATTGGGCTGCAGAAAAGCAAGAGGAATTATAACATTGATAAAACAAGTGTAGAAATAAATAACAATATTAGAAGCATATTATCCATGTGACCATTCACCTTCAAGCAAGTCTAAAAAAGTTGAATGAGAGGAAAATGCTATTAAGTTCGATGAATTTATCATATGCCAAAAAGTATTAATCATAAATCTTTTCTATAAATCATAAATGACAGATCTTTCCAATACATTTTCTCGTTTGTATAGGTAAGACTTTTAAAAAGGAACAGAAGATACACACACCTCACATGAGTGATTAATCAGATGAGCAATACTTCCAGCCCTTGTGGCGTCAATGACTCGTTTATCATCAATTCTAAACATGTAAGTCCCAGCACCCTGCATTAACAAGGAAAAGGAAAGGTAACCTTCAATCTCAACAGCATTTTAAAGGACTACAACATGGTAAGCAATCAACCTTTCAAAAATAATCACATTAGTTTTATGGATTATAGTTCATAGTTGTACTAGAATAGGCCACAAATACATGCATACGAAAGGCAAGGACAATGGCAAAATTCTCAACAGAAACATACCACTAATGAATTGTAGATAAAGTGCTCTCTCCTATCAGCTATTGGAGGTCTGACTAGTTCACCAGTATATTCAATGACCTAAAAAATCATGTAGTTATAAGTTAATTCCAAATACATGACAGAAAGAAATATATCATATCACATGAGCAAATTAATTTACCATGTCTCCGGCTCTATGTGGATGCTTTGCAAAGATGCCAAATCCATGGATTCCAGATTTCCCTATGGCATGATACATTCTCGATGGTCAGCAAAAGAAAAAAACAACAACCACATAGAGTTCCAAATGCTCCTTCAAATAAACTGGAAACTTCAAATAGAAATTTGGAATACCAACTTACCAAATGCTAATCTCTTTCGGAAGGTATGCCGCATGTGTTGATACTTTTCAGCCATAGAGAGAATGTTACTCGGAGCATCAAGCTGAGAGGCTCTTAGCCTTTGAAGACTAGAAGAGAAGCCAGAGTTAATGAGTCCATTAGAAGCAAGTGTACATCCTGAAGACTCATGTTGAGAGTAACCACCAACCAAGTACGGCTGATTCTCTACAAACAATCGCTTCAAGGATGCAGCAGCAAGGACTTCAGGTTCTTTCCGTCCCCTTCTCCCAAAATAATTGTAAGGCTCTGCAAGCGTAAAAAGACAGATATAAACAAAAATAATATTCTGGTTTTTTTTCCTGATAGATTCAATAAAGCAGCTACTCATATAATAAGGAAACATTTGCAAACAAAGATGCAATTTCTATATGCCACCAAAGTTATTAACAATTCAGAAACAGTACCCGCAGGAAGGCATGCTTGACAGAGAGCAATGGAGACTCTTAAGTGTTATAAAGTCAATGGTTGCCAAGAGAATCATAATTGAAAAAATAAAAGGTTAACAAACATGTTCTTCCCCACACATGTCAGAGGGTAGGAAATAAAGATTTTATAAAGTAACTGGTCGTGGAAGAACTGCAAAAGCACACAAGAATACAGAAAAGCATACCCGTACGAGCACATCCCGATAGATTACATGGTGGGATGTAGTCAGAACACCGACGAGGAATTTGACCAACCCGTTCATCTGTGACCACACGCTCATTAGATGGCTGCCTATGCTTCTTGCAGAAGGAAAGTAAGCGAATGCACTGATCTGCGTCATCTTCATCTAAAGAAAGGAGATAGAGTCTGTCCTCATCCTCAAGCTGTGCAAACATAGAGAAAGATAAAATACAGGAATATATAAGCTATTTTTTCTATCAACAACTAGAGAGAATAAATATATAAATGCAGACATGTATGCAAGGATGCACACAAGCACGCACACAAATATATATTTATATATGCAACACAGTACAAATCTCTGAATGCTTGATAAAGAATACCTCAACACAAAGGCCAGCAGCGCGTGCACAAAGAGGATGATATGCTACCCGGCAAGCGTTATTTGAACACTGTAAACAATATTCATTTCAAAAGGGTCACAACTAAGCACTACAAAAAATAAAGAAAGGAAAGGAAAGAGATGAGAAAACACAAGTGAATTATTAAATAAAAAGATGTAAAAATATTAGCTTTTTTATCCTTCTCTTGCTAGGCAAAAAGGTCTCATATATTAGCGTTTTTTCATTATTTTTCATAAATAAAAAACAGTAAGATCTCTTGATGGAAAAAAATAGTGCACACAATATAGAAAGATAGCCCTTTGTCTAATAGCAAATTCCAAACAGACTGAAATGAAATTCATAAGAATATACACTTCTTAATTAGGTAAACTGGACCCTATCGCCTGATACATGCCAGTTGCCACAATGGTGGAAACATGCAGACTCGTCTATTCTTACATTATCTGATAGTTTAAGATATGTGGAACAGGCCTTTTGATATTTCTACAGAATCTACAGTGATCCAGAATAGAAGGGAGGAAATTGCATGAAAACACTTAGTGAGTTCTAGATGGGAAAAGCTTATGAAGATGTACAATATTCAAATTATTTGCAGTGTCTAGTTGAAGCAGAACTCAATAATCTTTGTGGACCAACCTTCTTCAAAGCAATTATTAAGGAACAACATAGTTTTAGGACCTTTACAAAATTCTGCCTCAAGAACTTCCAGAATCTCCTTAGAATATTCAAAAATACTAGAAATTCCACTTCTTTTTTTTATTCTTACTTTATACTCTAAGAGGATGTCTCATTCTCCTTGTAATCCTTCATTCTCACACACAGTAATTCATTCTTATGCTATCCAAAAAATAATATATACATCCATTTTTAGATAAAAGGTTTTCTTAAAAATACAAACTGATCTGATTCTCAACAGTTGATATTTTATTAGAGTATTCATCTTAGGGTAACAAGTTGAATCAAGGAAAAAAAAAATTATACCAACTGTTTACAACTTTTCCATGCTCCTAAGTAATGTTGAGTAATAACTTCAAGATTCTCGATGGTATAACAATGTTTGGAACTCATGCAGTTTCTTACAACTCAAAGTTCACAATAGAATTTTCCTTGTGTATCACAACTTGCCCTTTCTCTAAATAACCAACTAAAATTTCTAATGCATATTTCATGACTGAAGTTCTGTGGTGAAGATCCAAGGGCGTCAATCTGCTACAATTTATAGGGAAAAAGCAAACGAAAGAATCTCATGAAGATGATAGGATCACTTGAATACCCTACAAATGTATGCATTTCATTTACGACATTAATTAGAGAGCTGAATATCATCCTTCTCAGAATGGGGCATTGAATGACTAGTAGTCGAGAGAGAATTCACTGTCTCACTGAGAAGAGCTGGGCTAAGTTTTCTTATATTTTCAATCACATCAGCATTGGTGGCTTTTGGAAGAGTTGATGGGGCAGACAGCACATCAGCTGCGACAACTACAATGCAAATCTCACTAGCATAGTTATGGTTTGGCAGGGAGACAGTTCCCATTCACAAGATTTCAATTCAGGAACGCCAAGTCCCTAGCTTTCTGTACTGGCCATTCACATACATTGAGCTTATTAAAGATGAATTGGTTTTTGGGCGAACTCCAGAAAACAATAAAACTATTGCAAATGTTCCAGCACAAATTAAATAAAGATAACTAAACAAGAATAGCTTCATAAGAACAGGGAGCACCAAAAAGGAACCAGAAAGCTATGCAGAAGCACCTATCCAGAAAGTCACAATACATATTAACATGAATATTATCACTGGATTAATTATGAGCTTACCTGGATACAAGCTCCATAAGCTACACCACATATACTACATAAAAGCTTCCAACGATCCTGCTCAGTCACAAAATCCAGATTAGAAGGAAAACAAATGTGCATTGCTTGATCTCAAAGAATCTGATTGTAGTGATTCTTAAGTCAAGAAGCCCTTGCAATACTAGCTTACTACAGCACACCAAGTAGCACTCAGTGTGACAAGGTTACAGAGTGTAAATACAAGGAATAAACAAACACACGCCAGAAAGGAACATTCTATAGAACAAGAAAATGCAAACTGAAATAACAAGCCAATGTACCTTATTGATTCTATTTAGCCCATCAATGGGCTCCATTCTCTTGACATCAGATAGGCAAGTTTCTACAGCATATAAGGTGCATCACCATAAGTCTTTATAAGGAAGGAAGAAACAAAAAGTAAACTAGATTCTAACCAGGTATCCATATGGCACAAGCCAAATGAGCCCAGCGTCCATCCGTTGTAGGCTTCATAGCACCACCTAAAGGAAAGTAAATTCACATATTCAGTGGTGTGGCTCTTAGCTATAAGAAAGGTGTTCTAAGACAACCACATACCTATAACAGGACAAAGGCAGCATGGTGGTGTGGAGTCAGGAGCCCCTGGTCGGCATAAATTGCATAACCACAGCACACCATCAACAGGTTCTAATTCCCCATAGCATCTGGCATGGACCTGAGCAGACACCAATTTCGATTAAATTGTTGATAGGACTAGAAGGATTGTAGATATGAAATGAAAAGGAACAAAAGGTTAAGTCACCCCAATATTCAAGAGGAAGAATTGTTACAAAACAATATTAAGTAAGGCACTAAGAGTAAATAATGAGAAAACAGTGCCATTTTGAAAAGCTGCGGTCACAACACAATCCATTATGCAAATTCCATGAAACTGACAACAGAAAAACAAGTACAGAAACCCTTACCATCATTCTGCATTTGTCACACTGCAGGAACAAATTGTTTTCGTATTCCTGAAAACAAAGAGCTGCAATTAGAAATTTCTAACCATGGTGAAACATCAAAGTAGGAGTAATAGGAGAAGGATTCCCATAGTTGGGAAACAAATTGAAGACAAAGATGCCTGGAAAGCAAGGCAAGTTATAAAGATATAATGTGAAACAAGGAATTTTAAGCGTTTTTCATGCATGGTTTCTTTATAAGCCATGACAGGGCCGGGGTTGGTTGAGCAACAAGTAAGCATGTTGCTGAACCAAACTAGTGCTATCCATGCCTTGTGGGGAGAAGTTAGGTTTCACCTCATCCATATGGCAGACATTGCACTTATCAAGGTCTTTCCAATCAACACGAACAGGTCTGTAACCAACAGGTATGCCTTGATATCTTTCAGATGATAACTTGCACATAGACAGTTTGGAAGAATGTCTAGATTTTGATAATCCCTGTAAGAACCATTGGAAATTAGTGTAAAATTACAATCAAAATACAAGGTATTTGAAGAGTAGACACTCGTGCAAGTATGCATAAACACCATAAGCTCAAAAAACCTCTGAACTTCCAACAACACTATAAAGACACCAACTGAACAAAATGCAAGATTCACTAGTCTAAAACTTTTGATATGGTGATCGATCACATAATACCAAAAATACCCCAAAAGTGCCAAAAACATTCAAGGAACTTGATCCAATTTAAGAAAAAGAAAAAAGTTAAATTCACTAGGCCACCTAAGAAAAAAATTATGTCATCACAGAAAACAAAAAATTAACCTAGATGCTAGTAACATAGTTTTAGCAAAGTTCTAATACATCAATAGTGGGTGTCATGTCACCTCAACAGATAATGATAGAATATTCATGATTCTAAGGAATTCTGATTAATGGTGAAAATTTAGATTCAAGGGTTTTCTTTGCTTCGGTTAGATTTGAGGGTTTTCGTTACTTCAGGATAGGGGAAAGAGGAGATAATTTGCTCAGTTGTGAGAGTTATTGTAATTGTAAGCTAATCACAGGGAAGTCTGGGTCTACATAATTCTGCACATTACCATATTGTATAGTGCAGTCCTGAACAACATCACCCATAAGCAAGAAGCTCACGTGAAAGGTAGATGGTTAACAGATTCAGCTGCCTCTTTGCTGAAGATCTTTTCTCTTTGAGGAAGGTTATTTAATGGTCAAAGCAAACCCCACACACCCACTCAGCCACACATCCCAATCCTGTGCCCTTCTGCAAAAACCACATTCCAAGAAGCGAACCCATAATTTACAGCTAGAGCTCATCAGAGCATCTCTATCCAGAATTAGTCTGAAAAGTTAAAGATAAATAGTTTTACAAGATCTTCACCACAACATTAATCATGCCAAAACAATATAGAACCCCTCTTGCTAGCTTAAAACGAATAAAAGAGAAGTGTTCTCATCCTCTCATATTCTGCACTCCAACAATAAGCATTCCTGGCTTCCCTGAATATCCACCAATTATGATTCACATCCCACTCATACTTAGCTTCAACAACCGATCTGTATAAATTATTTGATTCCATCATGAACTTCCCGAGTGACTTCCTGTGAAGACCCTCATTAAACATGCAAAAAAAAAAATTGATTACCAAATCACCCATTAAGAGCATTTTTTGGGGGCATTTGGGAGAGAGGCACTGCAGGATTCTTTGGAACTGGAACAATGTTTGTGGTGGCAGAGTGTAGGTGGAGAGAAATTCGAGAATTGTTAAAAACAATTTACTGTTAGGAGATAGAATAGTTATTTTGGCTTCCTAGAGTTTCTACAATAGGAGATATAGAGGTGTAATGCTGCCTTAGATGACACTTTGGCGGAGCTGAAAAGTATATTTTCTAGATATTCTATTGTTGAGGATGTATATTTCTCATTACTGTAATTTTGCAAATTTTCTTCTTTAAATGAGTTTTAAAACAAAAGTGATAGAACAACTCTCTTGCACTCCATTATTTTTTTAGATAACAGAAAATTGTATTAAATGCAAAAAGAATGACAAAAGCTTGATGGAGAATAATCCATCCTCCCAAATAATAAAGCAAAGTGAATTACATAAAAGAGAAGCCTTGCCCCACTGAATAAGCTAAAAAAACTCCCCTGAAAAACACCTGAAGCATGTCTAAAAGCGTACTAGTTTTTAAAAATTCTAGCATTCCTCTCCAACCAGGTACTCTAACACTCAACTAACTTAAAGTTCTGAAAAGTTTCAGAATCCAATGAAAAATTACAAGAACGATTCGAAATCAAATTACAATTATGTAAAATAACAAAAGTAGGTTTCTATCTTAAAAGAAACTATCTACAATATTCCACTCCAACCCATTCATTATCCATTTGCCTAGCAAATGAGTGATTCAGAAGGTTCCAACACAAAATGGCTGGGAAAAAATGACATAAATATAAAGTAGGTCCAGATTATGGAATTTTAAGGCCATAGAATACCAAGATGCACACCTTAATTAATTTTATAACTTCAGGATTGGAGAACCCAAACATTTCAGAACCTGATTTGAGTATTCTTCCTACTCCACCTTCAGTGCTAAAACCATTAGAAGTACTATCTTGCATCTTCCTTATTTTTCTGTATATTTTATCCCAGCAAGCAGCTGGAGTGGATCCTTTAATCTGCAAAAAAAAAAAAATTAAAAAAAATGATATAATCAATTGATACTCCTTCAGCAGGTTGACCCTAAGCAGTGAAGCAAGCAACGGCACAAATGGTGAGATGCCAATTATATTTTAGGTTTGATGGATAGGAAGAAAACAGCTGAAGACAAAGTGAATAGATCATAGTTTAATGATCATAAAAGTCCATTTATTGACAGCAACATGCCAATATCAAGCAAGTACAAAATACTGACAAGTTCTATTCTACCCCATTCCCGCAAAATATGCCCTACAAAGTTTGTGTTTCCTCGATCATCTTTTATCTGTACATGAAATGTTCATGGTGGTACCATACAAAAGGTTAGTGTGACCTAAGATGGATAGTACAAAGAATCATTTAACAAGATGAGATAAAAAATAGTTAGATGAGGAGAGTGGCATGCAATGCACAGAGATAATAGGAGTGCACATGTATCGGTGGTTTTAGGACCTCATCATAACTGACCTCCTCTCCATTATCCAATGTCACTCTAAATAGAGGCCGAATCTTTGACTCGGCATCTCTCAACACTTCCATCTTGTACATCATATGAACATTTGGATCTGAAACCCACAAAGTCAAAACCAAAACCAAAAAAGAGAATAGGTCAGGGAACTAATAAAATCAAGATGATTAAGAAAATGAAAAAGAAAAATCTCAAAAAACAAGTTCATCGTTGCGTAAAAGATGCAATAAACATATGTCCCACAAGATATTTGAAAAATAACCACCTTTTATCGAAGTAAATTTCCTCAGGGCAGTATACCCTTCAGGCCAGATGAATCTGTCATCTTGGAAATGTTCTGAGTCCTTGACAATCTTTCCTGTGAGGACAATGTACAAGTCTATGAGTGTAAATGAATGGCTGCAACAATATAAACTAATTACATATTAATACCCAGCCTCCCCAATTAAGTAGCAGGACGAGGCTGCAGGTACTGCGTTGCCATCAAGAAGAAAAAGGTGGTGAAATGCACAAAACATGTTCAATCATGTCTTAGATAAAACAAAACACAAGCAAATTCCAAAAGCTGAAACTTACCAAGGCTTATTATTTGCAAATCCCCAATTACATAAGGAGAAGTACCCAGCCTAGCCAATATCCTTCGAATCCCTCCATCTTGTATGCAATCTTCTCCTGAATCTGTACTCCCTTCATCCTCACTACTCGCACTCTCACAGCTATCAGCTTTCATGCCATTTTGCAGCTGCAGCATTCTTCTCGGAAGCTTTTGTTCACTGAGATACCTGGTCAAAACAAAATGATCACAGCATCAGGATCCCAACAGTCCATGTCATATTTTAAGTATTCTCACAGTTTTCCAACTCTTATGATTGAAAGAACTGCACTGTATAGCTGCTCCACAGTGAGTCTGTCCAGTGAAACTTCAGGTAAGAAATAGATAACAAGAAGGTAAAGTAACAATGAAAGTGAAGCCTATCAACCAAAAAAACTAATTGTGCAGGTACAGAATATTGGTAACCAACTCCAGAGCCTGAGCATCATCAAGCCTTTAGGACAAATTCCAAGGATTCTCAACGTAGAAAGTAATTCAATTGTGGAGTCACTAAAAGGCTGCGTCAGAAGTGTTATTGGCACATGCAACCCATTTCCCAGGTTTCAAAACAATAATGCAGGTTATATTACAAGAAGACAAGCACAAGATGGTATGGTCCCTAATATAGTAACCTTCGCCAACTCAACAAGTGATGCAAGCATGCTATATTGATAAATTGACAACAGAAATTAGTGACGATCCCTATACATCAAGAGGGATTCGCAGGGGCATGATCACAAATCTGATTAAATAACAAGTACTCAAGCGTTAAACACCGCACTCTCATGCCACTTCAATGAACTGGACCCTTAAAATCAACCTTACATTTTCGCTTCTTCCAAGCTTCGAGTGAAACGAGGTTGCTTGCACTTTAGGTGGAAAGAAGAAAGAAGTCCTTTGAGAAACGAGATTGCCTGCTTTGGTTTAATTCTGATAATAGAAAGATCAAATATAAAGTCAGCCTCCGAGAAAAATAGATGTCCTACATATTGGGGAGTGATTGACTGCACAAAAAAACTCCAAACTTGTAAGAACAACAAACCTTGCAAAATCATGGGTACCAAAAAATTGCACAGATACTGATCTTCCTCCAATATTTTTGCTTAAGCCTTTATGATTGCCAATAAGTGCTTCATCTACAACAATTGCTGGCCACATAGCATGACCTGCACTAGAACAATTAAAAGATATAGTTGGTGTAAAACCAAAAGGGTAAATTTATCTTTCTAATGTGTTACACAAAATGCTTTCTTCAAAACCCGAGAAAACTAGCACAATATAGTGTACATGCTGCTGAGTGCAACAGTTTGCATGTTACAATGCCTGCCTTTACTGTGCTGACATTCAATCTATCGAAGAGATTAATGCTAACTCAAGTTTTGAATAATTAACTGATGATAGCACTTGCATGTACATAATGACAGAAACTGCCCAGGCATGAGGATAGGAATCAAATAGATGCAAAATATCCTTTCCACCAAAATCCTGGTTCATTAATGCATAGGAAAACAAGACCATCCAAACACAAATACAAAATAGGCTTGATACAAGTTCTTAACAGAATCATTGATTTTGTTTCCTTTTCTTTTTGTTTAAATTACCCGGTAAACCTTTTTTTTAATGCCCTCGATCTGTGTGCCGATAAATGGCCATACATTCAATCAATAGTCTTTCTAATCCAGCACATTGGATTTCCTTGACCCTGAAACTATAAAGCATTATTTAGTCAAGATTAGCATGTTGGAAGAAGTAAAAATATGTTTGCAAAAGCATACACAAGAATCAGTTTGGTCATAAGGCCTCAAAGCCTAATCTAAAGAAAAAGGATAAGGTTTTAGCTCGCAATTCATATCTTGTGTTACAGAGCCTTGATATTTCAAAGCATCTCTGAGATATCTTCAGGTTTTTTTATGGTTAATGTCAGTAATGCAAATAGTGAAAACAAATAGAACGAAGACAAAGACAGACAAAAGCCAAGAAATTTGGTGCAGACCAGTGACTTTGGCCCATATGATATCCCCAGGGTCGAGATCTTGGCAGTCATCCAAACTGGCAGCTAACACAACCATCTCATTGTAATCATATCTATCACCATCTGTACTTTTTACAGAGACAGTCAGGTTCAACCGCTCCATCTCCTCATGAGAAATAAAAAATTTTACTTTCTCGTTCGAAATTATTAAGTCCTCTTTATCTCCATCTTCATATTCAATCTGCATTCAGTTCATCTCCCATCAACAATAGTACCCCATCGTATCCTTTGAATTCTAAAGCTGTTCGAAATTTAGAATAAAAATATAAATTGGGCAAGCCATACATTGTATCGATTGGTATCTGCGATGTGCCCAACAACACGTCCAGAATACCATTCAGCATCCATTGGCCAGTAAACCTGTAAAAATCAGCTTTATCATGCATATAACAAAAAGGTAAAGAGAGATGGAAATAATCTCACGAATCCAAGAGAAGTAAAGCATATGCTTGCCTTGCATGGTAACCCAATGAATGATTTCGGATCAACACCATCAAAACTCAACCTATTGAAGACAGAATTTACACCCGTTAAACAAAAACTCACATGAATAAGCAGAAACCAGCTGTAGGCCAATGCAAAAGGTCAAAATGTGATTAAAATACATGCTACATTGTCTCAGCACCTAAAATGCAGCTTATAAAGATTAAAAACTTTACCGAAAAAATTAAAATTCCACCACTCTAATAACTGAAAGAATTACTTTCGTCAGTAATTTTCAATAAAATCCATCTCAATTAGTACATTAAGAGAGAAACCCACCTGACCCATTTTTTACTAGTAGCTGGAAGGGCCGAAAATTTATCAGAACTCGTAACCATAGAATCACGTTTCTTTCTCTTAAAATCCCCAATCTTACTATTACTGTTGTTAGTATTATTACGGCAATCCCTCAATCGAGGCCTATCAAACCCTAGCAAAATATTAGAATCGACACCCAATTTCAGCAACTCCTTACTCCCCGTCCTTCTCCTCTTCTTCTCCTTGTTCAACTCGATCATCGACTCCTCCTCAAATTCACAAAAGTCGCTCTTCACCGCCTCCTTAGGCTCAGCGGCGCGTGAAACCAACGAATCAAAAAAGGAAGGTCGGGGGGCCCGTTTTGGACGGCGAGAGTAAACGTGGAGTAAAGAAGGGGGGTGGTCGGCCCGTGGATGGTGAAGGTGGTGTTGGTGGTGGGGTAAGAGCTTCCGGGCTTTAACTTTCTTTGACATAACGTTGGCTGATCCACAGAGAGATGCGGCAGAGTAGACACGGTCCAACGACACGTAGCGTATCGGGGTGCCCCCGGCTTCACCTTCTTCGAAATCGAGAGGAGATTTGTGGATTTTATCTACTGTGTGGGGTTTGTGGAGAAGTGCCATGAATGGGTGAGGTAGTGAGAGAGAGAAACTGACCTGTCTCGAAATTGGGGAAGGAGAGAGGGAGGGTTAGGGTTTAAGGATTTGGATTTGGAGGGAGGGAGAGATTTTCCCAAATTATCAGTTTCCCGCCCGCCGTGTCTAAAATAGGAGAGAGAGGGCTCCTGCAAGCAAGGGTGCCCCGATAATCTAACAACCCTCGTGTTAATTTTCTTAAGGTTTTTTTTCTTTTTTTGGTGACTGGGAATTTTACAAAAGTACTTCGCACGTGCCAAACATTATGTTATAAGAAATTGTCGATGTGATGACAAGATAGACTTAACAATTTCCCTGATGGGCTCGCCCGGCTTACCTGATAACGACCCAAAAACATTATATTTTGATTTTTCTATCATTTAGTCCCTTGTTTTTTTAAAAATTACGGTTTTGCTTCCTTCTATTAGTCCTATATGTTTATTGATACAAATTATTCTTCTTCAACGTCTAAAATCAATAACAAGATCTATGCAGCCAGTTCAAAAAACCCTGGAAGCACCTGGGAAAATATGATATTGGCACTTTTACTTTTCTTTTTTCTCATTAGAAAGGCCACTTTGATAATGCGGTAGCTTTTATTTTTTGAAAGTGTGTTTATCTTGAAAAATTATTAAAATAATTTTATTAGTGTTTTTCGATCATTTTAACGTGCTGGTGTTTAAAATAAAAAAAAATAATTTATTTTGATATATTTTTAAGTGAAAAGCACTTTTAAAAAGTATCATGCACCACAAATATCAAGCATGACTTAAAGATCATGATGAAGTGGTGAAAACTTCTCCCTGGATTGGATTGTACGTGGATATATCTTGGATTTATAGAGTGATTGGACTTGGCCACTAGTTGGTGGGTTAACAAGGCGACTTTCATGATCACATACAAAAACAAAATCCTTAACAGAGAACATTCTAATGTTTAAGTCAATAAATATACGAGAAAAAAAACTATGTAGGAGCAAAATATGCAAGAGATAGTACGAGGTTTGAGGAGATGGACATGATTATTAAGAGGTGATCACAATATGAGGTAATCATGGTGTAAAAAGGTGATGGTAATAACCATAAAAGGACGACCAAGAGGCGTTAATGAAAGTAGCGGTGATCAAGAGATGATAGCGACCATGAAATGATAGCAAATATAAGGTATTAACCGAAAAGTAGTAATAATTTGAAAGTGTTAATCAAAAAATAATCGTGATTAGAAGGTGGTTATGACTATAAAGCGGTAATGATCGAAGGTGTTGACCAAAAAGTAACAATGACCAGGAGATGGTAATTAATTACAAGATGTTAATCAAGAAGTGGCAATGTATGATGATCTTGCATTTATGGAATCATCAAAAACCTTGAAACCAATAACATTACAGTAATCATGTCATAGTTCTCCAAGTAATAAAGGGTAAACTTTCGAAAAAATTAAAAGTTATAGTGAATGGGAGGGGACATAGGAAGGACATGTGAAGAATCTGCAGCCACTTATTCCAGTGTGAAATGTAAACTTCCAACAATAGTTGCCATGAAGGGAAAATGGTGGAGGAAATGGAGCATAGTTATCTTCACCGGCAACCTCGTAATGCCAAAGACTTTAGCATTAATGCCCACCCTGTTGACCCATAACAGGATGTTGTCGTTATACTACAGTCACCTTTTGTGAGTGTTAGCATTCAAGATTTTTACCCAGCGTGATGCTCATATAAAGAATGAAACTCTAAGAGGGTAGCACGCCTGGCAAAAGCTCCTCCCCTCTTACAAAGGAAGATAGCTCTATAATGGCATAACCCTCTCCAAGCATACTGTAATAGGAGACCATGACCAGCTTTCCAATCTATAAATAAAGATGTTTGTGGAAAACGCACCAGGTTTACTCTCACATGGCATGGACGGCCAGCCAGTAATGGCGAGAGCAGCAGAGGAAAATTAAGCACGTTATACACAGGCACTGTTTCATGAATAAAAACACAAGGCCTTTTCGACACCAAATAATACAAGTCACAATCTATAGCCTTCCGCATCAGGCTTCCTGCACATAGAAGTGATGCTTTCACTTATGAACAGAAGTTGATGATCTGATCGATGTAATCTTGACGAGCTCACATATCCTCAGTCTCAGTTCATCAGCGTCCGTTCATTTCACACTGCATTTCACTGTGCTTTGCTTTTAGACTAAATTCATGACAACATAAGTCCACCTTTTCTTTTCTCTAGCATTAGTTTCCAGGGAAGAGCAGGCCTCTTCACAGCTTCTGAGGAAGCCTCCCTTACCAGAAGCAGAGAGAGCAAGAGGATCAGTGTTCATTTCCACCCGTTTATAAAGAAGACCCATCTTCCTCCACATCTCTAAACACTCTTTTCCATCAAAACCTATGTCTTCTGCATAAAAAAGAATTCCAAAAGTGACTATATCAGGTTCCACACAACGTTCTGGTAACTTAGAAAGCAAGAACCTCAAGCGGGTGAAATCTTTCATCTTCAAAGATGATAGCAAGATGATGTTCGCAATTGTTACATTCCAACAAGTGTTCGCATCTTCCATCTCACTAATAATAGCATCCATGCCTCTTCGACTCAAAAGACAAGCATGAGAAAGGTGTTGGCACAAACAATATCAGTCCGAGCAGTTCTAGAAGTAAGATCAACGGCCAAGCATGTCTCGAAAACATGTAGTTTGCTATATTTTTAAGTTTTTTTTTTTATAACACAGGCTAGATTTAGGATTAGATTTTATAATTTATTTTTATTTTTATCTCATAACTCGAACTACAAGTTTAATGAATTAATCCAGTTGATTAGAATTATTTTTAATTTTTTTTAATCAAATATTTTTAATTTTAATTGAAATTTAGTTTATATAATTTATTTTAATTTATTTTTTATTTCATCTCATAATCTGAATTATAAATTTAATGGATTAACTCATATTGAGTTAGATTATTTTTTAGTTATTTTTATTAATTTTTTATTTTATTTTTATTTTTCAATATTAAATTTATTAAAAATTAAACTTCACAATTTATTTT
>Ga0307515_10010466_pt1 | contig 17775 bp, 6 predicted proteins | sample 17_EM_MG_FD_194513 | JGI IMG/M metagenome (GOLD analysis project Ga0307515, IMG submission 194513) | Populus trichocarpa ectomycorrhiza microbial communities from riparian zone in the Pacific Northwest, United States - 17_EM | ecosystem: Host-associated > Plants > Roots > Unclassified | place... | reverse complement strand
GATAGTTCCTTCCTTATAGTAATTCTTAGAATATAATTAGAGTTAATCTATTGGGCAACTACTCCACCAGTTGTTATTACGTTGTTGACTTTTATACTTGCATTTCCTACACACCTAGCCCAATAACGAGCCCATCGTAGTACTTGCTACAAGGTTCCGTTACACACCCCCCTCTGTATACGGTCCTACTTAATATACAGTTTTCCTTACCAAAATTTACTTAAATATACCTTTTTATACCACCTATGACTTAATAACCTTTTAATAGAATTTTATAAAAATTTGAATATAGATTATCAAATAGTATATTTATAATTTTATTTTAAAAAAACCCCTAAAATATTAAAATATTTATATTAAAAATAAAGCTAAAAAAAGTACTTTTTTAATATAAATTAAAATTATTAATATTAATATTAATAGGCTTATTATATAGCTATACTATAAATAAATAATTCTTTTTTATATTTATTAAGTTTAATAGTTATATTTTTATATAAATTATAATAATATATAATATAATCTATATTTATATATTTATATTATAAATAAAGTTTTAATATTATAATTTAAAGTCATAATATATTTTACAGGGACTAAAATTAGTTATTAAAAATATAATATAGCTTACTATTATATTTAATAAAAAATTTGAAAATTTTTAGTAGAGAGAAAAGTAGGGGTTTTTAGTTTATACTATAATATATAATATATTTATATTTTTGTATTATAAAAAGCTTTATTTACTATATGATAAACTATAATTTCAATTTTTATATTAATAGCTATTATAGTAATTTAGTTATAAGTATTTAAAAAATGCTATATTTTGGTGTATTTTAGTACTATATATATACTAATTACGTATATAAACTAATTAAGTTTTTTACTATATTTTTTATCATCAAATTATAGTTTTGGTATTTGATAAGCTATAATTAAATTTTCACAAAATTCTATAATAAGGTTATTAAGTTATAGGTGATATAAAAAGGTGTATTTGGGCATATTTTGGTGAGGAAAACCCATGCATTGAGTGGGACCGTGCACGGAGTGGGGAGAACCCGTACGTGCTGAATTATGCAACCGCCAAAAATTTCCTGCGGAGCGACTGAGTCAACTGAGATAAACACCTCTCGCGTTGTGTCTATTTGGCACGTGGAAACTCATCTCAACTATCGTACGCGCATATGCAGCCTACAATATCCATGATAAAATTATCTACTCTCTACCTCTGTGGACATACGTAGTCGCACTCGCTCACTTCGGTGGAGAGTTCCGGTCTGGGGAGCTGTAAGACGGAGTTTGTAAGCTGCCGAAGTCACGTCGATAGATGCTTGCGCAGTGGCAAGGCTATTTAACGTGAAATGATAAAAATTGACACTGCAGGCATAGTTGAAGCGCGGACCGAGATGTATTTATGAAGCTTAGATTTTAGCTGCTCTCTGCAGGACCTCGCGCGCGCCATTCCTGACTTCAACCACTATATCAGCAGCTCCTTCCACCTTTTTGACAAGGCCAACACCAGTCCCAGCCCATACCGCAGCTCTTTTACTCTCACCGAACCCTGCATCCTCTCCCTTAACTGCTTCTCCATGCAATCTTCTAATTTCTTCAATCCCAACTCCATTTACGTGATCCCTATAGCTATCGATGACTAGACTCCGCCCATCATAAGCCTCTGGCCAAATGTTTGGGCCCCTCAACTCATCAAACAGTTTCGAGCGAACAGTACTCTGCCCACCATCCTCCGCATCCAGCAAGGTAGATTGGTACTTCCCGTGCACGATGGTCTCCTTTGCAGCTAGGAAGCGAGTGCCCATTACCACACCTTGAGCTCCTAGCGCAAGAGCTGCAGCTGTGCCACGGCCGTCCATGATCCCGCCCGCTGCTACGAGTGGAATGTGCGCAAAATCATGCCTCTGCAGCGCATCGGCTGTCTCAGGCAGGAGTGAGATGATACCGGCGCCCTTTTCGAAGCCGTGACCGCCAGCGTCTACGCCTTGCATGACCAGGACATCTGGTTTGCATGCCTCTGCGATGTGCAGTGCCGCGGTTACACTTCCGCATTGAATCCAGATCTGGGTATCGGGGCTGACTTCTCGGATCCGCTGAGCCCACGTTGTATAGTCTTCAAACTCCTTCGCTGCAAAGAGCCATAGAACGTGCGGCTTAAACTTCTTAATGACCGGCAGTGCTTCCTCGAGCTTCGAAACAAATGGCAGGAGTCCAACACCGACAGGGAGGGTTTTGCTGGAGTCGAGACTTTGATCTACATGGAGTGTTGCCGTCGCCTTTGCAAGATTGTCATGCAATTCATTCATATCGAACACCCCACCAATCATTCCAAGCCCTCCGGCCTTAGTGACTGCGGCAGCTAAGTCTCCGCCTGCGAAACCGCCCATTGGGGCATTAATGATTAGCGGAGATTGAGTCCACGGCAAGCTTTTGGCGAGAATACGAGACATTGATCCCAGTAATTTTCAAAGAGTTTTTATTAGCGGTATGCAAGCAGTTGGAGTTTATGAGATATAGAATTGCTGGCAGACCGAAGAGAACGCCAATTGCTAAATGCAAGCGGGTTGAGTTTATCCGGGAAATATATTTCGAGAAGTCCAAGGGAAAAGTTAATTTGAAATATTAGGCGGAAAGATCCTTAGAAAGGCGAGAAGAAGATTTTATCAAAGACTTTTGCTCTGGTGAACAGCAAGACGAAGGATTTAGAATATCACTATGAAATGTGGGATGGATTCGGTGTCAGGTATTGCCGAGGGTGTAACAATAATCTCCGCGCAGAGTACAAGGAAAGGGCTATATAAATGCCTACTATCTTACCAACGACGTTACATAATTGTATGAGTTATAAGTGGCGTCATCTCGGTGGTAAGCACATAAGCAGTTATGCTGACAGTGAAGAACAACTCCACGGATCCTCCGCCATGAGGTTCAAATGACTCATGGGCTCCGGAGTTAGGGGTCTACTTTCATGTATTTATACCACTTGATTTCCATAGATTTACAATCAAGTTGCTCGTTCAATACCCACACACTGCAAAGCTTACACCTGGTAATCTACTATTGATACGTAGGCCGGTCCCAAAACAGCAGTACACCATCTCTTGTTCCTCGTGGACCCTAAAAGCTTTATATCTGTTTATAAACATCCAATAATGCGCCACAAGTCCCTACTTATTGGCATTAGTGCGCTTACCCCCATACCCACCCTGTCCTTTAGCTGATGACTTATATATAGAGCAGATTACACCGGCTCATCTTATTAACTTTAAGGCTATTACCAAGATATGTATAATATGCTCTCCTTCTTGGCTAAAAAAAAGCTACCCACCGACTCGCGATCTAAAGTAACGACCGCGACCTAAGAGGCCCGTTCTTCCCCACTGGCCGTAATATCCTCGCCACTATGGATTGGCTTGTTAACGAGCCTAACACATACTGTTTCCTGCACTATAGTAGATACGGCGGGTAGGTCTAGGATCTGGACGGTAATTAAGACTTGGGTTTTAACGACACCATTATACCAGTAGATTACGAGATAAACGGGCAGATTAATAGCAATATCCTATACTGTTATCTAGTTAGTGCATTACCACTAAGCAGCACGCTCTTTATTATATTTAACTACTACTACTCTAGCTTAGCTATTAAGTTACCTTTCGTGTATCGCGCTAATAAGGACGGTAACATTAATTTAGTTAATAATGTTAAGCAGAGTATATACCTTATGTCTACCGCTTTACATCTCCTTAAAGGAGGCTTTACTTATAACAAGGTTAATAATATACGTAAGCTACTTACTAGCGCGTAGAGCTTCTTTAAAAGCCTAAAGTATATAAACAACCCCATTAATAAGGATAGATTTAGTAAGGAGCACTTTATAGAGGACTAGAAGGCAAAAAAAAAGTGCGTGTTTATATATAGTAGATATAGAGGCAATTAGATAAGTGCTAATATAACTATTACCAGGAGCTATATATGTGCGATATTATAGGCCTTTTTATAGGCTATAAGGCATAGATATAGTAGTATAGAGCAGACCTATATCTAGGTGCTATAGAATACTAAAGGCTTGCTGAAGAGCAAATATTAGTAGGTTCTATAGTTAAGCGTAGGTATATATATAGTCCTAAATCAGCCTCTAAGAATATAACATTGTTTAGGATGGCATAGGTCTTATAGATTATTTTATAATATTTCTTAGACAAGTAAGAGCAACCGTAGTTATATTCAGAGCTTCCAAGGGACACTTTACAAATTCTAGGTTGCTTTACGCCAGATATAGATATTTTCGTATAGGAAAATATTCGATTTTAAATAGAAAAGTCACTTACTTAGGAAGTTTAATAGTACTAACCGATAAATAAAACTATATACTTATATTCCTACGCCTATAAATAAGTTCCTAAACCCATTCCACTTCCGTGACACTACATTTGGATCCCTTTTCTATACCTGGCGGGCCTGTGGGCTACTGGTCGCGGAGCATGCCTTTCTACGCCTAATAAGAGGTAGGAACAGGAGCTGCTGGCTGCGGGTAGACTAGGACGCTAGGGTTCTGAACTGGTACGACAGGTCTCCGTGCCGATTTGCATACGGACCCGACGACAAGACACCACGCCGATACGCCTGTAGAATTACGACCTGCCGACAAGACATCGCGCCGATACGCCTGCGACCCTGATGGCTTGCACCCTACTGCTACCGATTACGAACAGGCACGTTACTGCCCTTCGGTTTGACCTGATGGCCCGCATCCTACTGCTGCATGAACACGAACACGGAAGCTGGTACTACCGACCTGCACGTACTACCCTACGTACCGACAAGACCTCGCGCCGATACGCCTGCGAAACGACCCCGATAACCCGTCGTGCCGATAAGCCTACGACCTGACCCGAACACGACTAGGTAGAGCTTTGCTCCCTAGACCCCCGAACCTGTCGCTTGCATCGTACTGCTACCCGAACTGACAAGCCTCGTGCCGATACGCCTACGAGCCGAACACGACTAGGTAGAGCCTCGCTCCCTAGACCCCTGAACCCGTCGCTGGCATCGTACTGCTACCCCAACCTGTTGACAAGACCTCGTGCCGATACGCCTACGAGACGACCCTGTCGCTTGCACCGTACTGCTACCACCTGAACTGATAAGCTTCGAGCCGTACTGCTACCCGAACCGACAAGCCTTGTATTGTACTGCTACACGAACCGATAAGCTCCGTGCCGATTAGCCTACGGAACCCGAACCCGACGCTAGCACCGTACTGCTACCGACAAGAACCTGCCTACGATACGAATACTGCACCGCATCGACAAGAACCTGCCAAGACAATACAACACTGCACCGTAATCCGACATCCGTTTTTCCCACCCGCCCACCCCTATATATGCTATACGACACACCCCCCACGGAGGGGGGGGGAAGGGGGGGCCCTACCGGCCTCAGGACGAGACCTGGTGAGGAGGGACCATATATAGATATGTAAGGAAAGCCGTAGAGCTGCTAGAAGCGAGAAAGGAGACCCGTATGAGCTTTAGCAAAGCGTCTCTAAGCGGCGAGGACTGTAGCGTAGCTGGCGAACAGAGGCTGGGCTATGCTTTGGGCCTGATAAGTTACTGGCCTAATAATTAAGCAAGGAGGACCGAACTGGCGGAGCCTGTGCAGTGGAGGACGTAGAAGGGCGGAGAAGGCTAACGAAATTTTTTTCCCATAATGGGTTTTTTTTCTGGTATATATAACACGACACGCCTCGCAGGAGCTTAGAAGTAAGGGGGGGGTACTGTTACGGGACTCACACGTTCTCACGTGGGCTTACAGCTCGGCAAGGTCACGGAAAAACTCGGCGAGGTCATAAAGTTCAACAGGGTCAGAACCTTTCTAACCATGCTCAGCTTCTAACCCTGCTAAGTTTCTGCATATACAGCGCATATACAAAATAAATTTATTTTTTAATAAAAATTTATAGTGCTTAATAATTCACGGTATTTAATAAATTGTGAATATTAAATGATGTGTAGCTTATATATACGGGGCATATATATCCTACTAGCTACTATATAAAGTAAGCGAGCTAAGTTATTAAAACATGGACCGTGTATACATGTTATATATCTATAACAATAGCGGTCGCACTAGAACTTCTCTATAATACCGTAGTATACGCTATAAGTATATACTATATAGCCTATACATAAGCGCTGCATATGCTAATATTTAGCCAGGGTAACATTAATATCTTAATTTTACTTTGGTGTACGGTTAGCCTACACTTACTATAAGCCTTATAATCGCAGACTTTAATAATCCGTAGGTAGCCAGTACCACTAACCCTAGCGCCTTTAGGTACTACTATAGTAAGTATATGCTTTATATATGCCTAAAAGAAGTATATATTAATAAAAGTATATAGGCCTAATCCCTAACTCTAACCCTAACTAGGTAATACTAGGTTAGTTATAGAGAACGCGTATATAAAGTATATGCTTATAGTAGACAAAGCACGCGCTACCGTAGTAGTAGTAAGTAGAAGGTGTACGTAAATCTAGTGTTACGGCACTGGCAGAACTTGGCAGAACTTGGCAGAACTTCGCGGTCACGTAACTAGAGGACCGTATAAAAGAACCCTACTTCAACCAGCGCTGCTCTTCTTCTCCTTTCCTTTCTTTAGCTTTAGATCCTTGTTTATAGACTACCAATTATACAGGCTTGCGCGTCCCTCTTGCCGTGCTCATGCCTCGATTAACTAAGTCGCTAATATTATCTAAAGCTTAACTACCCTTTTTTCCTAAGAAGGAACTTAAATATATTTACGAACCACGAACTAGAATAGAATATAGAATTAGACCTAAAGAATATTACTAGCACTAGAAGAATAAAAAAGAGTAATAAGACCTATAGAATATGTATAGACTAGAACCCCTACAGAATCCTACTAAAGGTTACCCTAATAACTGTACCACGATGCCAAGAAATATAGTAGCCGGTAAAGCAGCCGTAGGACCCTTAAATACCTCTAATAGTAAAATAGCAACTAACTTAAACTCCTAGGTGGAGCTTGTAGTAGCTAATGCTAAAATTAAATAACTTTAAAAGCTGCTTAAAGCTAAAGAACCCCTTACGCTTAGTAAGGAATTATCGGATACCTAGAGACTTGCTATGGTCCTTAAGGCTCTAGCCTAACATATAGTATTAGCATCATTGCGGTCCGCAAAGGTCGCGGACCCCTTATTACTTATAGACGGAACCAACCCTATATTTAATAATTGGAAGCTTTAATTATAGGATAAGCTTAAAGTTAATGCGGACCACTTCCCTACCACTTAGGCTAAAATAGCCTACGTCTTTAGCCGTACCGGCAGGGACGTATAGACGCACCTACGTCCATAGTACGCATAGAACTTAGCAGAGCTCTTCCTCTCTAAAGAAGAGATAATTGTCTACCTGTCTTCTATTTATAAGGACCCCTTTAAAGTATAAAACGCCCGACTTAATTATAAAAGCCTAAATATAAAAACAATAGAGACCTTCTTAGCCTTTTAGACCCGCTTTTTATACCTAGCTAGCTAGGCTTAAATTCCCCAGAAAGATCTAATACTAGACCTATTTAATAAGCTTACCCTAGACCTATAGCAAGCCGTACTACTAGTTTTTACTACTATATAGACGCTAAAGGAACTTATAGACTAGTGCTTAGCTATTAACTAAGGCCTTTACTAAATTAAGGTACGCGCCAAACGGTATAAAGCCAGAAACCCTTTAAATCAGACTATAAGCAATATAAGAACGGCCTATAATACCCTAGCATAATTAGCAACCCCTATAGCACTACCCGTATAGCCTACCACTAATTTAGTAGCTAGCTATGCGGTTAGCCCTACTATAGGTCCAGCAAATACTTAGCCTATATATAATAACCCCTATATCTAGGCCCTTAGTAATTAAGGAGCTTGCTTCTCTTATAGATAGAAAGGTTATTATATAAAGGATTACCTAATAAACGCAAAAGTGGATAAGGTTCTATTAATCTAGGAGGATAGCGTAAAGTTGGAAAAAGAGGAACCTTAGAGGAAGACTCCTCTCTAGGGTTAAAAGGGATTAATATATTAGATATTAATCTAAGTTGGCTAGTTAGTAGAAGAAGCTATACTATCCCTTATACTTTATTCCGTAATAAATACTAAGTTTTAACCTCTACTTTAGCTAACTCTAAAGTAAATACCTTTGCCTTAATAGACACCTAGTATACCGTAAAGCTGGCTAACTTTCTAAATATACCTATTAAAGAACTGCCTAAACTAATTCCTATCTGTGGGTACAACGGGCAGATAGGACTACCCATTATAACTATCTTGTGGATTTACCTTTATATTAATGGACGAAGGTAATATAACGCCCCCTTTCTTATTATAGACCTAGGTAGCTATAATATAATCTTAAGGCGAAAATGGCTAGCCTATTTAGGCTTATAGCTTAACGTATAGAGTAAACGGCTTATCTAGCCTAAAACTCTACCCCTAACCCCTTCCTTTATAAAAGAAATTAGCATTATAATAGAAAACCTTATACAGCCCTAGATTAATACTATTTACTAGGCTAATACTATATATAGGGACTAGGCATTTAAGAAAGATATATAGCTTAATTCGCAATAAATCCGTATATTACGTTGCCCCTAGACTACCTATGTTACGCTACCTGCATTAAAGACCTAGGAAGTTAGTAGTGACCTAAAAAAGCCCCCTATAGAGAGCTTAGGCCCTATATAGCTATAAAGAACAGTAAGGGATATTAAACGTTATACTAAACTAATAGATTAGAGGGATAACCTATAGAAAATAGAACAGGAGCTAAAAAAGATTATAAACCCTAGACCGCAAAATACGGTCCGGAAAACGGCTGTAAGGAAACTAGTAGACCTCCCACTAGTTAATATCTGCTATATTAGTGCTGTAGAATTCTACCAAAACTTAGTTTAGCCTAATACTATTACCTTTATAACGAGCTTATACAAAATTAATTAAATAATTAAGGAAAAGGAAAATAAGCTTAGCGGATAAGAAAGCGAGCTTATAGATAAAGAACTAGTAGAACAAAAGCTGCCCTATTAACACTAGAAATTTAAGGACGTATTCTCTAAGGCAGCGTCTAATATACTTTTACCTTACTAACCGTATAACTATAAGATTAAGATTAAGTAGGGTAAAGAAAATACCCTTAGCTTTAGCCCCCTTTATAAGCAGTCTATTACCGAATTATAGGCCATAAAGTAGTATCTTATTAATAACCTAAATAAGGGCTTTATTAAACCTAGCTAAGCCCCTTTTGCCTTACCTATTCTCTTTATTAAAAAGCTAAATAGAGGACTCCGCTTCTGTATTAACTACTATAAGCTAAATAATATAACCCATAAGGACTACTACCCGCTGCCCCTACTTAATAAGACTTTAGCCCAAATAAGTAGAGCTAAGGTCTTTATAAAGCTTAATATCCGCTAGGCCTTTTACCAAATTAAGATAAACCCTAGGTTTAAAAATCTTATTATATTTTAGACCCGTTACGGAACGTATAAATATAAAGTGCTCCCTTTTAGACTAACTAACGAACTAGCTATATACCAGCGGTATATAAACAATATACTCTTTAACTACCTTAATAATTTCTATACGGCCTATTTAGATAATATTATAATCTACTTTAAAAACAAGCTAGAATACGAGGAGCACGTCTATAAAGCCCTATAATGGCTCCGCGAGGCTAGCCTCTAGGTTAATATTAAGAAGTTAGAGTTTAGTGTTAAGCGTATAAAGTACTTAGGTTTTATTATTAGTACGGATAGAATTAAAACTAACCTAGAGAAAACGGCCGTAATTAACTAGTGGGTACCCCTATGGACCGTAAAGGGGGTATAATTATTTTTAGGGTTTTATAACTTCTACCGACGCTTTATTAAAAACTATAGCAGGATTGCCCAGCCTCTTAACTATCTTACTAAAAAAGACTAGCCCTTCTACTTTAACGCTATATATAGGCAGGCCTTTAATAAGCTTAAGAAACGGCTAGTATTAGCTTCCCTACTTACCTATTTTAACCTAGAACGGCCTTTAATGCTAAAAACTAATGCCTTAAACGGCGTAATAGCTAGTATTTTTTCCCAGAAGCAACCGGACGGAGAGTGGTACCCTATTATATACTATTTAAAGACTATAATAGATGCTAAGCTAAATTACTATATCCATGATAAAGAAATACTAGCTATTATCTCTAGCTTTTAGCACTAGCGTGTATAGCTAGAGGGGACCCCTAAGCTAATTAAGGTAGTTTTAAATTATAAGGCCCTAGAATACTTTATAATAACTAAGGCCCTTACAGCCCGGCAGGCACGCTAGGCGGATACCCTATCTTAGTTTAACTTCCTAATTATATATAGACTAGGCGCTATAAACCGTATAGACGCTCTTATAAAGCGCGAGTAAGACCTAGACGCTACTATAACTAGAATACCTTAACCCCTAAATACGGGCAGAACTAAGTATAAACTCCTTAGGCGCCGAGATATATCCTATTAACTCTTTTAAACTTAATCTTATTAATAAACTACTATAGGCTAACTAAACGACCCCCTCTCTACAGGAGTACCGTAAAAAGGCTAAGAATGTTACTAGCCTATAGTCCCTTAAAAACGGACTACTTAAGCACTAGAAACGGCTAGTAGTAGTTAAGGAATAGAGCTTACGGACTAGGCTTATTACTAAAGCTTATGCCTAGGTCTCTACGGCCTACCCTAAATAAATAAAAAACCTGTAAGATTATTAGTGACCGCTACTACTGGCCTAGAATAGTTATAGATATTAACCATTATATACGGAACTGCAACAGCTGCTATAAATTTATAATCCCACGAGATAAGACCCTAGGACTATTAAAACTACTCCTAATACCAAAACGCCCCTAGTAATATATCTTTATAGACTTCTATAAGCTACCTATAGACCGTAACAGATATAATATAGTTATAATTCTAGTTAACCGCTTTAGTAAGCGCCCGTTCTTAATCCCATATTATAAGAATATTAATGCTAAAGAAGCGGCCCGACTATATATCTACTACTTCTACTAAATCTACGGACTACTAGATACTATTATATTTAATTATAGGCCGTAATTTGTATTAGCTTTCTAGAATAAGTTTACCTAGATCTTAGGTATTAAGCTAAAGCTTTTTATAGCATACCACCCCCAGATAGATAGTTAGATGGAAATTGTAAATTAATACTTAGATTAGAAACTTTGGCCCTTTATTAACTACTTCTAAGATAACTAGGCTAAACTGCTACCCCTAATAAACTATACTCAAGTAACCCTACCCCACGACTCCATAGGATTTGCCCCTATTTAACTAGAAATGGGTTACTTACCCCACATAAGCTTTAACTGGGAAAGACTAAAAGGACCCCAGACCGTACACGAAAAACTATCTTATAAGGAAGCACGGCAGTACGCTAAGCGCTTAAAAGAAGCCTAGACGGTAGCCCGTATAAATCTAGAAAAGGCCTAGAAATTAATGTAATAATAGGTAAATAAGCATAGGCGAGAGCCTGACTTTGCCGTAGGAGATATAGTCTAGGTTATAACAAAGAACTAGAAGACGGAACGGCCAAGCTATAAGCTAGACTATTAAATAGCGGGACCGTATAAGGTCCTTAAGAAGATAGGTAACTCGTACAAAGTAAAGCTCTTAGATTTAATTAAGGTTTACCCCGTTTTCTTACTAGATAAGCTACAAAAAGCTATAAACAACCTATTACCTAGATAAAAGAATAAACCTCCCCTACTAATTTAAGTTAATAGCGACGACAAATAGGAAATTAAAGAAGTACTAGCCTATAAACTAGTAAGGAAAACGCTAAAGTACCGCGATAGTTAGAAAGGCTATAACCTAGATCTTACCTAGTACCCTATATAGAACTTTATTAGCAGTCCCTATAAGCTTTAAGAATTTTATAATTGCTACCCTAATAAACTAGGTGTTACGGACGCTTTAAGTACGATGTTACGACTACTTGGAGAAGAGTCGGAAGAAGCTAGTTGGTTGATACAGGCACGGTCCAGGATGGAACCGGTAGAACCATGTGACGAGGAATGGTAACCGAGGTTACATGATGTGATATGTGAGATACGCGAAGTACGGGAGGAACGTCACGTATATTACGTATATTACATATATTACGTATAAAAAGGATTTTATAGGAGTACGGTTATGTATTTAAGGACCCTTGGTCCCTACCTAGATAGTTCCTTCCTTGTAGTAATTCTTAGAATATAATTAAAGTTAATCTATTAGGCAACTACTCCACCAGTTATTATTACGTTGTTAACTTTATGTATTACCTACACACCTAGCCTAATAATAGGACCTACCGTAGTACTTGCTATAAGGTTCCGTTATATAATTACTACCTAGTTACGGTATCAAAAGTTAAATAATATGCCACCAAAAGCAGCTACTACAACGCCATTAACGGCGGCAACTACTTTAAGGTCTGAAGGCGACACTAGTATGGCAGATACTAACTCGTAACAACCTGTGACGGTTAGATAATTATAAGTGATAGTTAACCAGTTAATAGAGAATAATACGACGCTTAAACAGAGGATTAATGGGATAGGCGTAGTAAAGGTTAAGTTACTATTGATTAAAAGATTCTTAGGAGAGAGATTAAAGCTTAAAGAATTCCTTATGTAAATGCACTTTAAGGTTGCGTAAGAGGGAGTAAAGCTGGCAACACCTATGGATTAAATAGCTTACGCAGGATTATTCTTATTAGGAAGAGCACTCGAATAGTTTAAGCCTTATCTTATAGAAATATAGATAAATAGAATGACGACTACTAATTAGGAGGTGCGGTTTATGTTCTTAAGTTAGAAAGAATTTATAGAGCGACTTATATAAATATTCGGAGACCTAGAGGCAGTAACTATAGTAAAAAGAAAACTCTAAGATATTACGCAATAAACCTTAGTAATTAAGTATATAACACAGTTCCAAACGCTAGCTATATAAGTTAAGTAAAATAATAGGGCGCTTATGGCACAGTATAAATAGGGACTTAAGGCTAAAGTTTAGGACGTAATTATTTTAATAAAAGATACGGATACCCTAAGGGAATTAATAGATTAAGTGATAAAAATTAATAATAGGATCTTCTAAAGGGAACAGACTAAGAGAGGTTAGGATAGAGTTTTATAGTTGTATAAGGCGCAGAGCACGTAACAATAAAAGCTAAGTTAGAAACCATGGTATGGCATAGAGTTAATAGACCTAAGTGGTACTAAAGAAGCCTATAAGAGATGGAGTAAGAAACTATAGAAACCTAAAGGTTAAGGATTTAGTGATTACAGGACTAAGGAGTAGAGGTTAAACCAGGGATCTTATTAGCAGAAGATATTTAGGCAGACTTTATAGCAAAGTTAATGGTTCAAAAATGGAGCTTATATAAATTGCGGGAAATAGGGTCATTTTGCGAGGGATTGTAAAGATAGTTAGAGTTACTATGTAATAAAGGGAACCTAACTAGTAGAAGATATATACGTATAGAGGGACAATAGTGTACTGCGAGGAACAAAAGAATGTTTAATTAAAAGTTTCGCGTTTTGTTATAATAACGCATGCTAAATTTATAAAGACGCTAAGTATGGTGCAAGCTATTAGCTATAAGAGCTAGAGTTAAGAGAACTTAAAGGAACTAAAGAGTTAGATAAAGAATAAGATTAACTCTATAAGCTGGATTAAGATGTTACAGTAACATACGGACAATAATTAGTAATAATAATAATGGAGTTAGAGTACTTATTAATTAATAGCGACGAGGATAGTAAAGGAACTAACTGGGGGTATCTAAACCTTAATAATGCAACAGAAGTAGAGACTGAGACCGCCATAGAGTAAGGTTCAGTAACGGGTATTATGACACCGTTGGATACGGCATCTATTGCTTTATGAGACGGCAGAAACAGTATCTAAAAGAGATTAAGTAAGTAGACGACTGCTAGTGCTAGCTTACTACTTAATAAAGGTAAAAAGCTAAAGGCTTAAGATTCTTAAGACGAGATAAGAGAGATCTAAGATTCTAAAAATAGGATAAGGACAACCTAAGGACCTATAATGGACAGAAACCGATGGAGCAGGGCAGTAGCTTAGTTTAAAGATATATAAATAAGCAAGGGACAGAGTTTCCCACAGGCATCGGACTCTTAAGATAAGATAAATAAGATTTAAGACTCTTAAGACGAGATAAGAATACCACGGATGCCTAATTAAACTAAGGCGGGAGCTAAACTTAAGTTAGAAGCAAGCTTGAAGTTAACTATTCTAGGTAAATAAAGTATTTAGCCTAAAGATCGAAAAGTTAATACGTTGGTTAAAAAGTATAAGGATGTTAAGGATCTATTAGAAAGATGACAATTATAAGAAAGTATGGAAGAATTTAGAAGACAAATCTTTATATAGCAAAAGCAATCTATAGAGCTAAGAATGCCAGATTGCTTTAGGAAAAAGACACCTATACGGAAGGTTACTAATAGGCCAAAGGCAGGTATACTTAGAGCTAAGTGGCTTACGGAACTGGAAGAAGAGGAGAATTTAGGGATTCTAACTAGGTTCTAAGAACGACACACAAAAGGCTATTATGAAGTAGTAATAAAAAGATACTTCCTTACGGACAGATTGTATACACTTAGTAAGCTATACCGAAAGTAGTTTAGGCAACGACACAATAATAAATGGGAAGACTTTTATATATAGTTAGACAAAAAGGTTATACCAGATCAGGTAATGTCTAAAGGATAGATGAGTTATATTAAAGGGGCCTTAATTATAATGTTAAAGGATCTAAAGGAACAAGCTGTAGACTGGAAAGAGATAATGCGAATATTGGTACTAGTAAATAAGACAGCAACGTTTAGATTAGCGTAATAGAGGTTTAAACTTAAAGATAAAGACAAGTTAAGAGTTAACCCAAGACACCTAGCGTACCATATATTGGCATAGATTGTATACGTGGATGATATATGCGATATGCATAAAAACCTAAAAAAAAAAAACCGAAAATACCCTATAAGAATGTATTGGGCACCAGATGAGAAACGGTTTAGGAATGCTAAGTATATGCATAGATGGTATCCTACGGAAGTTTAAGAATAAGGGGACTTAATACTTTAACTAGGAAGATTCCTTACGGAAGAATGCCTAGATGGATAATAATAGTGGGAATGTCTAGAGAACACCTGTCTATGGTATATCGAAGATAAAAAGCGAACTAAGTATTAGCCTAAGTTGGACTAAGTATAAATAGAATTAAGCAGCTATTAGTTGGGAAAAGTAGAGGCCTATAGGATTAGAGGGAACTAGTGGTAGAACCTTAGACCCTTAAAGGAATTTAAGGACAATACCTAAATCTATAAGTTAAGTGGTAAGATTAATAGTTTAAGGCACTGATAGATAGTGGAGCAATAAGGAACTATATCTTGCTAGCAGCAGTTAAAAGAATGGGATTACTATATAGGAAAAAGGAGTATCCTTACCTATTAGTGACAATTTTAGGAGATCCGATAGCCTATGGAGGAGGTATTATTAATCTTAAAACAGGACCTATTTAGTTAACCATTAAAGGGAGATAAATTAAGATGTCTTTCGACATATTACCGTTGGGGAACGATAAGGCAGTATTAGGAATGCCTTGGTTATAGGAATATAATCTAAAGATTAATTGGATTATAGGTTAGGTCGATATTAGGGATACTTGACGCCGTAAGATGTAATAATAAGCTAAGTTGGTATAGTACTAAGTAGGAGTAACCTACGAAGAAACAGAAAAAGGGCTAAGCTATATACTAAAGAGATACCACAAGTACGGCAAGAAACTATGGTTACTAGAAAGTGAAAAGCTATTAGAGTATGTAGTATGGGACTATAAGATAGAATTGGAACTAGGAATAAGTCTAAGGTTCTTTCCAATCTATAAGCTTACTAAAGAAGAAGGTAGAGTATTAAAAGAGTTTGTCTAGGAGAACTTATAAAAGGGATATATTAGACTATCGCAATTATTAGTGGGTTATCTAGTATTGTTCGTCCTAAAGAAAAATGGTAAGCTAAGGCTGTGTATTAACTATAGACAGTTAAACAGCATTACTAGGAAGGATAGGTATCCTTTACCCTTAATTAGTAAAATCTAAGATAGAATAGGCAACGCGCAAATCTTTATAAAGATAGATCTAAGATGGGCGTACTATTAGATCAGAATTAAGAAAGGCGACGAATGGAAGGCAGCCTTTAGGTCAAAGGAAGGACTATATAAACTATTAGTTATGCAATTTGGACTTATAAACGTACTAGTAATATTCTAGAAGCAAATTAATAACGTGTTAGGAGAACACTTGGATGAGTTTGTTATAGCATATCTTAATGATATTATTATCTACTTAATGACTAAGGGAGAATATAAGAAACACGTTGAATGGGTCTTAAAGAGACTATAAGAAGAATAGATGCTAGTAGCAATTAAGAAATGCGAGTTCTTTATAAGGAAGACCGATTTTGTTGAATTTATTATTAAACTAGGCAGGTTAAGTATGGACCTAAAGAAGATTAAAGCTATAGTAAATTGGTAGGAACTAGAGAACGTTACGCAACTAAGGTCGTTTCTAGGGTTTTGTAATTACTATAGGAGGTTTATGGCACAATGGTTAAAGAACATTAAGCCGTTTACTTAATTAATAAAGAAAGAGGAACTATAGGTATAGGCAGAGGAGTAAAAGAAGTTATTTAAAGAACTTAAGGAGTTATTCACCCAGGAACTAATCCTTAAAATTTATTAACTAGGACTAGAGACAGTTGTTAAGATAAATGCATTAGACTTTGTACTAGGAGTATGCTTTATATAGAAATATAAAGATAGATGGCATCTAGTGGCATACTATAGTTGGAAGATAACACCACTAGAGTTAAACTATGACATCTATAATAAGGAGTTGTTAGGTATAGTTGCAGTACTAAGGGAATAGAGAGCATTCTTGTAAGGCACAGAAAAACTATTTGTGGTTAAGACGGATTATAAGAACCTAATAGGATTCCTAACGACGAAGGAACTTAACTGAAGATAGGTTAGATGGGCAGAAACGCTTATAGATTACTATTTTAAGATTTAGTATACTAAGGGTACAGATAATGCATGAGCAGATGCGTTAAGTAGAAAGGCTAAACTACAAAATAATGAAAAGCCATTAGGAGCTTTACTGCGAAAAGATATAGATAGATTAATTAGGTATAATCATCTAAAGATTATAGCAACTTAAGAGGATGAGTTAGAGAAAGTCTATAAGATACTAGAAAGCTTTTAGGTATAAAGAATTCTAGAAGCACAGCTAGAAGATCTATAGACGGATATATACGAAAATTGAGAAGCAAAGTATATCCTAAGAAGCATAGTAGAGTACTTTATGGAAGATTTCTATAAGGGATTAACTTAAGGACATAATAGAGCTATGGGCTTAGTGTTAAGACTTTAAGAGGAGTATATTATTGACGGAATCTAAAGAATAGCTAGAAAAGTTACTAAAGAGTGTTTAGATTGCTAGAGGAACAAACTAATAAGGCATAAGCTATATAGAGGGCTATAACCTGTTAAAATACTAGAGAGACCATAGGAGGTTATATTATGGGACTTTATTATTAAGTTGCTAAAATTAAGAGACCCTATTACC
>Ga0307515_10010465_pt1 | contig 17775 bp, 2 predicted proteins | sample 17_EM_MG_FD_194513 | JGI IMG/M metagenome (GOLD analysis project Ga0307515, IMG submission 194513) | Populus trichocarpa ectomycorrhiza microbial communities from riparian zone in the Pacific Northwest, United States - 17_EM | ecosystem: Host-associated > Plants > Roots > Unclassified | place... | reverse complement strand
ACTTCTAGCAAGCTCTATATAAATAATTAAGCATTTAAACATAACTCTTAACTACATTTTATCCAGAGATAAATAGTTAAATTAAAATTGCAAATATAATTATAGAACAATACTTATAAATATACTATTCCTACTTATAAGATAACTAGGAAAAATAGCTACCTTTAGCTAAGTTTACTGTAAATAACACAATAAATATATTAATAGGCGTGACGCTATTTTACGCAACCTATAGACAAGACCCTTAACTTAGATTTAAACTATAACCCATAATTAATATAATAGGACCCATAATTAAATAGATCCAGTTAATTAACGTATATAACTTTACTAATTAAATAAAGCAGTTAATGGAACTATTATAAAGTAAATTAATATACGCTTAAACATTATAGGAATGGCATATAAATAAAGGATAAGCTCCTATATAGGACTTTAAGGAAGGTAATATAGCTTACCTAAATACACAAAACCTAAAGACTTAACAGCCCTTAAAGAAACTTAATTAGAAGTTTGCGGGCCTATACCAAATTAAGAAAAAACTAAGCCTATATACCTATAAACTTAAACTACTAACTAAGATAAAAATACACCTAACGTTTTATATAAGCTTGCTGTAACCTTTAAGAGATAATCCTATAACTTGTAAAGTGCCACTACTACCTCTTATAATTGTTAACAATGGTAATAGTTCCTACTTTATTAACTTAATTAATAATATGCAATAGAAAATATAATCTAAACAATTTAAACTTTTTATTAAGTAGGAAGGATATAAAACATAAACCTAGGAAACCTATAAACAGATTAAGGCTAACACGCCTTCCCTAGTAAAAGAATTCTATAAAGACCATCCTTTGTGGCCTACTCTAGCTAGATAAACATAATATAAAGGCAAATAACTGCCACCTAATATAAAGACATAAAATATAATAGCAGGAAACTTAAAATTAAAAAGAACTTAAAATATATTACAATGCTTATAACGCAATAAGTTATAAATTCTTAACCAAATTAAACTATTTTAGACCTTTAGCTAAAAGGGGGGGTACTGTAATAGGACTAGCCCAGTTACAGTAGGAATGTCTTAGTAAAACACTTAACAGATAACTATATAAAACTATTTATAACTATCTATAACTATCTGCAACTGTCTATAACTGTCTATAACTGTTTATAACTATCTACAATTATCTACTATAATCTACTATTTTCTACCAAATTCTGCTAACTTAATTAAATTCCACCAAATTCCACTAATATAATGGAATTTAGTTAAAACCTATTAAAATCCACGTAGGCTTATGCCTATGCGTCTACTGCTAAGACCCTAAATATTTAGTTATAAGTTTTGTATGTTCCTTTCTCTTCTTTACGCAACGTCTTATACTCTGTAAGAGCTATATACCCATAGATTTAGATAGAATTTATATTGTTCCTTCAAATCTTCCCTAAAGCCTCTTCGCGCCCTTACATTAAGGGCTTTATAGAGCAAATAGTGGATTTCTTTTCTACTGTTTAAGAGATAATAGAGGAGGAAACGAGAGCTATAGTTAATATTAATTATTTTAATAGGTTACTAAAGAGATACAAAATTCTAAAAATTTATAATTATAAATAAGACAAGCTTTTACTATTTTTAGATAAGCTATATACTAATAGGGTACAATCTAATAATATAACATTATTCTTTGTCTAAAGATCCGTATACCTTGCCTTTTTTAGAAAACCAAACCGTACTAATATTAATGGTGGCACAACTTATAGGCAAGCACAGATTCCTAAATAGGTAATGCTTAAGCGAAAGAGGCTTAAGCGGAAGAGGCAGTAGTAGGCTAAATAAGAGACGCTTGACTAGGAGAGGCTTAAATAAAAAAGGTAGAAGAGGCTTAAGTAGGAGAGGCTTAAACAGGAGAGGCTTAAGCAGGAAAGGCTTAAGCAAGAGAGGCTTAAACAAAAGAAGCTTAAATAAGAGAGGCTTAAACAAGAGAGGCTTAAACAAGAGAGGCTTAAACAAGAGAGGCTTAAACAAGAGAGGCTTAAACAAGAGAGGCTTAAATAGAAGAGGCTTAAATAAGAGAGGCTTAAATAGGAGAGGCTTAAACAAGAGAGGCTTAAATAAGAGAGGCTTAAATAGGAGAGGCTTAAATAGGAGAGGCTTAAATAAGAGAGACTTAAATAGGAGAGGCTTAAACAAAAGAGGCTTAAATAGGAGAGGCTTAAACAAGAGAGGCTTAAATAGAAGAGGCTTAAATAAGAGAGGCTTAAATAGGAGAGGCTTAAACAAGAGAGGCTTAAATAAGAGAGGCTTAAATAGGAGAGGCTAAAATAAGAAAGGCTTAATTAGAAAAGGCTTAAGCAAAAAAGGCTTGATTAAAAAAGGCTTAAATAAGAGAGGCTTAAGTAGGAAAGGCTTAAATAAGAAAGGCTTGGGCAGGAAAGGCTTAAGTAGGAGAGGCTTAAGTAGGAGAGACTTAAGCAGGAGAGGCTAGAATAGAAAAGGCTAAAATAAGAGAGGATAGAGCAAAAGAGGCTTAAAGAGGAGAGGCAGCGGCAGACTAAGTAAGAGAGGCTTATATTTAAGTAAGAAAGACAAATACAGGAGATATAAGTAAGGAAAGAAAAAAAGACCATAAGGGAAGGGTAGGAGAGACTAGTAAGAGAATAGAAGCCTTTATTAACAGTAGAGCAGGACCAAAAATAAATTACCTAGATTAACCTAAATAAACTTATAGAACTAGTAAGCTAAAAACTAGTAGAAGAAGATTAGGCATTAAAGACTACACTCTAAAATAACTATTAAACATAGTAAGACTAAATAGAAGTCAGTAAAAACACCTATATTACGCAGGATAATATAGATTCCGCAGTAATATATACCGCTAACTTAACTTCTGCTTCTAACTAAAGGACAGAGACCTAGAAAATTTAAATAAACTTTAAAATTATAAAACGCGGCACTTAGAGTTTAGTATATAGCCTCCTAGTTAATCCCTCTAAGCTATTAGAAATAAGGCAAGTAGTAATAAAGTATATAAGAAAGAGAGAAAGGATAAAGATATATAATATAAATAAACGTATACTAAGCCCTTAAATATATTTTAAGGACGTCATTGCTAATAGGATAAATACTATACTTTTAATTCCAGAATTTGAGAGAGACACTATTAGCCTTTCCCTTATATTGGGATAACTTACAATTTACTAAGCCTATTTCTTTAGCATACTTAGTTTATCTTAGCGGTAGCTATAACCCGTTTAGAATATTTGTAGACTTTTTACCCTTTAAGATATTATGTTTTAGTGGAAGATAAAGATTTAATAGACCTTTCTCTATTAAAGGGGAGGTTTTTATCCTTATAATAAAAACAGACAAGGTTTACGCCTAGAAGAAGCTTTTAATACCATAGTAAATAATATTAGGTATACTATTAGCCTATTTATCTAGAGTATTAACCCTTTATTTTCCTAATTAAGTACTAAATATAATATATTTTAGGGGCAAATATCTAGATAATAAACATTGAATATAGCTATATAATTAGAGATTAAATATAGTAGTTATAAGTAAACTAAAGTTTATAAGATGTATATACTATAAGACCTCTAGGACATAATGGTTCTCCCACTATTTAGCCTCTTAAGTAGTTTATAGATTCCAAATTTCCATATATTTATTTACGCTTTTATATAGGGTATAAATAATTTACTATTTCCCTTATCTATAATAAATATAAATTTAATAGTATAGCAAAACTTAAGGGAGAGCTATTTTCGTTGCAGCCTATACTTATACTAACTATGCTAAGATTAACGCGGGTAGTGCGTATAATACTAAAGTGTTTAGTATATAACCCTTTTACAGTAGGATGTCGCTCCTACTTCACTAGCATAAAATCATAGGAAAATGCTCTTACTTAAGTATTAGGTTTAGATAGTACTATAAAACTAAAGCGGTGCACTAAAGCTTCGAAAACACAGTTCCAGAGTTAAGGAGTTATTAAATTATTATATACTAGTATATTTACTCGCGTACTAGTAAGGGTAGTAAAGTAAGGAAAACTATATCTTACTCTTCCTACTCCTTCCCTAAATTTTAGAACGTTATGCTCTTTTTAAGTATCTAAAGTCCATATAGGTTCTAAAAGGCGATACTTATAACCTTTTAAGCGCAGAAGCATAGATAGAGTGTTATTAAATCTATAGTATAACATAAATGCCCACAGTATAAATATATATAAATCCTTACCTGCTATAGGCCTTCCCATAGCTAGTAAAGCACTAGATCTAACCTCACTAATAAATCTATTAATCCCTAGGTCTCATAATACCGTATTAGCTTCTGCCAGGAGTTTTTATATAACTATAAAGTCCTAGAATATAGAACTAAGGAAAATATCTAAATTATTACAGTGTTTCCTAGCTATATCTTCCTTATTCCTTTCTAATCCATCCTAAGCACTAATATCTAGAGCACAAGTATGTTTAATTATATTAGACCATATTTCTCTTATGCTCATTATGCTCTTAGGAGAATATATTAGCTCTCTAAAATATCTGTTAGCTATAGTAATTTATAATCAAATGTGAGAAATCAATAGTAGCTATTATAGGAAAAGCTTAAACCTTGTTAATAAGTAAAAGAGGGTAAATAAGAATAGTTAATAAGATAGTAAAGGCGCCAAGGGAGTAGGTATAGCCTTGGAAATTAGTTTACCACTAAAAGACTAAGTATTAAATTTAATAAGGCGGGAATATAGTATACCTAATATTTACTAAGCCACTGCTAAGAATATATATAGCTTGTTAACCTACTATTACTTAAGACTTTTATAAGATGCCCTAAAACAGGTACCCTCTACTATAAATAAACTCATTTCCTTTAGTTATCTAGGTCTAGATATAGATTTGCTAATATTTAGCTAAAGTTTATTTATAGATATAAAGGGACCGGAATTAGGCCCCTTATAAATTACAATTATAAAAAGGCCCTCTATAGCACTAAGTACGGCTTATTAAGTTAAACTAGCTTTACTACTATATAACATCTATAATAAGCGTGCCAGTTAGCGTTTCCTCCACTACCTAATATACCTAACCTTAACCTATTCCTAGAAACCCCAAAGCCTTAAATTAAGATAAGAAATATATACCTTATAAAGTACCTACCATATAAACACCCTATATGGTAATGTCTGCCTAGGCAAATAAAGCTTCCACTTAATATAATACCCTTACTGCAATTTTTTCCTAGCTCATCCTTACAAGATATGTTGTGTTCCCTAATATTTACCTCTCTTTAAAATTCTAATAGTCTTAATGATAGTAAAAGAGGGAAATTCGTCTAATATACTATTAAGAATATGCCGCTTCTACCTATAGTAGGCGTTTACTATATTGTTAGAACAGTTAGCATATATTAGTTATAGCGGAAGTAGTAAAAGAATTATATATAGCTAATTACTTAAATATGCTTATAAGTCATTTATAGCTATATAGAGAATGTATATTAACTTATTAGATAAAGGCCCGGTCTGCTTAGTTTATTTACTAGCTTATTTACAATGCTTATTAGTATCTACACTACGCAAAGCGGATACTGGTCTATAACGGCCAAATTTATAATTAGAATAATCGGTTTATATATAGCTCTATTAGCGCTAACTCTAATATAGAACCTAAGGAAGCTAGATAGAATTAAAACGCATTATAATAGAGAAGTAGCTAAGCACAGTTAATTGTAGAGCAGTTTAATAGAAAATTATATTAATACTTAGGCTAATTAAGGTATAAGGAGCTGTTGATTAGTAATCTATATACTAATTATAAGAAAAGAATAAGGACTCTATCTATTAAAATATGGTTTTAAGACCTCTATATATATATAAGAAAGGTATAGGGAATAGGAAAGACAAGGGGGGTAGGAAATAGCAATAGAAATAAGGGGTAAGTAACTAAGTCAATAACTAAGTCAAAGGGTAGGTAGCTAAGTCGGGGTAGTAAAACAACCTAATTTAGGTTAACGGGAGTATTGTTATTCTAAATTTTATTAACTAGAATTTCTAATAAGATAATAGAGACCCCCTATAAATAAAAATGCAAGGATATGCACTAAGATTAATATTAAAGTAATAAGTAGCAATATTTTTAATAAGACGTCTATTGATTCTTCTATAAAGATGGGTTAGGCTCTAGGTATATTAAAAAAGACAGGCCCACAAGCAAGCCTAAATAGGTACGCTTCTAAATTTAAGGGTTCCTTAAAACGGTCCTAAATACTCTCTATAGCTTTCTCCTATATAATGTGCCTTCTATCTCGCTTTAATAAAAATATATACTAAGTAAGGTCTTTAATATATATACAGAACCTCTATTAACGGCATTTAGCAACCTAGATAAAGGGGGTTAAAGATCCCTTCTTAGTAATATAAGTATACCCTCTCTCTATACCTTTTATAAGTATTTAGCAGACGAGCCTATAAGTATATATACACTATCACTTACGCTAAAAAAGGTCCTTAAAGCCGTCCTCAAAAGTATAAACGTTGCAAATTATTTAAAAGTTATCTAACTAATAGCAATAAAAAAGCAAGCATCTACTCTCTCCTTAATAGAAGAATCTAAACGGATAGAAGTACTTAGCATTATAGACAACACTAGCTGTAAAGTGGCGATTAAAAAGCTTTAGTTATATAAAAGAAAGCGCATAGAGAAATAGAGCTCTCGCTATTCTATAGCACCTATAATTAGAAAGCATAGTACTAATCTTATAGAAGTAATTATACATAACTATAAACAAGTTAGACTAATAATTAAGGAAAAAGGCAGCTTAAGTTAAGGACCAAAAGGTATAGTTAAAAGGCGGCTTAGAGTATTAGATTCTCTAGTAACCAAAAATTATAAGGATTATATAATAAGCGTGTAGATCTCTTAAGAGTTTCTAACTATTATATATAAAGACACTCGTTAACACACTAAGATAGAACTGTTATAACCACTACACTATTATAAGGCAAGTGCTAAGGAAACAGCCCTTAGATCTCTTTAATTATATATTACTAGCAGAGAGCTTTAGATTAGCTACTAAGACTACTAAGCTTACTTACTTCGCAGCTAATAAACTTTATTTAATCAACTCTAACCTGTAATAGTTAAAACGCGAAGTAATTTATATTAAAACTTATTATAAAGCACTAAAAGAATATACTAAGTCTACGCCTCTTAAAGCCTCCCTAGTAACCCTTCTCTTGTTTTTATTCTACCTAAATTAGGGGCTAGATCTATACGGCCTTTCTCTAAACTTTTAACCGTTTTATACCTCTAGTTACATATCTACTAACCTTTATTAAGTTATTTATAGAGACTATACTAGGCCTATTAAATCCTATAGCCAAACCCATCCAGTTATTTTACTTAGATTTATTAGGGAGCTACCCTAAGTTCTAAGCATATCTAGTCTACTATAGAGCCTTTCCCAAGATATAAGTCTTAAAAGCCTCTATAATATCTATCCTTAAGCGTTTAGGATCTAATATATTGTGCTAACTACTAACTAAAAAACTATTTATCCAAAGCGCTAAGTTTCTTATAACTATTAGACCGTAGCTAGACCTATCTTTTTTTAGGGGGTAGGCTGCTTACCAAAGTCTAAGATTAGCCTATTAGTAATAATATTACCTAGGGTTTTAGTATGTACCGCCTTAATATATTTAAACTTTAAGTAGCTAAACTCCTCCTACTATAATATTAGCTATATCTTTAATTATTTAGCTAAACCCTAACTCACTTATATAAGCTTCCCAACTTAAGTCAATTCTAATATGCTATTAATAACATCTCCATTTACTATTAAATTATAGTAATAGATCTTTTCCTCTTACCCATTTATCTTAAGCAATATATAATAGCTGCCTTTATAGTTTAATAGGCAAAAGTACACCAGATAAAATTCCTCTTTATACTCTTTCCGGGCATCTCTATAGAATGCTTTAACTTTCTTTCTTTAACCCGCCAGAGGCCTAGCGACATATTTTATCTTACCATTCCTACTAAATTACTTAAATTGGTCCAGTGAGATACTATAACTGTATCTTACAAAAAACGGTTTGTTGAATATTATTATACTAGCCATTAAAAGCCATCCATTAAACTATTCACCTTAGTAAAGCCTATTAAATATATTACACGGTAGCTCTATTCCGTTCTCTATAGTAATACTATTATCTTCTTTAAGCTTCCGCTTACCCAGGACTTTAGTACTAACATTCTCTATTAGGCGGTCAACAGCAGCATTTAAGGATCCCTTTAGTATCGCCTCCTATGCTAGAAATATCTGTATCAGTCCATAAGCTTCTCTCCCTAGATAAATAACTTACCGCCTTTAGCGCAAAAGTAGCCATTAATTCCTAGCACTTTTCTTTTAATATAAGACTCTCTACTGTTAGCGAAGTAAATAGGGAGTAAAGGTTAGGCTTTCCTTTATTTATTAACAGCTCTAACTATTAACTTAGAATTTAGAGCAGTTACATACGCTTTAAGTCTGCCTAAATATCTTTAATTGGGATATTAAGTTGCTCTATATCTTTCTTAGTATACTCCCTACTTAAAATTAGTTTCTTAGTAGCTAATAGGTATTTAGGGGGCAGGCCGCTTACTAAATATTTAGGCTAAAGAGTATCCCTAGGCCAAGTTCTTTTATAAGCTTTATGTATACTTAGCTTATACCCTCTACTAAGCTACGTATTAATCCGCTTCCTTTATAATTATCTATTTCTTTCTACAATACTAATATCTATTAAGTTGCTAGATTTACTATAGTCTTCTCCTATAGTTAGTCTCCTAATACCTCTAACCTACTTTCTAGGTTGCTTAGTTCTTATCTACCAACTTTATATTCTATCTAGTACGTAAATTAATGCGCCCCTATAGTCTACTAGCTTATTTCTCTTAGTGTAGATTATAACTTACGCCAGTTTAACCTACCTATTATACTACTCCCAAGCTCCTATATACTTCAGCATATTGAATATTATAACTCTTTAGGTCTTAGACAATCCCGCTTTTAGTATACGCATCTATATAGAGCTATCTAACCACTTGCATAAATTTAGCAGGCTTAAAAGCTCCTTACTATCCGCCTATAACGTTTATAGGATCCTTAAGTAAACCGCCTTTAGAACCCCTTACTAATACTAGCTAAATCTGTAGATAATCTAAACTGCCTTAAGGACTATATCCCTTACTATAGTGACCTCTATAGAAGGCAAGCCTATAGTAGGGCTAGGTAATAAGGAAATACTCTTAACCAATATTAGTATCTTCTCTTTATAAATCTCTTCCGTCTAAGGTAAGGTAAATATATTTCTTTCTATCTGTTACGCTAGTGTAGCTAGGGCTACTATACTTAGCGATAGTGCTTAAGGTAGGATAGCACACCTCCCTAATTCTATAGGCTCTGGTTATTAATTTTAATCTCTATTTAACGCTAGGGTAGTTCTAAATTCCAGGATTCCTTTCTTCGTGGGTATACCGCTAATCTATTAGCGACCTATTGCCAATTCTACTCTTATAAAATCCTCTTTAGTAGCATTAACACCGTTACCTAATTTAAGGTGGTATACTTTGACCTTACCATTATATATACCTTTATCCGGTTCCGGTAATACAGTATTATCTTTTCTAATCTCACTATGCCTATTACTATCTTTAAGAACTCCGCGTTTATCCTAATAGACTAGCATATTCCTAAACACCAAAGTAGCTAGTTAAGCTAAGTAATTAATACCAAGGCTATTTCTACTTTGCTATAGATCGAGCTTGCCTAGAGGGTCGTCTTTCTTTACCTTAGCCTTAGTGGATTTTAGAGACCGATAGGAATAACCCTTATATTTTATAAACTTTACAGCTTTATTCTCTACGTCCTCCTAAAGCTGCTATGGCCCTCTAGTTATATCCTATATACCACTATTTATATCGCTATACTCTAGGATTATATTGGCTAGAGATTAAGTAGCCTTAGGGGCTTTTTTATATAGACTGCGCATAAGCCAAGGGAACTGGGTCGATTAATATCTAAATAAAATACGCTCTTAATAAAGAGCCCTTTTATATACCTTAGGCTAAACCTGCATTCTAACTATTATATCTTAGATAACCTTAGTAATAAATTTATTAAAGAGCATTAGTAGTACTTTACTTCCACTAATTAACGCTTTCGCACCCTAATTAATAATCAGCTCGTTATTTATACAGTAACCATCTCTTAGTAGTCTGCTCCTACCTCCTAGCTTAGAGTTTCTTTTTAGACATCCATTAGCTCTATACTTACGGATATACCTAAGTTATCAAATTCCATTACGGCTTGAATTTCTAGGTTATCCTAGTATAGTGCTTAAAAACATATTAAAGGCGAATTAATTATTGCAAAACTATAATAGTAATAAGAATAGCGAGAAAGGATCTAATTAAGAGGACGCGTATATATATATGTAAATCTTACAGGCATTTTAGTATCCTAGGATATCGAAATGCTCCACTAAAAGTTATCATAAACGATTACGCCGCCATATAGCAACTAAAGCCAGCCGGATGCCCTAATAGCAGTATTATACAACCGTTTTAGAAATAAGGATCATTAGCTGTTATATAGTTAATAGAGATAGGAAATATAAAATACGGATCTTAGGGTTACTTAGCTAATAGTAGTATATATAGTCTCAATTCTTATTAGCTTATATAAGTATCCAATTACTAGGATCTAGAAGAGCTATAAGTCCAATATATATTCTATTACTTAGAGATCCCAATGCCAACTAACAGTTCAAAGCGCTATTTTAGGTAAGGGAATTTTGCAAGCTATACCATTGAATACCTTTTAGGGGCTTAGCGTCCTATTACCTATAATATAACGCAACAGGGCGCATAAAGCCGTATATCCCACTTAAGAGCCCTACTCTCTTAGCATCGCTATTAATGCACACTACTACTACTAACGGATAGGCAACCTAATGGATTATCGCATCGTATGCCTATATATAAGAAAGATAAATAATCCATATTATCTAATCCTTCCCAAAGTCCCCCAAGATGTAGTTTTAAGAAACCTAACTATTTACGGTATAGTTACTAGTTTATGCAGAGCCCGTCTAGCCGAAAGAGTATTACCGGTTAGCGCCTTAATATTAGTAAAATCATCCTATAGCTTAAGGAGCGGTAATAAGGCGATCTATATTCCGATGCCATTAGCGCTATAATTTATAATACAGCAACCTCTTACACTTAGATCCTAAGCATATATTTATACCTATAAACAAGTAACCTTAAATCAAGCCCCTATAGACAGTTAAGGCGGCACCGCTTAGCTTATTAAATTATAGCAACATCCTCTCTTCCTTCTAGTATTACGGACTGACGTATTGCTAGTATACATTAGGGGCGTTTCCATAATTCTCCTAATATACTCCCTTGCAACTTATTATCTTATATAGCACAAACCAAATTTGACCGCCTACCTTAGGGGGGGGTTAAAGCAGACTAACTAGCATCTATAGTATATCCATTCCTTAGGCCAAGAGCGTATAAGCTACCCTTAACTTTATGCAAGAATGGCCTAGCTAGCATTCCTGTATATATCCCCACTTTAGCCTAATTAAACTATAGACATTTACAGGTCCACTAAACTGGTCACTTAGCTATATCCCTAATTATAAACGTAAGTAGCTAGCGGTAGAGTTACGCCTAAAGGATATAAGCCGAGTAATAAGAGTGTATTCTATAGTAAGAAAGAAAGTTGGATTAGGGAAAGCAGCTCGGCCTAAACCCTATATTCTATATAAATATTAGCAACGCAAGATTTCCTTAGCCGGCTTTTTAGGCAAATATACCTACACCTCTATCCTCGAAAAATAAATGTTTAAGGGGATTATAATAACTCTAGTTCTCTACTTTTAAGTTAAACTATAAACAAATATTTTATTTCTCTCTATATACAAAAATAGGATCCTACTGACAATAGGTATTAAGCAAGGTAAATAAAATAGCTAAGCTTGAAGGACCTATAAGAAAAAAATTAAATGCGCAAATTCTAATAGGAAAGCGAGAATCAGTTAATTAATTAAAAAAAATTGCAATATAAGGCCTTAGCGTATACGGGCAATTAACGCAAATCTTATTAAGCAATTTTATTATTTTCTTTATCTATCTATCCTTATATCAAAGCTGGTTTATAGTAAGTAACGTCTAAAGCGGATTAAAGGCAGCCCTGCAACTCTAGCTATATATACTTTTTAGAGTTATATATCTACCTATGACGGGCTCGTACAAATGCTTCTAAACCGAAGCTTGTAGATTGCTACCATACAAGAATACTAAGCTAAGGAGAAGAAGGAGAAGAAGAAGACTATTAGAGACTAATAAGATATAAGGGGTCGCCAAGGCGCTAGTAGCAAGCGAGCCAATGGCGATTTTCCATGCCAGGCATGGAAAATCCTAATTGGCTAGCTCTACGAGTAGTGCTAGTAGATTGCCCAGAAATGCGGCGAATTACCCTAGAAACGGCAATGTAGTAGGTAATACGCTCTAGCGCCGTTACATCACCCCCCCCTCCCAAAAAAGCCTGCCCTTAGGCTTTGTCTAAGTTCTTTATTGTTGTTTAGATTATTATAGGTATATATGTGAGAGTGAATCTGCATCAGGAAATGGAGGTTTCCTTTGCGGGCAACGCGCCCTCGCTTGCTGGCCCGCCGCTTTATCCTGGCCCGTGCTTCGACCTCTTCACATAAAAGCGTCCTCCACTCGCCGTTTTACTCTTCCTCCTCTATCTTCTCTTTCCTCCCTAACGCCGCGCATCCCCTCATTAGATATTATCGCCTCAGCTAAGCTTTCTTGCTCCACCCCTAAGCCATTTTACTCCCCTATTAGCGTCCACGTACATGCAAGCCCTACCACTTCCCTTAATTTTTGTGTCTTGGACTAATAGTAGCGCAGCGCCTCTTAGGCTCTCTAACTTCCTCCTTTATACTCTCTTTATAGTAACAGATAAAACGGCTCTTTCTATTCTCGCCGCTGGAGTAGCAATAGCTATTTATCCTTTCTGCAGCCTAACCTTAAGAGACTTGTCCCACTTACGCGTGTGGGCATTTATAATATTTAAAGCTTTTCCCCCCTCCTATTTAGGTCATTCCTTCGCCTTTAGGGAGCTACTACCTACAGCTGCCAATTAACGGGATCTGTAGGAATTACCACGTCAGTAATACTGCCTGCTTTAATTTTCTAGGAGAGTCCTTCCCAGAGCAACAGCGCCTGGTCCCTCGCCGCTGTAAGCTCCCTTATATTACTAGACGGCTCCTAGTTACCTTACGTCTTATTACATTTTAGCTAGCAACTCTACTTAATTATGCGGATATCCTCTCCCTAAAATAGGCTGTATGCTATTGGCCCTAAGTACCTTAAATTACAAAATTTGTAACTTAATCCCTGTCAGCATAGCTATAAATGGCTATAGGACTGTATTAAGAACCGCCTAGCTATAGATTATACAGGTTATAGCTGCTATAAGCTACGGATATATTAGGCAGTGTTATATTACAGCGTCACAATAAAGGCAAAGCTGGACGCTAAAGTGGGTCCTTAGCAAAACAACTATAGGTTAATACTAATTACTCAGCTTAGTTAAAGCTGGGCCGCTAGAAGCTAGAAGCCTTTACCCTCCTTAGCGCCTTCTCTACCTAGACTTAGATCTTACTTTTACCTAATAATTAGAGGATTAAATTGCAATTAAAGAAGCCGCTAGGCTTTAGCCTAATTTAGTCCCCTATTTAGCTAAGGAGGTATAGGTTATATAAAAACATTCCTTATATAGACCTAAGACTTATAAGGCGGAATCTAAAGGTAAACGGCCTATCTAGTAGCATAGCCTAGCGTCTAATAGAGTTAGTGTTATAATCTTACTCTTAGCTGACAAATACTAGAGGAAAATTTATGTATTTAATCTCCTAATAGAGACGGACTTTATGCAATAGCTACATTAGCTAAAAGGGCGCAGTGAGATGGATATAGGTGTGATTACCTAATCTACTTACGCTATCTACCCCCTTATGTCGTTTATAACATCTAGTTATAGGAAAGGGTGAAAGCGAGACTTTTGCGCATATTTGGAAGGTCAAGGAGTAGCTGCAAGCTCCATACTATAACTAAGGATCCTAGGAAGAGATCTAAGGATACCCTTATTACTTAGAGTGTCTTTTAATGCTTATAACAAAATCATAGCATACCCTCTACCTATCTAACCCTAGGAACTATGGTCTTGTAAAAAATCTAGTATAGAAGATCCAGTTTGCTGGCATAATTGGGTTAGAAAATAGATATGCTAGCGCTAGCCTTAACTCTAAGGAATAAGGGTAGAGAAAGCACTTTGCTACTAACCTCCTTAATAAGGAGGCTTAGTGCGATGCCCCTATCAGAGGCTAAATATGCTAGTTTAGTTAGTTAGGTCTTAATCACAGTTTCCTAATAGGCGTTGGTTTTATAACAGAGTTTAAGCCTATATAAACCTTTATGCATTATAAACAGTAATTGCCAATAGGGCGTAGATTACGCATTTTAATTTGCTATTAAGCTAGTAAAATTATTTTAGTGTAGATACTGCGGATATAAGCTGGTGGCAAAGAGGGGACTAGCGTAGACTTAAAAGCCTAGTATAACCCATCCTTTAGAGCTATTAGAAAGGCATAAGACAATAATAACTCTAATAACAATAGCAATAGCAACTATAGCATCTTCTTAACCCCTTCGTTTTCATTTAAAATTTTCACTTAATAATATTAATTTCTATACTACACCCCCTAAAAAACTGAGGGCTTCTTAGCATTATGCGATTATAGCTTTTAAGGCAAATATAAGTAACACACCTAAAAAGAGGAAGATGAAAAAGGGGAGAGTACCTTACTTCTCTCTAAGAAATGATCCTATGAAATATTTAGGCTAGTTGCGCTTAGGCAAGTTATTCTAAATTACCTTTTTTAAACAATCCACCTAATAAGGCACCTGTAGATCCTAAAGCTTTTAACAAGTATAAAGATATTTATAAGAATAAAAGTAACAGCCAAGAAGCTAGAGGAAGCAATTAAAGTAATTTAGTAATTATCCCCTCTCTCTTTTCCTAATAACTATAAATATATCTAACAGCCAGCAGCAAATCTAATATTTATTAAAGATAATACAGCTAACCTAGACTTGGAACCTAAAGCTAAAGGCAATAAAGCTAGCAATACTAGCAATAAAGCTAATAAAGCCGGCGATTAACTAGCATCTCATAAGTTAAGTATGCACTTCCCCCCTATATAACGGCCTTACTTAACAATTATTAGGTAATAAAAATAACCGCAGTAATAAGGATAACAAGGATAAAGAGCTACCTTCTTTAAAGGAGCTAGAAGATCTCTTTAGCGTATCTGTATATAACCATCTTAAACCTACAGCAGAAGACATTAACAAAATAGATAGCCTAGCTAAGGGAATTAATATTATAGCTGTCCCCTAGGCTATATAGAAGTTAGAGACCCATATACTAACTAACTAAGACTCCTTAATAGCCAATAATATAAATAATATTAGTAAGTTACAGATATTAAAAATATTATTACTACAACCTAATAACTATAATATATAGACAATCCACTTATTAGGGAGAAGGGTAATTACAAGAAAGGGAATATAGGAGGCAAATTATCCTTTATACTAAGGAAGCGGAAGCTTAATCAGCTTAAGTGGGATAATATTACCAATTATAATTCTAATAACCCTGCTAAAGAAAGTAGTAGGGGTGGCAAGGGCAGTAAGGGTGGTAATAGTCCACGTCCCTAGAAGCAATAAAGGCCACCCACCTATCGCGAAGACTTGTCTTCTAGCCCCCCTATCCCTCCTATCCTTAACCTTAACTCTTAATACCCATAAATTGACTAGTAAGCGGTATCCACTCCGCCTACTAGCCCTTCGCTTTAGGAGCCTACCCTTCTCCATGGCATTAAACCACCGTATAATAAGGCTAGCAGTTATATTTATAATAAGGGGGATAGTAACAGCGATGGCGTCATCAACAATTAGAGTAACGTTTTAAACCTAGAGCTTACTGTAAAGCGCCGTACCTAGGCTAAAAAAGACAAATTTAATGAAATAAACTTGCATAATAAATGGGAGATTAACAATATTCTAGGGAAAAGAATAACTAAGTCAGGGCGCAAATATAAGGTGGCTTAGAAGCCCACCTAGGTTTATAAGAGCGGGCTTTTGAATTCCAAAGATGCCCTTAAGTCTTACCAAAGACGCGTCTGGTATACTAAGGTTAGATTACTATAGGTACACTCTATAAAAGTAAAGGGTAGAGCTGCCGTGTGTAAGGGACGGCGGTAATACTTTAGGGTATCCTTATTTAGATAGTGGTGCTCTTTTTAGCTTAGAGGTCTATTTCTAGTAGCATTTTTATCCTTAGCGCATTTAGCAGGAGTATCTTATAATTGCCAGTCTAATAGATTTAAATTCTTTACATGCTCCACATAATATACGGTAATAAAACTCTAATTATTACCTCACGCAAGCCATATTCTCGCTTAGCCAGTTGCATTATACTACATTTCTACATTTTAGAGTCTTAATGCCGCTCTAATTAAAGACACTTTAGCATCCCGGCTTATCTCCCATAGCAGCTTATACGGATTGCTTTGCATCCTACCTTTTGCTTATCCTACGTTACAGGTGCGCTAAAGAACAACTGCTATAAGCCCCACTAAAGGACCAATAAAATGTACCTCTTAGCCCAAGAGAATTCCAACTATTTTCCAACTATTTTCCAACTATTTTCCACTTAAATCCTCTACTTAAATCCTCTACTTAAACCCCTCCTCTACTATCCAACTTAGAATCTTTTTAGGACAGCCTCCTTCTCAACACACCTAATACTATGGTATTAATTTAGGCATTATAACAAAATCAGCACTAACTATTACTAATTAATAGCGCTATAACTAAACTTCTTATAACCGCCAAGATAATTAAACTCCGGGAAGGCATAAAGCCTTATAAGTGTAAATATATCTAAGAAGCCTTTAATATACTTATAAAGCTAGTAGAGCCTCTTAGCTTAAAAACGGGTAAGAGGTAGAAGAGCTACTGGCATTTCCTAAGGAGGATTAATAATAACTATGGTCCTTAAATGGTTATAATTAGTACTATTAGGCTTAGATAATCAACTATTGCAAGTATAAGAGAGCATAATAGACTCCGCCTCCCTTTAGAGATTAAGGAAAATAAAAAAGCCTTAAAATCCCTAATTCTTTAAACGCTGGCGGAGGAATATACTGCAAAAGGTTTAAAAAGTCCCACTGCAATAATACCCAATAGCTAACCATACTAGTCCCATTAAGTATATATAGTACTACAGAAAACCAAACAGCTATTGCCTTATAGGCGTCTTAATAAACTGCGGATACTCTACTACCATAGCCTACAAAATCAGATCAGTTAGCCGTGCCAGAGCCAAGCTTTTTAGACATACATAAGCAACCTTACACTAAGTATTCAGAGGCCTCTAATTCTATACCTTTATTAGGCGTTACTAAATCTAAGGAAGGATTTAAAGAACAACAGCTTTAGGGCGAGTAGATAAGTATGCAAGACGTTCCTTATTAGGCAAATATTTACTACTAATTAGTATTTGCCTTAGACTCATTTTCTAAGCAGGTCTTCCAGCTAACATTATAAGATATTTAAGCCATTATTATA
>Ga0307515_10010464_pt1 | contig 17777 bp, 13 predicted proteins | sample 17_EM_MG_FD_194513 | JGI IMG/M metagenome (GOLD analysis project Ga0307515, IMG submission 194513) | Populus trichocarpa ectomycorrhiza microbial communities from riparian zone in the Pacific Northwest, United States - 17_EM | ecosystem: Host-associated > Plants > Roots > Unclassified | place... | reverse complement strand
AGAATTAGTAAAGAAAGTATAAAAGAGAATAAAAAGGTATTATAATGCTAAGAGATCTAAGGGACTAGATCTTAAGGAGGGAGATAAAGTATAGCTACTATATAAAAATTTTAAGAGTTAACAATTAAGCAAGAAGTTAGACTATATTAGACTAGGACCTTTTGAAATTATATAAAAGATTTTACTAGTTATATTTAAGTTAAACCTACTAGCCAAAATAAAGATCTACCCTATATAGTATATTATAATACTAGAGCTAGTATACGGGAATGTTAAGCCACTAGTTTATAAAGCAGATATATATAGAGGATAAGGAGAAGACAAATAGTAAGTTTTAAGAATTATTAGTTATAAGGACGTTGACAATAAAATATAGTATAAGGTTAAGTAGATAGGCTATACTAAGACTACTTAAAAGCTACTAAAGAATTTAAAGAACGCTATAGGAAAGGTATAAGAGTATTAGAAGAGATTAGGTTAGGTAATATTAATAAAAAAGGATTACTAAAAAATAAGTTACCTAAGGGGGACCTAAGAAGAGCAGTTACTAAACTACTTAGATTTATTTCCTTCTTAGTAGAGAAAGGATTTATTTTTTTATTACCTAGTTTCTATAGACCTTATTTTATAAGTTTCTACTCCTTAGAATAAACCTTTTTATAAACCTTTTTAAGACGGATTAACTAAGCGGACGCCGTAAGATAAGACTTAAGGGCCTGTTACTAAGTATCGGCAGCCTCCTATTCTGCGTTATAAGAATAGCGTAACTCTACTAAAGTAATAGATAGTTTATTATCTAGCTATATAGTAGTAGATTAAATATAAAACCCTAAAATAAATTAATTAGGGAACTAGACAACTATTAAAAGTATTCGTACTAATTTAATAGTATAAGTAAGTCAGATTTAGGGGCATGAAATACATATAGTATTATATGCTCGTTTAGATAATAGTAACTATCAATTATATAAAGCAGACTACGTGGTTTATATACTAATGCGTCCTCCCCCTAATTAGTTAGTACTTCATAAGTACACCAAATACGTAAGCGAGTGGTTAGTACACTAAACGCGTAAACGCGTACCCGGCGTACCGAACGCGTAGGCACGCGGTTAGTACGACAGGTGCTGTAATTATACACTAGCGGTACTTAAAAAATAAAACCACTTATGTACAGCCTCCGTAATTGCTTTAATAGAACCATAAAACATAAAAGAAAATACATAAGAAATCTCCCCTAAGGTGCCGTCTAGGCTACCTTCCAAACGGTACCCCAAGCTGGCCGTAAGTTCTACTTACGGTCCGTAGAATAAACCATACGGCCTTTTAACAGGCAGTAGATAAGCCATAAGTCGGATCGTGAGGGCCACTAAGGCGCTAGTGCTAAGCGAGCCAATAGCAATTTTCCATCCCGGGGATAGAAAATCGTAATTAGTTAATTTAATTACCCTATAAAATTCGGCGGGTTATGTAAGTCCACTAAGTCCCACCGTAGCTTTCTACCGTTTTCCACCTGTACCGTATAACGAGCCGTATAGCCTTCTAACGGGCCGTAAACGTACCATAGGTGCTCTATTAGTCCCGTTTTACCTATTCTATAACTTCTAGGTTAAGCTTATTTATATTAATTAGGGTTTTAAGGGCTTAATATAGCTTTGCCTTAGTTATAGCGTCTACTAAGTTGTTTTTACCGCTGATCTATTTAACCTCTGTAATCTTGCGTCGTTCGTAGGCTTAATATAAGTATATTAGGTCGACTATAAGCCTCTTCTCCTATATTATACCTAGCTTAACTAGGTAGTTATAAAGGGACTTTAAATCGGTGCATAAAACTAGGGGTAACTGCTCCAATTATAGAATCTTCTAGACTATTAATTTGATTGCGGCTGCTATATTAAAGCTATAGGCTAGTGTATATAGTTTAGAAGCTAGTACACTTTGGGTTACTCGTTTGCACTTAATTAAGGACCAGTACAGTATATCTATATCCTAATTACGGTCCGTAAGTACAAGTATAAAGCCGATTTGTAATAATAGGTCCCTGTTATTAGTAAAGAAGGCGTCTATAAATGCCAGTAAGCTAAGGGAACTTAGGTCTAGTAGTATAAAAGTAAGTCCCCTTACTACATTATTAATTTGCCACTAAATGCGCTTATTAAGCTGCTTAACATTTTCTTCTTATAGATCTACTGCCTAGGCCATAAAGGATAAATTATAGGCAGATTTGGGTTAATAGACTGTGGTAATATAGGCACCTCTTACGCGCTAGGCGACGTATTAGTCCTTTATATTTATGGTCTTACGGGTCTCTCCGCAGGAGCTAGTAAGGTCTATAGACTTCGCTATAATGGGCTTTAGGTTTTAAGCTTAGCGTTCCTAAGTTAGCTTAATTAGGTTGCCCTTTTATATAATTAGGCCTTTATTAAACTTAATCGGATTCTGCTTAGTTAACTACTCTTACAGCTTTACTAAGAACTTGGCCTTTTATAGTTTAGTTTCTTTAGTATCCGTAAAGGTCTGGTCTGCTAGAAATAGGGTATTATCTATTTAAAGTCCAATAATATTAAGGCCATTTAATTAGGTATATAGGAGGTAGGGGTTATAGGTCAACTATTCTATTTTAAGTCTGCTAATATAGTACTAGTAGTACGTCTTAAACTAATAGTTCCTAGCTTCCAATACTCTGTATAGGGGTTTTATAACCTATAAGATTGTTCCTAGTTATAGGTTAAGCTTAGGGGGTGGCCGTATAAAGATATCCCTGCTTAGGTAGGTATTAGGCTGTACGTAGGCTTATAAGATATCCCGTAGGTAAAGAGCTATAGGTTTACTTTACTATAGGCTAGGCGTAAGCGCAAGTATAATCCGTTAGCTAACTCGTTAAATTATAGGCAATTACGTAAGGACTAAGTTCTTTTTTTAGTCATTATAAGCTTATATAATAAGCCTTAACTTTTTAAAAGCTTTATTAGTACTAGGGTGCTTAATTTTGTTAATAAAGCGTAAGTTAAATATACGGACGCCTTACGGAATATCTCTCTCCGTTATAACCGCGAAGACGCCTTTTTTAAGTAGTCCGTTAATCTCTTTACGTTATAAGTCCGTAAAGGGGGTTTCCTATATTAGAACTAATATATCTATAGGCGGAGATTGCCTTACGGATATTCCTACGGAGGTTAGGTAATTCTTTATTACGGGGTTTTTGGCTATAGGGTGCTTCCGGAGGCATCCTCAACCACATTTTATAGCAGGTTTAGTAGGTTTAGTAGGTTTAGTAGGTTCCTAAGGGGCTTCTTAAATAGGCGGTAATGCTTCTAGTTCGTCTGGTTTAATAGGTGCTTTTAGTTTATCTAGTTCGACAGGTGTTTCTAGTTCGTCCGGCTTAGCGTCATAGTTATCTTTAGGCTAAAAGTAGGGTTTTACGGACGTACTTCTAAAGCTAGTTGGCCTACTAGGAAGCTATATATAGCATATCTTATTCTCTACGGCTAATAGGCAATAAGGTCTATTCTAATTACCGCTTTTACGCTATATAAGGACTTTAGAGTTAAGCGGGAGGTTGTATACTAGGGTCGTGTTAGGTCCGTTGCGGTAGTATAAGGCGTTATTAATAGTTTGTTTGGCCTATAGCTTAACTATCTCGGCCATTACCTTCTATATTACGGCTGCTCATTTTATAATAGACGGGGCAGGAGGATCTAGTTTGCTTATCCTTAGGTAGGCTCCATAGACCAGAAGGGTGGGTACTAGTCCATCCAGGCTAGCGGTGTTATTAATAGCTTTTACGGCCATCTGTAGAGCTAGTTCCTTTTAAATATCCTTACATTCGTCCGTAATAATTTAGTAGGCTCTCTATAGGGCTAAGTAAGCTCGCTTAATAAGCCTAATAGACTAATACGCCTTAACTAAAACAGCTTTTATGAAGATAGCTATAGCTATAGCATACTACTGGAATTCCTTACTAATAAAGTTCCTACTGGTGTTATGGGTAATATACTACGGGGGTCTAACGTACGTATTAATCCAGCAGGTCTGTAAAATATCCTAAGTATACTTTACGGATATATTTTATAGCTAGCGGGCGGCTTAGTAGTGGGTTGCCTTATTAATTATATATAGTACTAGGCTACCGTTAATATATATAATATCTACGTATACTAAGTAGTTAAAGTCAAAATCCTTATAAAGGGTAAATTTAAATTGGCCTAGAGAACGTCCGTATTTCTAGCAAAGGTAGCAATATTTAGTTAGGTGGTTAATTGCCTTCCTATTAACGTCGTATCTAGAATATTTAAAGACTCTATACAGCTTCTTAGCTAATAGGTGGCCGAAGCGGCGGTATAGTTAATAGATTTCCGTACTAGTAAGGTAGCACGGGTTATAGTTAAAGGATTCCTAAATAAATATCCGTAGGGTCTCTCCCTATATAAGAAACGGGTGTCTAAATCGTTGTGTAATTAGCTAGGTAGTATACTTACTTCCTAGGGCAGTTATAGGGCTAATTAGGGTGTCCGTAATATTATTATAGTATACTTATAACCTATTTATGTCTGTAAGATAAAGTAGGAAGGGGGTATCTGCTTTTACTACGTAGAAGTTAACTAGGCCAATTAGGGTCTTAACTTTAACTAATCTAATTAATACGGTTAAGCCGATGCCGAACTAGACGTTTACGGCCCTAGTCTACGTAGTATTAATATCCGTATTGTCATTTGTGGCCTTATATATAAGGTACTATCTATAGCCTACAGTAGACTTTTTAAAGGCACCTATATCGATTATAACACTATAGAATTCCTTAGGGGTATAGCGTTCTATAGTGATATACGTAAATAGGTCCTGTTTATAATCTATAACGTCTATAACGGTAGTGCTTACGGAATAGTTTTTAGGCGTAATTAAATGTGTAAAGGAACGGTCGGCTAGTACGGTCGTAATATTAAAGGCTTAGCTATCCGTAAAAGGTCTAAAAGTAATTAGGAACGTCTCTAAGGTCTCCTATTCTTAAGTATTTAAGTTAAAGTTAATTATAAGGGCTTCTATTAACTTATTAAGAGACTCCTCTACTTCCTCTCCTTTATAGTCTAAAATAAACTAGTTAATCTATTTATCAAATCTCCTCTTAGACTTGTTACGTTCTTCCTAGGTATACCTTATAGACTAATATCCTTTCTTGCCGTATATAAAGTACTTCTAGCTAGTTTATCTATGGGGGTATACTTTTATACGGGAGTTACTATAGGGGTTATAAGTGGGACTTAGTCGGTACAGGTACTGCTAATAGTAATGGCAATCTATAAAGTAAACGTCTAAGTTTGTTTATGGATATTAAATATTTATAGCGAAGGCTTAAGTGCTGCCTAGCGGGTTTAAGACTTTATACATTATAATAGAGGAGCGTAGATTATTAATAAGGCCAGCTAAGGTATCTGTAGGCTTATAGTAGGTATACTTGCAGGGCTCTACTTCCTAGTAAGCTATAATAAGTTTGTTATACAGAAAGTCATCTATTTAAAGCTTAGTATTAAGGCCGTACTATAAGTGCCGGAGGTCTTTAATAAGGATTTGCAGACACTCTATAGTCGATTTTTCGGTATTCTTATTAATTACGGTCCGTAGCTTAGTCGCATTCTATTAGGTAAGGATATTACGCTTATATTCCGGTCCTTTAAAGTAGTTATATATAGCTTTATATAGTTTATTAAATGGAACACCAAGGGGGTTGCTCTTAAGGTTAGTATAGTAGTAGTTAAGGGCTAGGCCGCGCAGTATAGTAGAGTAGGCTTGGCCGAACTCCTATTTAGGAATATTGGCCTTCTAATAAAGGTCTGTAAAGATAGTTAGTTTAAAGTTAAAATTGTCGTTTTTACTACTATACTTCAATTTGTTAGTATAGAGCTTGGCTAGGTTAGCTAGCTCCTTACTATAGGTCTTTACTTAGGTAGGTTGCGGATTTATAACTTATAGATCCGTGGCTTGCGAATATATAGCTTACGGATATATAGTTTGTAGATATATAGTTTACGGATCTGTGATTTAAATAACAGGGGTAATTTAGTCCGTATTTTGGTTTATAGGGGTATTATAGTCCATAATTTAGGTTACGGGGGTGTTGCGGTCCGTAACTTAAGTACTAGGTATACTTTAGCTAGTAAGATTAATTTTAAGACTGCTTAGGTTTATAGGACGAATTTAGTTAAGTATATTAGGTATAAGGCCAGCAATCCTATTAAGTTTAGAAGAAGTAAAGAGTTTGTTAGTAGCCTTAACCTAGTCTAGGATTTCCTCTTTAGTCCATTCCGTTTAGTCTTTCTTATATAGTATATTATATAGGGACTGTATAATAGTAACTCGTTTGTCTTTTTTAACCTATACACCTTGGTGACGTAAAAGGTTTTATAGGTTACGGATAGGTATAATACTGCAAGCCTTAAAAATAGCTTCCGTAAAGTCTACAAAGTCTTCCTTATATTGCTCCCACAGGTCGTCATTTATAAGCTTATAATATCCGTATTTAAGGACTTTAAACTTAATATAGTTATTAACGTCGTTTATAGACGTAAGGTCGACTCCCTAATTCCACTTCTCTTAGCCTTTGTTAATTTGCTTGCTTATATCCGCTATGCTATGTAGTATAATGCGTAGCGGGTAGAGAGGGTCTTATAGTGTCCGTAAAAGCAGTTAGCGGGTCCATAGTAGTTTGTAGAAGGGTAAGGGTGTCCGTAATAGGTCTTAATAGGTCCGTAGTAGTTCGTAGAGGGGTAGGAGGTCTCCGTAACGGTCCGTAAAAGTAATTAACGGGTCTGTAATAGTTCGCAAAAGGGTAAGAGGTCTCCATAAGGGGTCTAAAAAGACGTTAGAGGTATTAAAAGAGGGTATAGTAAGAATAGAGGTTTAAGGTTTAAAGAGGTTAAGGGTAGGGGTTTCTATATAGGTCTATATTCGCGTTTATAAACTTCTAGTAAACCGTACTAAGACTTAAATAAGTATACAGAGTTGGTAATAGTCCGTAATTCTTTACCTTCCGACCTTCTAGTAGGTTATACTAGGATTGAACGGGTAGTTGCTGTTGGGTATTGCTTGGGGGGAGGTATTAAGTAATTGCTAATCTATACGCGCTCACTAATTAGTATTTGTACTAATTTAATAGCACAAGTAAGTTAGATCCAGGGGCACGAAATACATATAGTATTATATGCTTGTTTGGATAATGGTGACTGTTAATTATATAAAGCAGACTACGTGGTCTATATACTGATGCGTCCTCCCCCTAATTAGTTAGTGCTTTATAAGTGCACCAGACACATAAGCGAGTAATTAGTGCACCGAATGTGTAAACGCGTACCCGGCGTACCGAACGCGTAGGCACGCGGTTGGTACGACAGGTGCTATAATTATACAAAAAGTAATAGGTTATATATATTTAGTATTAGAGACAAAGCGAACGTCGTAGGACGAATAAATATTCGCTTTAGTGCACTTTAAATAAGAAGACGGTTATTATAAAGATAGATCCGCTAACGTAATATAGACTAACCCTCTTTTAAACAACGAGAATACGGAGACGGTATAATCTTACTAAGAAATAATATCGCAGCAATAGTGCGAGCACGACGAGCAGTTAAGGACGAAGAAATTGCTTTAGGTATAATAAGTAATAATATTAACTAAATTAATTAAACGGATATTATACCTCTAGTAAATAACTTAGAGATATTAGGAATCTTTAAGGACAAAGATAAAAAGGAGGAAGATAGTATTACGAACGCTTTAAGTATAATATTATAACTACTTAGAGAGGAGTTAGAATAAGCTAGTTAGTTAATTTAAATACGGTTTAGGATAGAGCTAATAGAGCTATATAATAAGGAATAGTAACTAAGGTTATATAATGTAATCTATATAATCTATAGGATCTATATAATCCGTAATAGAGTAAATAGAGCGTACGTATATTATATATAAGAAGGATTTTATAGGAGTACGGTTATATATTTAAAGGACCACAGTCCCTACCTAGATAGTTCCTTCCTTATAGTAATTCTTAGAATATAATTAGAGTTAATCTATTAGGCAACTACTCCACCAGTTATTATTACGTTGTTAACTTTAACTTACTTTACCTATATACCTAGCCTATTAACGAGCCTATCGTAGTACCTACTATAAGGTTCCGTTATATTAATAATCGCTAATTTACGCCTTTAGTTACTGCCCTCTATATAGTTCTCTAGCGGCTAGTAACGCCTTATTAACTTAGTAATATTTTTAAAAACACTATTCTGTTTCTAACTACTTAATAAAAGGAGTGCCTTTTTTAGGACTTAAAGTAGTTAACCTTTAAGAGGCTATAAGAGTACGCTTATACTACTAAGGAGTGCCTTAGTATAAAGTATAGAGATATATTAACGGAACTTATTGCCTAGTTACTTAGCTAGTAGATAATTGTCTATAGAGTATCCTCTACTTTAGCTATATTAAGTATTACTATATTAAGTTCTAATTAGTAGTTATACCTAATAGAGTAATTTAATCGCTAGCTGGGTTATTTTCTGGCTTTACTAGCGATATAAAGATAGTAGCTAACTTAGGCCTTAGTAATAAGTTAGTTAAGCTTATAGACAAGTTACCCGCTAAGGATCTACTTTATCCATCGGTAACCCCGTTCGGCGAAAACGACCCCCATCGGTGACCCTGTTCAACTTTTCCGTGACCCTGCTCAGCTTGCCCGATAACCAACCTAATCATAATCGCACCTGCTGATTATGTTACGTAGATATAACTATATAATCAACTGCAGAAATAGGGAAATAAAAAGAGGGAGACGTAGAGCTTTAGCGGAGAGCTCTGGGTAAGCTCTGGGGCAAGTGTTATCTACACGTAATAACTCACGTGTAGATAACATCACGTGGAGACTCGTGCCTAAAAGACGTAATCAATATAAGTATATAATAATCAGAATCATGGGGCTGATTAGTTATATAGTTATTGCCATCACTGTTTACAATTGAAGATTTGCTTTCCAATGAAATATTAGGACTCCTTCATGAAAGCCTAAGCGAGACAGTCGTGAGGGCCTTGAAAAAGAGTAAATAGTTCGCTGCAGGTGAAGGAAGTACGGCCTGAAGCAGCTCAAACATCATTACAAACCGGAAGCCATTACTCCACAAAACCCAACCGTCGAGCTTAAACTCCCCCCACCCTCCTAAAATCTAACTCAACCCACAGAAAACCCCTTCGCCTCAACCCCACCCTGTGCAAATGGCCGGACCGGATGCATCGGTCGATTAAACCCAATCTTAACTCTAGGAACCCTGCTCATTAATTCCATAGCCGGCGTCTCGAGCCTCAGCACCGTCTCGCGATATAGCGTTGCGGTGGTCCAATCATACGAGCAGCCGATGGTGCGCTGCATGCCGCCTTCCGAGCCCGCGATCAAGAAGGCGACGGGAGGGCGGGCAGCGGTAAATAGGGTGGCGGTCATTGACGCCGTGTCGACTAGTGTGAAGACCTAGAATGCATTAGCCAGTTACTGCTAACGCCCAGTCGAGGACGAATACGACGCAGAGAATGGACATATTGGGAACGGGATAGGTTAAGGGATAATACGGTGAAATACCTTCTGCTCTCCCGGTGCACTCCGCTTTGCCCTCTCGGCCAGTGCTCTCGTCTCCGGATCCATCAGCGGGTCGTCAGCGACGCACTTGCCGTACTCATTCTTATGGTGCCTGCTCAGAGTACTTCCAAATGCTGTCCAGTTCATTCTGCCCAGTCTGCCGCCAAAAATCTGGCGCTCGATAGTCTCGATATCCATATATCCCTCGAAGCCAAAAAACCACGCCTGCGTCCCCCAAAACTTGCCTAGATAGATCACTCTAAGCAGATAAGGACTTAGCCCCATCAGCACTAGAGAATACATCATCATAATCGCGCCGATGAATGTTATGCCGGTTGCTAGCAGTATACAGGAGATAAAGAAGACGTAGCCGCCTGTGTGCAGGAGCTTCTTGGCCAAAAAGCGCTTCCAGCTTTCAATGCGGTTGTTGGCAACGGGGGCAAAGGACTTCCACCGCACATTGGCCGCACGGCACCCGTCGAGGATGATTGTGTCGTCATGCCCGATGCCCGCGATGCTGCAGCCCTGCGGCAGAATGTCCCATAGCTTGGCTTTGTACGCGTCATCCATGCTATGCCACGGCTGACTATGAGAGGTGGGGAGCACGCAGATGAGTCGTTCCAAGAGCTGGTCGCTATCATTCGCGAGGGATAGGCTGTGTATGTGGTTAGTATGAGATTTAGGGCAAGTCAGAATGGAAAGGGTGGCTTCGAAGAGTGACCTTACCGGGCAAATGCTTGGAACGCGCTGTCCGTACCATCGACCTTAGGCCGGATACGTAGAAGACCCATTAGGGCATAGGAGTGGTCGCCGGGAAATTACTGGGTAGTCTCCCGCTTTTGAAGGCATTCTAAGGCAAGTGTCACTAGCTCAAGGCGATTGAGTATGAGACTACCTTCGTAGTGATCGACCAACTGTCGAGCAATCAATGCATCATTTTTCCAAACCCGCGCGGCGAACTGGTTCTTAGCAAGCGGTATCGGACTCATTAGGTCAGTGCCTCGTGTGTAGACTTTAATATCCTTCCCTGCGGGGCTAAGGAGGACTTCTGGGAACATCCAGACGCGTTTGCCCCATTGCTGTAGCATCTCATCGGTAGTAGTAATAGCACCCATACCGTTGGACGGACGGCCGACAGCGATGATCATTGAGTGAGCGCCCCGAATGACGTCGCCGATGCGGTAGACCTTTAATAGCGTTAGCAAATTAAGACTATGCCAAGATTCTTCGTAAAATAAGGACAAGCAAGTCAGGGGATTTACATCCTCTTCCATGTTCTCCGGCTCAGGCATACAGCTGCACCCTACCCAGTACGCTGGCACACCCGCATTACGAGCTGCAGCTTCTGCAATCTGATGCAAAGCCAGCATATCTTCTCTGGTTTTAAATTGCTCCGCCGTGTACGCTACAAATATGTAGGCGAGCGTCTTCTCGGACTTATATTGGGTGATCCACCTATGCTAAGTCAGCAGCCTTATCACCATAGAACCCCATATAATGTAAAACTGAGTGGCTCACTCATCGACGTTCATGATCATCGCCGGCTGAGGATGCCCTCTCAAGAAGCAGAGATATCGGGGCCGGAGGACACGTTCAGCAATAGGGTTAATATCAGCTCCGAAGCGTCTACTTGTGGACAAATCATTTTCCAGAGGGCTGCGAGCAACTTTTGGGTAGCCGCAGTACCGATAAGGGAATACGTCGTAGTTGCCGTTGTTCCTGGTTTGGCCTTCAGCGGGTGTAGGGGTGCCGATCTACAGTGTGTTTAGTCTTTCTTCAACGACGACAGATTTTCTAGAGCCAATCGAGATTCCCTCACCACGAAAGTCTTTTTTTGATGGCGAGATAAACTTATATACACGTTGATGTCCACTCGAGGTTAGTGTGAACCCCCATTCTAGAATCCTTCCGAGGAAGCAAAAGCAGGCGAATCTCAATCCAGCTATTTAAAAATACAGAATAGACCTATTCCGCTGCCACCTATCACCATCCTACTTCATTTCCCTTCAACATCAGGAATCTGCTGTAGAGGAACCTGCTCAACATGAGGAATATGCTGTGGAGGAACCTGCTCGACATAAAGGGTATGCTGTAGAGGAGCCTGCTCGACATGAGAAATCTTTTGTAGAGGAACATGGTCTCGCATGAACATAGTAACTGCACCACTGACTGCTACAGCCGTAATGCCTATAGCCTATACAAAATTAGAAGGTAGGATATAATGAATATAAGAACAACACTTACAGTAAAGACAATCCGCCATATTAATCGGATCTCGTGCCGTTTTGACTCCATGCTGTATCCCAACATTTTCTTCTCTAGCTCCGACCTGAGTTCCGACAAGTTGTGTCTCATCTCATTCTGAAATGTATCGATTTTTGATTCGAGCTTGTCGATTTTTGACTCAACCTTTGAATCGACCTTGTCGATTTTTGACTCGAGCTTGTCGATTTTTGACCCGACCATGGAACTAAGGCCGCTGATTTGCACAGTGAGGTCGGCCTTAAGGTCGGTCTGGAGGCTGGATATTCGGGTATCTACAGACGTTTTGAGGTCACCCAAACGTGCTTTTGTTGTATCAGTATCTGATTGAAGGGAGGCTATCTTGTCGGTCCAGCTCCGATGAGAAGGGGTTTGAGAAACGGGAAGGTCGTTACTATCATCATGTACTGAACCTATAGAGCTGTTAATGACTATTCAAATCGGAGCTAGATAGATGTTTTACGCGTTATAGTGTGGAGATGACTAGGTTGGGATCTGAATCTATGGGCGTGACCGTGCTGACGGGCAAAGCTCCTTCGGAGAGCAGCACGTTGGAAGGTTTGGGCAGTTCTGTGCAGCATTTATAGGGAAGAAAGTCGTAAGGTAGCACAGTCGATATTGTAGGTGGCGATAACTCAAAGCACAAATATCTGTTGTTGAGTGGAGAAAGAAGGAAAGACTGGGTTTGGTGAAGAACAATATCGAAAGAACCCTTGGCATTACTTGGCGCGTTTGTCAGCCTCCCAATATCAACACTACCTTAGCGTGGCTCGCGGGTAAGCGAAAAATCTGTTACTAAGCTGTTGTTCTTTGTTTAAGTAAAAAATTAAGTCTTAATAAGCAGACTGGCATGTATCATGTCTATAAAAGTAGCTAGTTTAATAGAAGAGAGTTTTAAAGTTTAAAAATACACTTATAGACAGCATGTGATTAACAATAAAACCTGTTGAGCTGAAAGCTCTGTTGAGGTCAAATAGATCTCGTGAAATGCCTCATCTCTAATAGGAAGGCATTTCAGAAAATAGAAAGCATTTCTTAAAAGAAAATAGTCTGTTGCCTTAACACAGGTTCTACATCTAATTAGTGTTTTCTTAGAATATTATTTTCTATTATGAACACAGCACTAACTTTAATTCTTACTAGTATTTAATTTTAAATTAAGCACTGTTTAATCTAACAAATATTATATCAATAATATTCACGGTTAAAAAAATCTTAAACTTAGTTAACTGCTTTTACAAAGAGCATAAAAACGGGATGTTTTTATTAAGCTACTTTTTAGAGTTAGGAACTTTTTAAGATCACATTGCATTTTTAAAAAAAAACCCTCTTCTATAAATAAGGGCATGTTATAGATACAACTTAATTAATGTTAGAACATCTCTTAAATTAAAAACTCTAGCGTGATGCTTTGTACTATGTTACATAATTCCCTGAACTCTTTACTTCCACTATTATCTCTGTGCCACTATCTGACCGTAATCTACCTCCTCAATCCTATCCCGTTAAGGCGCTTAGATGCCCATTCCCTACCTGGATGTTAAGTGCTTTAGGCTTAACGTGGAAGGCGCAAGAAGGATAAGCTTAAGGTTGTAGTAATGAGGAGGCATAGTTGAGTAGCTTGATGCGATAATTCAGACCAGGAGTCTAAAGGAATGCTTGCCGTGACCGACCGGAACTAGGAAGTTGGGTTGTCTGACTCAAAGAGCTCAGGAAAGTGAGGTATCGTAATGCTTGGGTCTCTCCAGGCGAAGCGCGGCCGGTTGTGTTGCTTGTCAGTGAGATGTCGCCCCTTTGGATATGGCGCCTCACCTCGTGTCATTTCACACATCTAAGTATTCTTCCATCGACTAGCCAAGCACTTATTCACACGCTCATTTGGGGCATTAGCTGTAATAATTAGTATCTGCCCTTGAGACTTAACTCCCAAGTTCTTTCTCTCCCTGATGGTTTTGAACTCTCTCTCTCCTCGGGGGTTTCGGTCTCTGCCCGTCGCAGTCATCCCTATCTCCTCGCTTGTCCAAGTAGTCCCAGCGGCAGTTACGGAGCCCTTATAGGCCACGCATATCAAATGTCCAGACTCAGCTGAACTAATTCTGAAGTAACAGCATGAAAAGAAAGGCTTCGTGGAACTTTATTGTAAGAAAAGAGAATATAAATGGGGTTGGGGATGGGGGAGAGGGTGTTATTAGGAGAAGAGTCTGAGATAGATCTAAAATATAAAGGTTAAGATGAGTGTGAGAGGAGATATTATATCGGAGGAGTATTAGGATAGGAGTGCGGGTACGAGATTGGAATTGGAGCTGGAATAGGTAGACTCCTAAGGCTACAGGCCTGAGAGAGAGAGGTGGGGTTGGGAGGGTAGTGTGGTGGACAGGCATCCATTCTGGGACAATCCTGTGGTGGGGTTTTAGCCAAAATGTATGGGAAATAGGTCCTCAAAGGGTACCCCCTTGGAGCTTCAATCTCCCATAGAAAATCTTGACTTTGAAACGGGGATCTATAGCACAACATCCATCTCCCGCGCCTCTGCTCCCGCGCCCAAGACCACCATTCCACCATAGAAAATAAAGGCTGTTGATGCTGTACAAGTGAGGGTTTCTGATTCTGGTATTAACGTTGCCATTACGATGATTTTTGCGATATTTGGAAAAGCTGAGATAAAATTCTAACCACGATTAAAAAACCGGCTTCTGGGGATATATGGATTTTTGAGACTTACTAGCATTTTAAATAAAAAACTTAAACGGAGATTGGGTATCTAGAAGAGATGCGACACTGGGAAAGATAGAAACAGCTTTGGGATAACTGGGAGATAGGGATAGCTGGAAAATATTCATGAAAGGAATAGGTTTAGGGCCTAATTTAATCGCAATGTTCATTAGAAAGAGGACTAACCTCTTAGTAGCCTTAATAGCAAAGAAAGAGGAGGAGCAGATGAGGATGAGGAGGATGAGGGGTGGGAGGAGCAAGGCTGGGATCTGGGATGCGGTTGCCCTCTTGCGACATTCCTGGGGATTAGCTCCTGGTCCTGGACAGCCTGGGCGGCTTCGCAAAGCTCCAGGTACTGAGCTTTCAGCTGCGCTGATGTCACGAACGCTCGCGGAGTTGTAGGATAGTGGTGGCATGTTTATGGAGGATGTGGTTGTGTCGCGATAAGGTTTTGGGGAGCTGGGAAGTTGGGAAAGACAGCTCTCGCGACGCCTTCCTTTCCTGAGACAGGCGTTACAAAACACAGCATTTCATTTTCAGGAACTATAAAATACAGTAATAAATGCCCTTACTGCGTAAGATAATGGATTAAAATAGGAATTTAGATATATTAAGTAATCGCGATAATATGATCGCATTTCCCACTACCCCGCCCATCTCAGTTATCGTGGTCACTCTATTACTCTTTTGCGACACTCAAGATAGCATCTTAAGTGAGTTAACTAGCCCTAAAATAAACTTAATTTGATGGCATAAAATAAAATAAATGAAAGAAAAGCTTAAATAACCTTAAGCGCATATCTTACGCACTTTTAATAACTGTGAGATGCAAACCTGTAAACGCTGGAACCATAACGTAGTCGGCAAGCCAATGGGCCATGCAAGCCTCCGGGCCACCCCACCAAAATCGCGAAAAACGCGACGCGTTACTTAACTATTACTTTAATGGCTACACCACAATAACAAAAACCCCTTTTTCAAGAGGGTAGACTTATTCTAGCTCTTAATGCCCATAAGCAAGGCCAATTCTTAAGTCTCCGATCTGCCGTAAAGATATATAGTTTGGTGGGGTGGCCCGGAGGCTTGCATGGCCCATTGGCTTGCCGACTACGTTAGTGCTTAAAGTGGTCCATAAGTAAACGCCTGACGTGAAGCTGTAACTGCAACTGTGACCCTAGTCCCAGCTACATAAACTGAATGCCATCCCAGTGGCAATGGATTAAACGCTCTGAGGATAAAGGCGTAATAAATAACTGCTTTGCCCTAAGAGCAGGCAAGCTAATAATAAGGGACGAATGCGAAAGGCGAATAATAGGAAGTCCAAGTATCTCATCCTCCTTACACTATTGATCGTCTACCATGTCCAAAACCACGAAAGCGCGCTGCTGATTTAGAAGCTCATGAATAAAAATATGCTTCACTAACCCAATCTTTTCCCCTCGCACCATAACAAAATTCCCAGGTCGAAAACTTAAGCGGTGCTCAGTGAGTCTAGAATAAATAATAAGTTAGTATTCCCAGCAAAAGAAATAGCAATAAAAATAAAAGAATAACCTACGGATCTGTAAATGATAATCGCTGAACCCAGATAAATGCCATCTTTCCTAACCGACCTAGGTCTATTAAGTTATAATTATGAGCATAGGTAGCTCTCAGCAGTACTATGAAAGGGTGCGTTAGGACTAGCTTCTTTGGACCGGAGTACATCTCTTTATTCCTATCGCGAATGTCTTTGCGAATTCTATTATGAACCGTAGCATGAACGTGAGATTTGTCGCTTGCAACTCCAAATGGATTAAACTCATTTAAGTCGGTGTCTGTTTGCTCAGATTTTGGTAGGATATGGGCTAGCAGGGTAGGGCATTTAGCGTTTAGGTGCTGCACCATTCTGGTGGATTCTGGATGGGAATCTGTCGACCTGAATCGAAGTTCCTTACTACCATCGTAATACTGTCTGACGACCTAGATCGTCTATACGAACTATGTCTCAGTTGTCTCGTATCTTGAGCTCGTATGTCTCATCGAACGTCTCATTACCTGTTTCTCTTAACTATGACCTACTACATGACGACGTCGTCGTCATTGTATTTGGGACCTACCCAGGCATGGCAGTAAGTCTTCCCATCAAGCCCGAATTGATTTGAATTGATTACAAAGCAATTCAAGTCGATACAATTCACAAAGCGGCGTTGGGCGACAATTCTAGTGCAGAGGGGTGGGGCGGCTTGAATTGATTGAATAAAATATAGGTGAGGTTTTTGGTTAAAATACCTCTTAGGTGCTAACGAAGGATCTAGTGAGTAAGCGCTCGGTTACTTTTCTTAGGTCCCGTACTAGTATTCGGCAACTTCCGCTCATCCTGCAGGTCCTTTGCAGGCACCTTAGAGGAATATTCAAGCCGCCAAGCTCGCCAAAGTTATGGAGTTTACACCTGCCAAAGGTCCTTTCAAAATTTATCATTTATCTACCCATCAACACTACTATCTATTTCCATCTATATGGACGCAGAAACTACTTTATTTACACCTTCTACAGGCCCTAGTAAAATACAGTTACCTACAGAGCTTCAGAAGACTCATAACTTTAACAGTCGCGCCACCAATACAGACCTAGCGGGGGACTTAACAAATTTAGAAGCGGACACGTACAAAGGCCTCGACTGGAAGCTATTTCCTAGCTTCCAAATTCCTCCACTATCTAAACGAGACCGACGATCGCATATTTGGCAACACTGCTATAAGTAGAGGACTAATAGATGGCAGACGACGACGACCCGATCCTCCACCGGGGCCCTTAACACTATATTGACGATGTCATACATCGCGGGTTTCATCTTGTGGCCAGCGGCGCTACAAAGAGGAGCTTATGCAAAGGCTCTACGGGCAAGATTTAGGCGAATTAAGTGACTTTTGGTTGCTACACCGTGCCAAGATTTTTGACAGGGACTATATATACTATCTTAATAATTCAAGCCTTTCAAATCTTCCGGAACTAGCCCGAGTCAATTCAATTCAGTGATTTTGGAGCGCCAAGCAATTCATTCAAGTCTGAGGTTGTTGGAAGACTTGAAAGGCTTACTGCCATGCCTGGACCTACCTGATGTATATAAGAGAGCTTCTAGAGCCCTCTTTAATAAAACAGAGTTCTCATTCCTGATCGTCCGTTCAACAGTTATGAGCCCGGGCCG
>Ga0307515_10010463_pt1 | contig 17777 bp, 3 predicted proteins | sample 17_EM_MG_FD_194513 | JGI IMG/M metagenome (GOLD analysis project Ga0307515, IMG submission 194513) | Populus trichocarpa ectomycorrhiza microbial communities from riparian zone in the Pacific Northwest, United States - 17_EM | ecosystem: Host-associated > Plants > Roots > Unclassified | place... | reverse complement strand
GACGTTATTAAGGTAGGCAGTGTAGTAGTTATTAAGGGCGTTATGTAAGATATAATTAATATAGTTTTAGAACGTAACGGGTGCGTTATAGAGGCTAAATAGTATAACTAGTATTTTATAGAGTCCGAATTGGGTAATAAATGCTATAAGCTACTTATGGCCCTCTATAATCCGGATTTAGTTAAATATAGCAATTATATTAAGTTTAGTAAAGTACTTAGCACTATAAAGTGCGTTAAGTGTTTTATAGATTAGTGGCAGTAGATACCGATTCTTAATAGTAACTGTATTTAGGCCTTAGTAGTTATAGTAGATTTACATACTACTACTAGGCTTAGCAGTAAGGAGGAGTAGTACGGCAGCTAGTAAGGTTAATTTGCGGATAAAACCCTTATCTAGTATCTTATTAATCCACTTTTTTACACACCTAAGTTTAGCAGGTAAGAGTGGTCTATTTTTATAATATAGGGCCTAGTTTTTAGGGATAATCTTAATTTTATGGTCCTATAGTTAGTAAGGGGGCAGCTTATCTATATTTTTAGGGAGAAAGTGCTTAATATATTCGCGGAACTCCTTTAATAAGCGTTATAAAATGTCTTTACGGGTTAATCCTAGTTTGCCTTTTAGAATTTTTTAAATATTAGTATTAACTATCTTCTAGCGTAGAGACTTAGGCTTAGTTTTTAGGTTTATCTTAAGGAAATTATAAAAATAAGGGGGTAGCGCTTTATGGGCTTCTTCTATTATATAGTCGCCCTCTACTAGCCAGCGGAAAGACTTTTCTAATAGGTTTAGTACTTCTATTAGGCCTATAGGCAGCTCTTTAAGCAGCTATTAGTGTTTTTCTTATTTAACTAGTTCTACTAGCTCCGCTATATAGATCCTTATTACCTTTACGCCTTTTTATTTATAGAACTAGGTAAAATTAACGGTATAAGTATATTTAATATTGTCTAGTTTAGGGTGTGTTTAGTTCTCTAGTGCTACGGCTAGGCTAGCGCGGCTTAGTTGGCCCTAGGGGGCGGAAACACGGCGGTGGCCCTATATAGTATGCGCGGGAGACAAATATAAGGTTAGGCGTTGTAGGGGGGGAGGTCTTAATTGCTCTAGTTTTAGTCTTAGCTATAATGCCTTTAGCTGTTATACGTGTGGTCGTATATACGTATGGTAAATAACTTAAAGTTAGGTGTCTTATTAGCTAGCCTAGGTTAAGCGGGTATATATAGGGGACTTATAGTTCTGGCAGTGTTTATATTTTTAGGGGTAGGGCGGTGGTTTAGTCTTCCAGAATCTCTGTTTTGTTTACTGTGTATATTAGTTTACTAGTATTAGGTACCTCTTTTACTATCGGCTAATAGTATTTAAGTGTTAGCCATATAATACGTCTATATAGTGCTACTCGGTTATAATTAGGGATATACTATAGGAGACAGTTATAGGTATAGTAATTAGAGTTAAACTTAAGCCCTAAAACGGGGAAGTTTATACTTAGGTTATGCTTTTTAAGCTAGGGTATTCTAAGAATTACTAGTATCAAGGGTAATAACTTTATAATGTAGAAAAGCATAGATTCTATATGGTGGCCAATTATTATTTTTACTGTAAAGTAATGGGTAATAAAGCTAGATTGGAGTCCGTTAGTAAGGCGGAGTAGTTTTAGGACTAAGAGTCTTTTTATTATAATATTATGCTTTTTTATAAATAAGTCTTCGTCTATAAACGCTGGTGCTATACTACCACTATTAATAAGGCTTAATGTTTTAATAAAAACTTCTAGGAGTAGGTTATATAGTAAAGAGAGGTAAGTTTAAATAAGGATAGAATTTCTATTATTTTTTGCTGTTTTAAGATTAAATAGCAGCTAGCTTAGAATAAGGTCTAACTAATTTAGTAATATAGATCTAATCCTTTTATCCTTTTCCCTATATAGTTCTAACCCTTAAAGGCGACTTAGTCTAAGGGTTAGCCTTTTAATAGCTGCGTTATAAGGCTTAGCTGGTAGCTATAGTATTAGCTAGTATATCCTAATATATTAGTCTTTAACGGTGTATATATGCTAGGGGGTACTTTGCCGATAATATAGCCGGTCTCGTAGTTGGTAATAATACGGAGTACTTATCCGTAGTTTACGTACGGGACCATTAGCTAGGGCTATATTGGGGAAAGGAATTACGGGGGTAGGTTTCTATATCTAAACCTACGTCCTTATCCGCGGTTACTGCCTTAATTACTATCCCCTCTATTAAAGAATCCGCTGCGGCTAGGGGGGGGTTAGCGCGGTAGTATTAGAAGGGGATTTAGGTTTTACTAGGGGTTATAAGCATCTTTTTAGTGGCTAGGTTAACCACACGCTATATAAAGTCTATTATTTATACAATGTCTTTAGACGTCGTTAGGGAGGCTATTACTACCGCTGCTGAATTTAACGGCGTTTAGGTCTATTAGGTCATTCTATAGTAATATAGATTAATAGCCGCTAGCGGCACTTAGCTTAGTGGTATTTAACTTAGTATAGTAGATATAGTTCTACAGGTTATAAGCGAACACATCTATCTACTTACTTTAGTCTTTATAGTTAGTATCGCCAATTTTATAGCTAAGGGTAAAAGCCAGGTCCTTTATTTTTAGAGGAAATATTCTTTTTAAGCAAATCCACTTTTTGTTCCTTGGTCTTATTTACTTTAGTTATTAACTTATTAAGCTCTGCTTTTTAGGACTAGTAGTTACGCTTACCTTAGCTTAAGGTATCTAATATATTTTTAGCCGCTTGGGTTATATCTATAGTCTTATAGTGTCCTCTTATATATATAAACATAGACTCTTAGTTTAAAAAGGTCCATTTATTTAGGTTATTTAGGTATATACGTAGCATGTTAAGGCCATATTTAATATAGTTATAAGCCTTATCTATTAGCATATTTAATATATAGAGGATTTCGTCTATTAGGGTTTTAAAGCACTTTATATCCCTCCAGAAAACGCCTTAGATTTTGTTACAGTACTGTAATAAAGTAGACTAAATAACTACGTTGTGGTATAAAGAGGGGAAGAAGGTGGAAAGGGGGTATTATATATAAATAGTAGGGCTGGCCGCTAAGTCACTAGTAGTGGGCTAGCTAATAGTAGGAAATAGTACGAGATAGTATAAAACAGTATGCGTTAGGTTAGTGCCGTAACAGTACTTCTCTCCCCTAGATAGTTTAGTTCCCAAACTAAATAAATAACTTAAAAATAGGCAGTATACGGGGTTGCCTATTTTTTACCGCAAAGATATTAGTTCTACTTACCGCCCTTAACTAAGCTAATAGCGATTTTCTATACCGGGCATGGAAAATCCTAATTAGTTAGTTTAGTAAGTAAGGTCAGTAGAACTCTACACCGCTACCTAAATTAATCCGCGTAGCATTTCTTAGCAAGAATTTGGCTAATTAGATAACTTTAACTGCCGGTTAAAGTTTTATAACGTCTTAACCACCACAAATTTTAATACAGTGGTCGGCCGCGACTTTAGCGTAACTTTTCCTTATCTTATGCCTAGTCTAGGGGTCCTGGCTTCTTAGGGTGTTGCTTATAAAAGCGCTATACAGCTTATTTATAACCCTTTAGGTCTTCCTCTAGCTGCCAGGTTATATCCTTATAATATTTCCATTTAATTTTATAAGTTAGGCCCTAGGGGTCTTTATCGTATACATTAAGGATTTTCTTAAACTCCCATTTGTCTTCTATGTTGCCGTTATTATCTCTCTCTGCTACTCGTCCTTATACATTACGGCGCTCTATAGTATTAATATTTACTTAGCTAAGGATTTCTTTAGCAGCCTAGAGGCGGACCTTAAATATATAAAAGGATTTGTTTACTTAGATATGGTTCGGGAGGTCTACTATAACTACCCCTTAATATACTGCGAATACGGGGTACGGGCCGTCCTATTTATCGTCCCATTTCTTCTTAGGTCTATTTATCTTTATATTTTCTAAGCTAACTATAACTATATCGCCTTTATAGAATAACGCGCTCTTATCCCTATAGGTATTAGTATTATCTTTATAGCGTTACTATAAAATCCAGGCTAGGGCCTTAAGCTATATTAATATCCGCTTAAAGTAGTTGGCCATAAAGTCTACGCGGAAGAACTCCTTCTTTGCTTATGCTAATAGTATTAGTAAGTAGGGGCTAGTAGGCTTAATTCCGAGGCAAGGGTTAAAGCTATAGTTTATAAAAAACGGGGAGATGCCTATACTTTTATTAACTTAGTTATTTATAGCAAACTTAGTAAGCGGCAGATAGTTAACCTAGTTATCCTATATAAAGCTAATAAAAGCATAGAGGTATTTATTTACGGCAGCGTTAATAATTTTAGTTTAGCCGTCCGTTTTTAGGTGCTAGGCTAAGCTTAATCGCAAGGTTATTTTAAGGCGTTTACTTAGTCGTCGCTAGAAGTTGCTAATAAATTATATACTGCGATCGGAGATAATCGTGCTTAGTATACTATAGAGCTTATATATATTATTAACAAAGCTATTAACTAGCTCCTCTATTAAGAGTTCTATTACTAAAATAAGGTATTATATTTTAGTTAGGCGGTCTATAATAATAAGGATATATTTATATACCTTACCATAGCGTTAGTATACCGGCAGTGTTGTGATATAGTTAATTAAGATATCGGTTTATAGGCGGGCGGGTAATTTTAGTAGTTTTAGAAAACCGGGCGGGGTAAAACGGGGGGTCTTAGTGTAAAAGTATAGGGTATAATCTTTAACGAAGGTAGCCGTAAACTGGGAGATTTTTAGCTACTAATATATTCGGTTTAAAAGGTTAAAAGTCTTAACCTAGCTAGGGTAACTAGTGGGGCCGCTACTATAAGAGTAATGGGTAACTTCTAGGCGGAGGTCTAAGGCGTTAAGGATAAAGAGATATTAGCGGAAGTAGATCTATCCGTTAACGATATTATATTCTAACTTATCGTAATAGAGTAATTTCCTAATTTTCTTTGGCTAATAGCGAGCTTTCTAATCACGTAGGGCCGCTACTATATCTCTTACGAGTTTGTTCTCCTAGTATTTTAACTAGATTAACTTATCTAGTAACTTTTTAGCTATTTTAGGGTCTAAAGCGGCTATAAACTCCGCGTTATTAGAATTACGGGACTTATATAGTAATTCTTCTAAGATTATAAGGTTAACTTTCTAGGGCGGTATAACGACTTGGGCTTGGTGGCGGAGGCGTTTATTATTAGTATCCTTAGGCCTTATTCCTAGTAGCCGGCTTAGGGCGTTAGGGAGTATAGCTTTGCTGCTAGGTCTATATATAATTATAAAGTTAAACTATAAAAGAAACTCTGCCCACTAGACTTAGCGCTAATTTAGCTACTTAGTAGTTATAAACGTCTATAGGTTCTTATAGTTAGTAATAATTTTAAACGGCTCCTTAGTCCCTTACAGCTTAAGACGCTATTCCTCTAAAGCCTTAATAATAGCTAAGAGTTCTTTATTATAGATCTCGTAGTTATACTCTAGCGTAGAGTGCTTTACAAAGAAGAATGCGACCGGTTTTAATTTTCCATTATTATTATACTGGGAAAAGACTCCACCGGAAGCCTAATTTAATACGTCTATCTCTACCACTATTTTCTTCGTATAGTTATAGTATACTAGTACTAGTGCTAAAGTAAAGGCTCCCTTAAGGGCCTTAAACGATTTAGCTTGTTTAGTCCCTATAGCCATCCGATATCCTTCTTTAGGAGTTTTATTATAGGTGTAGCGATAGCAGAGTAGCCTTAGATAAATTGTTAGTAGAAGTTCGCAAAGCCAAGAAATTGTTATAGTTCTTTAATTAATATTAGGTCCTTTTATTTCTGTAAGGCCTATACCTTCTTAGGGTCTATAGTTATGCTATTAATCGAGATAATTAAGCCGAGGTATTTTGTTTTAGTAGAGTAGAACTTAAACTTATTAATATTAATCTAAAGTCCAGCATTACCGAGTCTTTAGATGACTTCATTTATATACTTAGTGTACTTAGCGCGTATTTTAGAAAAGATAAGGACGTTATTAAGGTAGGCAGTGCAGTAGTTGTTAAGGGCGTTATGTAGAATATGGTTAATATAGTTTTAAAATATAGCGGGTATATCATAGAGGCTAAATAGTATAACTAGTATCTTATAGAGTCCGAACCGGGTAATAAATACTATAAGCCACTTATAGCCCTTCGCAATCCGGATCTGGTTAAACGCAGCAATTATATTAAGTTTAGTAAAGTACTTAGCACTATAAAGTGCGTTAAGTGTCTTATAGATTAGTGGCAGTGGGTACCAATTTTTAATAGTGACTGTGTTTAGGCCTTAGTAGTTATAGTAGATTCGCACACCGCCACCAGGCTTAGCAGCGAGGAGGAGTAGTATAGTAGCTAGTAAGGTTAATTTGCGGATAAAACCCTTATCTAGTATCTTATTAATCCACTTCTTTATATACCTAAGTTTAGCAGGTAAAAGTAGTCTATTTTTATAGTATAGGGCCTAGTTTTTAGGGATAATCTTAATTTTATAGTCCCATGGTTAGTAAGGGGGCAGCTTATCTATATTCTTAGGGAGGAAGTGCTTAATATATTTATAAAACTCCTTTAGTAGGCGTTATAGAATATCTTCGCGGGTTAATCCTGGTTTACTTTTTAGGAATTTTTTAATATTAGTGTTAACTATCTTCCGACGTAGAAGCTTGGGTTTAGTTTTTAGATTTATTTTAAGGAAGTTATAGAAATAGGGGGGGAGCACTTTACAGGCTTCCTTTATTATATAGTTGCCTTCCACTAGCCAGTAGAAAGACCTTTTTAATAAGTTCGGTACTTCTATTAGGCCTATAGGTAGCTCTTTAAGTAGCTATCAGTGCTTATCTTATTTAACTAGTTTTACTAGCTCCGCTATATAGATCCTTATTACCTTTATATCTTTTTATTTATAGAACTAGGTAAAATTAATAGCATAAGTGCATTTAATATTGTCTAGGTTGGGGCGTGTCTAGTTCTCCGGTGCTATGGCTAGGCTAGTATAGCTCAGTTAGCCTAGGGGGGCGGAAATGAGGCGGCGGCCCTATATGGTACGCGCGGGAGATAGGTATAAGGTTAGGCGTTACGGTGGCGCGGTTTCTATTATTTAGGTCTTAATAGTTCTATAGCTAGTCCTTGCTATAACGTAAGCTATAGTATGTGTATATAGTATATAGCTTAGTTCCGGGTATCGGGCTAGGCGGCTAGGGTTTAAATGGTGCCTAGGTTGGGGTTAGATTTTTAGTAATAACGGCGTAAAGCGGACCTTCTTCCTAGGTCTTAGCAGGGCTAGCTGGCCTATCGTTTTGGTCTTAAGTACTAGGGTAGTCTAGTCTTCTACTATCTCGTTTCTTTGCAGCTATATAGGCTCCCCTTTATTAGGAACGTCTTCTACTATTAGGGCTTTGTATATAGTCTTAGGCACTAGGCTTAGTAGTGCTGAGTGTCTATATAGGGTGTCCCTGCTACCGTTAGTTATCCCCTACGGGAGGTAGTGCTTAGAGTAGTAGTCTGAGTTAAAGCGGATCTTAAGTTTCCTAAAGCTAGGACAGGGCTCGTACTTCTAAAGCTAAGGCATACCTAAGATAATTAGGGTAGTGGGCGAGAGTTTGGTAATAAAAAAGAGCATAGCTTTAGTATGGAGGCCGATTAATATTTAGGTAGTAAAGTAGTCCGTAATGAGCGAAGTTAGGATGCTGTCTGTAAGGCGTAGTGGCCTAGGTGCTAGCAGCTTCTTAGTTATAACGTTATACTTTCTTACAATAGACTCTGCGTCGGTAAATGCTATTATAGTACTACTAGAGTCCACTAGGCTTACTATATCGATATAAACTTAGGGGTATAGGTTATATAATAAGGAGAGTTGGGTTTAAATAAGGATTAATTTCTTGTTACTATTTGCTAATTTAAAATTAAGTAGCAGCTTACTAATAGAAAGGACTAATTAATCTAGTAATAGGGACCTAATCTTCTCGTCTTCCTCCTTATATAGTTTAAACCCTTAAACACAACTTAGTTTAAGGGTCTGCCTTTTAATAACTAGGGTATAAGGCTGTCTTAGTGGGGCGGTCTAGTGTCCATTTAGCTGGCGGTGTCGGTATTAGTCTCGGTTAGGGTATAGGAAGACGATACCTCGCTAACGACGTAGCTGTGTTTATATTCGCTAGCGCGGAGTTACTAATACTAGGCGTTATTAACGGGTTAGGCTCCTATATAGGGTATAGTTTAGAGTAACTAAGCTATAGGGTTAAAGGGGGGGGGTTATCTACCGCGGCTATAATAGGCTCCGCGGTTGCCGCGTCTATAATAGGCTCTATAATCGCCGCGTCCGCGGTTATTAGTTCGCGTTATTTAACAGGGTGGTATTAGGACTGGGTTTACTATCTTAGCGGGGTTATAGGCGTCCTTCTAGTGGCTAGGCAGGCTATAGGTAAGGTATAGTCTATTATTAACACAGCGCTTACGCTCCGTGTTTAAGATTCCATTAAGGTCTATAGGTTCTTTAGTTACTACTAGGGTTAGGGTTAATATAGGGGTAAAGGCTTAGGCAGGTAGGCGGTGGTTAGCGTTCTTCTTAAGGTTGGCTTAGTGTATATAGTTCGTGAGGTTCTTAGCGAATATATTTATCTGCTTACTTTAACCTATATAGTCGCTATTGTTAATTTTATAGGCAAGTCTAAGTACTAGCTCTTCTATCTTTAGAGAGATAAACTTTTAGAGTAGGTCCACCTTCTATTTATCTATCTTCTTAGCGCGGATTATTAGCTTATTAAGCTCTCCCTTTTAGGACTAGTAATTACGCTCGCCCTAGGGGAAATGGTTAAGCTTATTCTTTATAACCTAGGTTATATTAAGGACCTTATAGTAGGCAGTAAGGTCTTTAAGCATATTTTCCTTAGTGGGCTATTTTTATATAGATGTGTTGTTTAGGTTCTCGTGTATAAGCTCTAGGCTCTACTTAATAAACTTATAGGCCTTGTCCTCTAGTATATCCAAGATATAAAGGATTTAGGACTAAACTGTGTTAAAGTAGTCCTAGTTCCGGTCGAAGACTCCCTTAATCTTAATGTGCTAGGTTTTAAAATTAGCTTATTATTCTAGCGGGGTGCCTTTTCCGCTAAATATTGGCGGGTCTTTAGATCTCCGTTTTTTCTGCTAGGTTACTACTATTATTATAAGGGTTGATTGTTTTAGAACGGCGATAGTCTCTGTTTAGGAGTTAATAGTTCCTATTTAGGAAGCAATAAGGGCATTAAGGTTTTTATTAGCTTTCTTATTGGCAGTGTTTGTGTTATATATACACTATAGTCCTACTTTAATATTATTAAAGAACTCGTTAGTATAGTCAATAAGGGTAAGGTAAGCTTTACTAGGCTTAAAGGTTTTAGGGTATAGTAGGGAGTGGCGGATTATCTACGCGATATTAGGGTATGTCTTTATAAAGAGGTCTACAAAAACATTACGGGGGTTCTAGGTTTCGGCTATTTTGGTATTATTAGTGTCGCCTATTTAGGCGCTAGGTAAAAACTAAGGATTGTTTTAGGACTATACTGGGGACGTATTAGTTTTAGTAGAGGCGTATATAGGTTGCGATTACTCTAAAGCGGAGGTTAATTGGCTAGGGTATAAGGAATTAGTAATCGCGATAGGGCGTAAATTAAAGATACCATAAACTGTCACAGTGCTGCAATAAAGTAGACTAAATAACTACGTTGTGGTATAAAGAGGGGAAGAAGGTGGAAAGGGGGTATTGTATATAAATAGTAGGGCTGGCCGCCAAGTCACTAGTGGTGGGCTAGCTAACAGTAGGAAAGAGTACGAGATAGTATGAAACAGTATGCGTTAGGTTAGTGCCGTAACAGATTTTTATTTCCTATATTTTAAATTTTTCTTACTTTTTAATTAGTGATCCCTTGCTATTAAACGGGGTTAGATCTTTTACTTTACGCTTTTTTTTATAGGGCTTAGTTAAAAGAGGGGAGCTAGTAGTAGGGTTCTTATTAGCAATAGTCTTGGTAAGTATAATAATCTAAGAGCTTAGGTTTTGTATAGTCTTGGTATATGCAAGGGCTTACTGTTTATATTGTTTAATATATAGTTTAAGTATCTTAAGGGAGTTAATTCTGTGTTAAGCTTTTTTAAATTAGGACTTTATAACTTGGCCTTTACTATAGACGGCTTAAAGGCCGCTCTTAATACTAGTTAAGAAGGCTATATATATAGAGAGTTGCTAAAAGGTTCCTACTATATTAAGGTCCTTTAGGTATTTAGGACCGTTCCTAATCGCCTAGGCGATATTAGTATAGGAGGTATTAAGGAGGCGGGCGAGCGCTTCGCGAGGGTTCGTTAGTAGGACGTCGTCTATATTATAGTCGCCTATTCTAAAAGATCTGGGTAAGGCAATCGGAATCTATAAGGCTAACTATAATACTAAGATTACTAAGACTATACTAAGGCTATGCTAAGACTGTGCTAAGATTGTCTAGGACTATAGTATAGTGTTATTAGTTGCGCCGGGTCGCGATTATACTGGGAAAACGGAGATAGTAGACTAGGAAAAATAAAGATCGTAATAGGGTGCAATTAGAGATACTATAAACTGTTATAGTGCTGTAATAAAGTAGACTAAATAACTACGTTGTGGTATAAAGAGGAGAAGAAGGTAGAAAGGGGGTATTGTATACAAATAGTAGGGCCGGCCGCTAAGGTGCTAGTAGTGGGCTAGCTAATAATAGGAAACAGTACGAGACAGTATGAAACAGTGTGCGTTAGGTTAGTGCCGTGACACCCTAGCTGCTCGAATATTCCGTGCTCTTATAGCTATAGCAGCCGTATTTGACCTGGAAATTTGATAGTATAACGCTATAAACGCATTTATTAACGCTAAGCTTAGTAAACTAATCTACTGCTACTGCCTAGAAGGTTTTGATTAAAACGGATATGTCCTAAAGCTACTTATGGCGCTATATAGATTGAAAATCTCACCACTACTTTAGTATAAAGAACTTACTAATATACTAGCTAAATTTGGATTGGAACTAGTACTAGGCACTAACTACCTATTTACTAATGGACGACTTATTGTCTTCTTCTATGTAGATAATATTGCCGTCCTATTTGCTAAGAAGGACCTTTTAAGACTTAAAGAATTTGAAGTAAAATTGCTGCATTAATACGAGATCCGTGTACTAGGAGACCTATAGTAGTTTCTAGGTATTTAAATTAGTCGAGATTGAGTAAGTAGGAAGCTCTGGCTTTAATAAGACTCCTATATTAAAAAGATAGCTAATTGATTTAATATTTAACTACTAAAAAGATTTCCTAAGTTACTACTTCCTGCCGAAGAACTGATTCCGTCTAACCAGTAGACGAACCCTAGCCTACTAGTAACGAGTAGGGTTACTTATATATCTTGCCGTATTTAGAAGACCTAATATTGCTAAGACGCATTCTAAGCTGGCCAAATTCCTTACTAATCCAAATTAATAACACCTTAACGCAGTAAACTAAGCTATTACTTACTATCTTGGAACAAAATCTACAGCTATTAAATACTCTAGCGAAGTATTTAGAGCCCACGTCTACTTTAGAACCCCTAAAGGAGAAGGCGTTACCTTTTATAGAGTATCCGATGTAGTATTTGTAGACTATATAGAAACTAGACGGAGCTCTTAAGGATATCTATTTATCCTATTTGGAGGCCTAATTGATTGGAAAGTAACCCTATAGCGATCTGTTATACGCTCAACTACTAAAGTAGAGCTTCTCTCCCTATCTATTGCTGCCGTTGAAATTATCTAGTGGCAACGATTCTTTAAGGCAATTGGCTTTAATTTAGAACGTAAATTTACCGTACTTTGCGACAATATATAGACCATATAACTCCTAAGATAGGATACACCAAAGCTTAATACTAAGCTTTGATATATTGACGTCTACCAGCACTAGCTAAGACAGGAAGTTTAAGATAAAAAGATTAACGTTTAGTGGGTCCTTATAGACAAGATGCCTGCCAACGGCCTTACTAAGATCTTACCCCGTTAAAAGCACGAGGCGTAAATAAAGCAGTTAAATTTGGTAGATATTTAATATTAGATTACTGTTCCATCTAGCAACTAGCACCTTCGCAATATTTGCAATATCCGCAATATTTATAATATTTATAATATCCGTCACAGTTACCCTATCCGTTTGCTACTCTCAAATTGTATCTAAATTTCTTATTTTGGTATAGCTTCTGCCTTTATTTTATGTTCTATAGCTTTAACTATACCGTTAAATCTAGGGGGGTGTGTAACCGACTACCGACACTGCGCTAAGACACAAGATTACCGCTTAGAAGGCTCTAAGACGGCGTTAACGCCACCCAATATATTGGTTGCAGATTAATATTAGTTGCAGATTACCTGTTACGGACGCTTTAAGTATAATATTACGACTACTTAGAGAGGAGTCGGAAGAAGCTAGTTAGTTAATAAGAGCACGGTCCAGGATAGAGCCAGTAGAACCATATAATAAGGAATAGTAAGCGAGTTATATAATGTTGTACGCAGTATACGCAGTGTACAAAGGGAACGTACGTATAATACGTATAACACGTACATTACGTATAAGGAGGATTTCTTAGGAGTACGGTTATGTATTTAAGGACCCTTAGTCCCTACCTAAATAGTTCCTTTCTTATAGCGATTCTTAGAATATAATTAGAGTTAATCTATTAGGCAACCACTCCACTAGTTATTATTACGTTGTTAACTTTTATACTTGTATTTCCTATACACCTAGCCTAATAATAAGCCTATTGAAGTACTTGCTACAAGGTTCCGTTATATAATCGCTACCTAGTTACGGTATTAAATATAGAAAGTCGAATAATATGCCACTAAAAGTAGCCACTATAACGCCATTAACGGCGGCAACTACTTTAAGGTTAGGAGGTAATACTAGTATAGTAGATACTAACTTATAACAACCTATAACGGTTAAATAACTATAAGAGATAATTAACTAGTTAATAGAAAATAATGCGACACTTAAATAAAGGATTAATGGGATAGGGGTAGTAAAGGTTAAGTTACCTTTTATTAAGAGATTTTTAGGAAAGAGATTAAAGCTTAAAGGCTTCCTTATATAAATACACTTTAAGGTTACGTAAGAAGGAGTAAAACTACTAATACCTATAGATTGAATAGCTTATACGGGATTATTCTTATTAAAAAGGGTACTTAAATGGTTTAAGCCTTACCTTATAGAGATATAAGTAAATGGAATAATAATAACGAACTAAGATGTACGGTTTATATTCTTAAGTTAGGAAGGATTTATAGAGCGACTTATATAAATGTTTAGAGACTTAGAGGCAGTAACTATAGCGGAAAGAAAACTCTAAGACATTATATAACGAACTTTAGCAATTAAGTATATAATATAGTTCTAAACGCTAGCTATATAAGTTAAGTGGAATAATAGGGCGCTTATAGCACAGTATAAACAGGGACTTAAGGCTAAAGTTTAGGATGTAATTATTCTAATGGAAGATGCGGACACCCTAAGGGATTTAATAGATTAAGTAATAAAGATTAATAATAGGATTTACTAAAGGGAATAGGCTAAGAGAGGTTAGGATAGAGTTCTATAGTTGTATAAGATATAGAGTACGTAACAACTAAAGCTAATTTAGAAACTATAGTATAGCGCAAAGCTAATGGACTTAAGTGGTACTAAAGAAGCCTATAAAAGATGGAGTAAGAAACTATAAAAATCTAGAGGTTAAGGAGCTAGTAATTATAGGACTAAGGAGTAGAGGCTAAACCAGGGATCTTAGCAGCAGAAGATGTTTAGGTGGACTCTATAGCAAAGTTAGTGGTTTAGAGACGGAGCTTATATAAATTGCTGGAAATAAGGTTACTTTATAAGGGATTATAAAGATAGTTAGAGTTACTATATAATAAAGGGAACCAGACTAGTAGAAGATATATATATATAGAGGGATAATAGTATACTATAAGGAATAAAAGAGTGTTTAATTAAAAGTTTTACGTTTTATTATAATAACACATACCGAATTTATAAAGACGCTAAGTATGGCGTAAGCTATTAGCTATAAGAGCTAAAATCTATAGAGTGTAGAGGGATTAACAAACTATTATACAGATCGGATATTAAAGACGATGAATTTAATATAGGCGAAACATTTATAGATAACGAGGTAATAGAGGCGGCTTACTAGGAGCGCGTAAACCTTAAAGAAGTTATAATAGAAGTAGAAACTGAGACCGCTATAAAGCAAGGTTTAGTAATGGGCATTATAATACTATTAGATACGGCATTTATTGCTTTATAAGACGGAAGGAGTAATATCTAAAGACGATTAAGTAAGCAGATAACTGCTAGTGCTAGCTTACTACTTAATAAAGGTAAGAAGCTAAAGGCCTAAGATTTTTAAGACGAGATGAGGCATACCTAAGGACCTATAATAGATGAAAACCGATAGAGTAGGGTAGTAGCTTAGTTTAAAGACATACGAATAAGCTTAGGAGAAAAGTTTCCCACAGTATAAGACTTTTAAGATAAGATAAGTGAGATTTAAAACTCTTAAGATAAGATAAGAATACTATAGATGCCTAGTTAGACTAAGGCGGGAGCTAAGCTTAAGTTAGTAAGCTTAGGATTAAAGAATCTAAGGGGCTAAGAATTCGGAGCACGAATAAGGACACCTATAGGTAAGAGGTAAGAGGCTTTCTTATAGAATAAAGAATCTGTAATATAAATAGCAGTTAGACTAGGAGATAGATATATAGACTTAGAAGACTTACTAGGGGAACGCAGTGTTCGGCCTGAAGATTAAGAAGTTAATACTATAATTAAGAAGTAAGAAGACTTTAAGGATCTACTTATAAGACGCGAAAGAAAAGAAACTATGGAGGAATTTAGAGCAAGAATTACCTTATAGCAAGAATAGAAACTAGATAAGAGATCTAGTATACTAGGTTGTATAAGGGACAAAGCACCCGTATAAAGAATTACTAATAGGCCTAGAGTAGGTATATTAAGAGCTAAGTGGCTTATCGAACTAGAATAAGAAGAGGATTTAGGGATTTTAATTAGGTTTAAAGAATAATATATAAAAGGCTATTATAACGCAGTAATAAGAAGATACTTCTTTACGGACAAGCCGTATATACTTAAAGAGTTATACTAAAAGTGGTATAGATAACGACATAATGATAAGTAGGAAGATTTCTATATATAGTTAGATGAAAAAGTTATTTAAGACTACCCGATTATAGAGAAGACTATAATTTATATTAAAGGAGCCTTAATTATAACGTTAAAGGATCTAAAGGAGTAATTAGAGGACTAGAGAAGTAAAAGATAAATTTTAGTACCTGCGAGTAAGGTTGTAACGCTTAGATTAACATAAGAGAGGTTTAAACTTAGAGATAAAGACGAACTGAGAGTTAACCTAAGACACTAAGTATATTATATACTATTGTGGATAATATACGTAGATGATGCGTGTAATATATATAGAGCACCTAAGAATAAAAACTAAAAGTATCTAGTAAGAATGCATTAGATATTAGATAAGGCTAAATATTAAAACGTTAAGTATATATATGGTTAGTACCTAATAGAAGTTTAAGAATAAGGGGACTTAATACTTTAGCCAGGAAGATTCCTTACGGAAGAATACCTAGATGGACAATAGTGGTAGGAATATTTAGAGAATACCTATCTATAGTATATTGAGGACAAAAAGCGAACTAAATATTAGCCTAAGTTAGACTAAGTATAGACAGGATTAAGCAGCTAATAGTTAAGAAAAGTAGAGGCCTATGGGACTAGAGGGAACTAGTAGTAGAGCCTTAGACCCTTAAAGGAATTTAAAGATAACACCTAAATTTACGAGTAAAATAGTATAATTAGCAGTTTAAGGTATTAATAAATAGTGGAGCAATAAGGAACTATATCTTGCTAGTAGTAGTTAAAAGAATAGGATTACTATATAGGGGAAAAGAGAATTTTTACCTATTAGTGATAATTTTAGGAGATCCGATAGCCTATGGAGGAGGTATTATTAATCTTAAAACAGGACCTATTTAGTTAACTATTAAAGGAAGATAAGTAGAGATGTCTTTTAATATATTACTATTAGGGAATAATAAGGCAGTATTAGGAATGCCTTAGTTATAGGAATATAATTTAAAGATTGATTGGGTTATAGGTTAAGTTAATATTAAAGATACTTAACGCTATAAGATGCGATAATAAGCTAAGTTAGTATAGTACTAAATTAGAGCGACATACGAAGAAACCGAGAAAGGGTTAGATTATATACTAAAAAGATATTATAAGTATAGTAAGAAACTGTGGTTGCTAGAAAGTAAGAAGCTATTAAAGTATATAGTATAGGATTATAAGATAGAATTAGAACTAGGAATAAGTTTAAGGTTTTTTTTAATCTATAAGCTTACTGAAGAAGAAGGTAGAGCATTAAAAGAGTTTATCTAAGAAAACTTATAAAAGGGATATATTAGACTATTGTAATTATTAGTAGGCTATCTAGTACTATTTATACTAAAGAAAAACGGTAAACTAAGGCTGTATATTAACTATAGACAGTTAAACAGTATTACTAAAAAGGATAGGTATTCTTTACCCTTAATTAGCGAAATTTAAGATAGGATAGGTAATGCGCAAATCTTTATAAAGATAGATCTAAGATGGGTATACTATTAGATTAAAATTAAGGAAGGCGATAAATAGAAGGCAGCCTTTAGGTTAAAGGAGGGACTATATAAACTATTAGTTATGCAATTTAGGCTTATAAACGTACTAGTAATGTTTTAAAAGCGAATTAATAATATATTAGGGGAACACTTAGATAAATTTATTATGGTATATTTTAATAATATTATTATCTACTTAATAACTAAGGAAGAATACGGAGAATACGTTAAATAGGTTTTAAAGAGACTATAAGAAGAATAGATGCTAGTAGCAATTAAGAAATGCGAGTTCTTTACTAGGAAGACTAATTTTATTAGATTTATTATTAAACTAGGCCAACTTAGTATAGACCTAAAGAAGATTAAGGCTATAGTGAATTGGTAGGAACTAGAGAATATTATATAATTAAGATTGTTCCTAGGGTTTTGTAATTACTATAGGAGGTTTATAGCGCAATAGTTAAAGAATATTAAGCTATTTACACAATTAATAAAGAAAGAGGAACTATAGTTATAGGGAAAGAAACAATAAAAACTATTTAAGAAAGTTAAGAGGTTATTTACCTAGGAGCTAGTTTTTAAAATCTATTAACTAGGACTAGAGATAGTTATAGAAATAGATATATTAGACTTTATACTAGGAGTATATTTTATATAAAAGTATTTAGATAGATGGCATCTAGTAGTATACTATAGTTAGAAGATAATACTACTAGAACTAAACTATAACATTTATAATAAGAAGTTATTAGGTATAGTGTAACCGACTACTGACACTGCGTTAAGACACAAGATCACCGCTTGGAAGGCTCCGAGATGGCGTCAACGCCACCCAATATAGTGGTTGCAGATCAATATTGGTGGCAGATTACCGTTCCCATTTCAGCTATCTATTACCCCATTACTTCTACCTTCTTCGTGTATATATAGAGCCTCTAGAGCTATATTCACAATCAAGTCGTTTATTTAATTCTTCGCACTGCAAAGCTTATAGTTATGAG
>Ga0307515_10010462_pt1 | contig 17777 bp, 9 predicted proteins | sample 17_EM_MG_FD_194513 | JGI IMG/M metagenome (GOLD analysis project Ga0307515, IMG submission 194513) | Populus trichocarpa ectomycorrhiza microbial communities from riparian zone in the Pacific Northwest, United States - 17_EM | ecosystem: Host-associated > Plants > Roots > Unclassified | place... | reverse complement strand
GGTGCTCTAATACTCCTCCTTAGTCCCCACTAAGGGATCTATTAGTTAACGTAGCGATATAAATAGTATTAGACAAGGAGATAGGCGAGAGAGAAGATAGGAAGGACGGAGGAGCCTCTGGTAGGTGTTAGTTAAGCAACATTAATAGCTATATTATAGCTGCCTAATCTCCTATACTTGTAGGCCTCCTCCCGTTTATAAATACTCCCTCCTTTATACCTTCCTTATAAGAGCTAGTGGTTCTTTAATACTCCTCCTTAGTCCCCATTAAGGGATCTATTAGTTGACGTGGTGATATAAATAGCATTAGATAAGGAGATAGGTAAGAGAGAAGATAGGAAGGACGGAGGAGCCTCTAGTAGGTATTAGTTAAGCAACGTTAATAGCTATATTATGGCTGCCTAATCTCCTATACTTATAGGCCTCCTCCTATCTATAAATACTCCCTCCTCTATACCTTCCTTATAAGAGCTAGTAGTTCTCTAATACTCCTTCTTAGTCCCTACTAAGGGATCTATTAGTCAATATAGCGATATAGACAGCATTAGATAAGGAGATAGGTGAGAGAGAAAGTAGGAAGGACGGATAAGCCTCTGGTAGGTATTAGTTAAGCAACGTTAATAGCTAGTTTTCGTGACCCAAAAATTGCGTTATGTGATGACATTTAGGAACGTAAATATATACCCCCGTCCCATACTTACACTACTACTAAATATTTTAGATTTCGCATTTGGAGCTATTTAAAATAGGCATTCCTAAGATATCTACTAGTTTAAAGCTCTATGATTAAACGTTATTAACATTTTATATAGGGGTCGTTAATTAAGCTCCCGGAATATAATTTTTAAAGTTTAATACTACACTAATATTACAACCTTCCTACAGTGGCCGAGCTACCCCTAATCTCCTCCCCTCTTTCCCCTCCCTCCTATTACTTGGCGCTGAGCTATTATATTATCGCCGAGCTATTACGTCGTTGTACGTCTGAACTAGGTAGGCAATAACATAGTTAATAGTTATTAGGTATTAAAAATATTTAGTATATAAAGCTTTAAATTGGAATTATAATCTACTATATTATATTCTACGTAGAGGGCTTTATATTAAAGCTCTGCAGTCTAAATATATACTATATTTGTAACCAATATAATCTTTAAGCCTAGCTTAAGTAGGGTGCCTTAGTCACTGCAGTAGATCCTTACCTAGCGGTAACTAAGGCGCCTTAATCTTATTACTACTTCTAAATTAAGCAAAAGCTCTATATAGGGGGGTCCCAGGGGGTCTCCCCCTAGAACCCCTTATCTCTATATATATTAATTAAAGTCCATATAATAAAGCTCTAAGTTAAAGCTTTGGGTTATAAACTTGGGTTAAAATTTACGTTAGGGGACCAACGTTCCGCATGTTAGACTACCATTTGTACAGGCTTGCGCGTCCCTTTTGTCGTACTTATACCTCGATTAACTAAGTCGCTAACACCTATTAGGGGTAGTAATTAACTAATATTTAAGGCCGTTACCCTTATAGTGGCCAGAGTATATCTATAATTAATGGATACTATTTATTAGCTAACAGAATCGAAAGAAGGTGCTGTCAATCGCACCCTATAACTACTTTGTAACGGCACCGTTACGAAGCCTAGTTAGGGGTTCGCTTAAGGCTCGGCGCATATATATAGACGTATCCTTTCCACCACCTTCTACTCCTTAGCTTAATACTCGAATCTATAGACTACCAATTGTACAGGCTTGTACTCGTTATATTATAGTTCTAAAGTCTTAATTAACTAAGTCGCCATAATATACTTAACCCTTACCCTAATCGGCCTCTCCTAAATATTGTACATATCGATAAGGTTCGTTATAATCGTTTAGCTATAGGCGCTAATGAATTAAGTCCTTCTAGTCGCGAAAGATGCGCTCTATAGAGCTATTAAAACCCTTAGAGATCTAGGAGCGACTACGGTCGATATTCTTAATATAGTAGTAATATCGTGTTAGGTATACGAGCCGGCTACAAAGCATATATATAGCCTTCTCTAGTAAAGCCTTATACGTATTAAACTTTATAGGCTCCTCTATATAAAATATAAGTGGCGCTAAGGCTTAAATCTTACTTAGGCGGAAGCTATATAGCTCTTAAAACTCGCATATATATAAAAGCTAAATTAAACGATCTTACCGAGTCTCTCGCCTATAATCCTTATCGTTAATTTTATCTATATCATATTTAAAATGGGGTGCGCGATATAATGCACGAGGATTAGGCGCCCGAACGCCACGCTACCTCTCCTCTATCACTAAAACTCGGCTTTAATTTGCTATCTAAAGAAGGAGAAGGCTGTTGTCCTTATCGTCGTAGAAGCGGCTTATTAATCCGGTTATTATACACGATTTTGGTTATAGTATACAACTACCAAACGCGTTGAATTCAAGCGACCCGGCGAGATCGCGATAAGAGACTTAATATTGATCAATCGGGTATAGTATACTGGTAAGGGACCCCAGTAGAACTTCACTCAATGGCGTCCGTAACTTATTTGTATACTAACTCTACGCGGCAGGTGTTTCGCGGAACCGGTCTATTCTTGTACGTAAACACGAGTGATCTAGTAACTGTTCCACGAAAAGCCGAGCCTGAGCTGCGGTGCTCCCGTCTGCTTCCAGTAGGTTTATAACACGTCTGCCCTCGCACCCACCTCCATGGTCCCAACACGAAAAAAATTACAAGAACCGAAGCGCGATGGGTATCTAAAATTACAAGATGCTCTACAAACAGGGTGGATACAGCATTCTCTCTTCAGCGAGTCCCGAAGACTCGACCAAGTAAAGGCTTGTCTCATCCAGCCCCTCCGTTTCTTCAAAAGAGAGGATGTATTTAAGTCGTTGGCTTTATAGAGGGCGGGGATATTTGGGCTACTTACGGCACTTTACCCCATTTTTTCTTCTCTCGGTTTCTAGCGTCTCTCATTTGTTGCGCATAGTCTGCCTTTTCCACCATTTCAATCCAATCTCTCCTCAACTTTCCCATTAATTCCATGCCCTCCCTTTTCAACTTTCTTTGCACATCTCCTTTTTCCTTAAGTTTTTGAATTGCCTGTATAACGTCAATCACCAAGCCGACTAGAGCTCCTCGTCTGCCGCCTGCTGCGTAGCGTTCCTCCTCGTCTTCTGGCGTAGTACTCGTAGCGAACTTGGCTTCAAGTTCACGAAGCAACTGGGCAGGGCTTCTCCCTCCCGCCCCCAGCGAGGATCCCCCCGCCCCTTCTTCCTCGAAAAGATCAATATTCATCTCATTTATCCTATCCTCAATCTCCTTTTCCAATAAAACGTCTTTCTTAATTTTCAATGCAAGAAAGCATAGTCTCCGTTGGACGAACGCAAATGTGTCCACGAATGCCGAGATACGTGCCTCTAGCATCATATTTAACGCCAAGCTTAAAAGCAGGAAATTGAAAAGGCGACGTACCTTCTATTGGCAAAATCGAATCCCACGGAGGATCTAGGCCCGCAATGGACTCAAGCACGACCGCTTTGGAAACTCTTTCGAAGACATCGTCCCAATCAAGCACAAGCGAAATGATAGTCCAACCTTCGCAATCCGACCAATCCTTCGTCGTGTTCCAGTCAAGTACGTCGGGATGGTTGACCATCCACATGTCTCTCAACGCTTTCACTTGAAGACATTCTTTGAACGCGGCGTTGTCGCATTGATACTCCCAAATGGCGAGACAGAGACTGAGAAGAGTCTGATAATTTATGGGGTGCGTTGGGCTCCATATTTCGCACTTGAGTATCTCGACTAGTTGCTCGAGGACTTTCGGACTGGTTCGTCTGCCACAGCTTTGGTCCTGTAAAGTCGTAACTGTTTCATTTTGATGGAGGTCATGGATGATTTCTCGATTGAACCATGTCGAACGAGTGCAGAGCCTATTCCTTTCGTCGTCATCGAGATATATGGGGAATTGGCGATGGTCTGGATGGTCGATGATGATCGTGTGGGATGTAGACGTGGGGGCTGCCATTTTTTGGATGGGACCTTACAACCGGCGGAGCTACTAAATGGTTATCAATATACGCCCGGCCACGAACCGAAGGGTGGAATGCGCAGGCCGTTTGGCTAGTCAGCTTGGGTCGAAAGAATTGCCCGCGATCCAGACTTCGCCCCAGTTTTGAGCCGCGTCTCTTTCCACACCCTTCACTCAATCTCTACGTCAGTCCATCCTGAAGGCAGCAAGGCGACGCTAGGGCGTATTCATGTTTGGAGGGCGCAAGGCGCTGCCGTAAAGGCCAATAGTTACGGGTAAGAATGCCTGCCAGCCGTGCTGCAGCCACTCTCACAGCCCCGACCGCCACATTATTGCGCATGCAGGGTAAATACACATGATCAATAGCGGCTTAATTGGAGGCCATCACCCCATGGGTTTTGGCGCAGGCGCTTTTCGGGCGCATATTTCGGATAGCAACTTTTCTACATGAGATGATATCACAATTGGGCGTCGCAACATTCTTTCCCTTACTTTGGAGCATGATCCACCTTTGACCTGCCGTGACTGTCCTCTTCACGTTCCAGTATGATGGACACTACGGTTTATCATTTCGATGTGGTTCCAGCCTCGGATGGGGATGTTAACGCGTCCTACGACCAGCTCAAGCAACACGCTGAGCAATATTTCGGGGTAATTTTCACCACAACTGAAGTAAATCAATGTCGAGCTTGAAACACTGATTCAACCGAAGGGCGCTGATATTGTCTGGATGATGACTTGCTCTGCATTAGTCTTTCTTATGATTCCTGGAATTAGCTTTTTCTACTCTGGTCTCTCAGATCGGAAATCAGCAATTTCGCTCGCGCGACTACCGCTCATGACCACTACTGTCGTCGGCTGTCAAGTAATCTTCACTACCTCATGTTTTACACTTTCTGGCTCACTTCTTGCAGTGGTTCATATTTGGATATTCGCTCGCCTTCTCTCCCGCACCAGATGGCTCCAACAATAAGTGGTCTTTTTGGGGCACGTCGAACGGCATGCTTTTCCGAGACGTTTCAGCTAGGCCAGTTGGAAACGATCTGGGCCCCAAAATTCCAGAACTTGTGTACGCACTTTACCAAGGAATGTTTGCCTGCTTCACGTAAGTTCGTACTGTCTGTTTCCTGGAGAACTGTAAGGACCATAATCAGCAAACTGACAAGGTGACCATCGGATAGAGCCTCTCTCGTCAGCGGAGTGACGTTCCGCAAGTTTCGTAGCGGCCGGTTCCTTGTCTTCATCTTTTTCTGGTCCACCCTTGTATATGATCCCATGGCACGTTGGTCGTGGCACTTCCAAGGATGGTCCAAACAAATGGGCGCTCTAGACTTCGCAGGCGGTACCCCAGTTCATATCTGTTCCGGCGCTGCGGTTGGAGCATATGCCGTTTTCTTTGGCTTGAAAGTAAAGCTCTCAAGGCAAGGCGAGCGAAAGGCTACAAGGAGAGCACATCTGAAATCTCACAAGGAGCACAATGTGACCTACGTCATTATAGGAACCGCTCTACTTTGGTTTGGCTGGCTTGGGTTTAACGGAGGATCGGCCTTAGGAGCAAATCTCCGAGCCGTGTCTGCTTGTATGTCAACCCATGTTGCCGCATGCAGCGGCGGACTCACCGGCCTCCTCATTTATATGGCCGAGAAATATGAACGGAAGTGGAGGTCGCAACCAGACGGTAGTGAGAGTACATCGGAGAGGTCTGAAAGATCGGATAAGCTTTCAACAGTCGCGTTCTGTGATGGAGTCATTGTCGGTCTCGTTGCGATCACTCCAGGTGCAGGATATGTCCGTCTCATCTCCACACTACATGATCGAGCCGCTCTAATCCCAGGTATTCTAGGTACCTGTGTATTACGCCCCTTTCTTCGGTATCGTCGCTTCGGTAACGGTGGAGTTCTGGAAATCGTTGTTTCAAGGCATAGCCTCGCATTTCGACAACGCCTATCTCGACATCTTCCTGATCCGTTACGACGTCCTGGAGATCTCTATCGTTCACGGCGGAGCAGGACTTGTCGGCATGTTTCTCACCGCATTTCTCAAACGGTAAGTTTCGCTCAGGAAATCAACGACACCGAATGCAGGCTGATGGCTACGCTTCGTAGGGACTGGGTTGTTGGTTTAGATGGATACACAAAGCTTCCATCTCAATCCAATAACCATGGACACCAGCTCGGGTAAGTAGATAAACACCTCACCCGACATGAATATATCTGCTAAACGGAACGCAGCATACAACTCGGTGACGCCGTCACAGGTGCTGTCTACTCCTTCTCGATTACTTTTGCGCTCCTTGGGGTGCTTTCGCTCCCGCGGCTTATCTTCAAGAAGTGGAGGGACCTCGAACTGGACGTGAAGCCACTGGATCATGAAATATATGCTGCTGAGCTACAAGAATATCGGTCTGAGACTAGCTAAAAATGGGAGAAGTGAAGGCCGGGAGGATTAGACGGATCTAAATTGGGTTCGCTGTACACTACATCTGCCTTAATAGTTTAGAAAGTGTATCTGCGTCTGTATTGTGCCGTGTTGCAGATTTTTGATGTGGGTTTTGTTTGGATACCAGTGACGTGAGCTCCTGCACACATTTTTTATTACAGCCGTTCTCAAAATACAGTCGTTTAAGAAATATCGGGAACTCGCTTAGGCCCATCAAAATTTCTAAGAGGGACAATTCTTTCGATTTTAACCACCTATAATGCATTAACTGCCTACTATAAGTGCCCAAATATTGAAGCTGGCGCGTTACCTGGTTAAGTCAATTATATAGAAATTTTGGCGTTGCAACTTATGGCGTTAAATCTATAGGAGAACTACGGCTTCAAGATTAGTACGCTGGTTAGGGTTAGGTCTCTAATCTCAAAGTTCAAGCAATTAAGATAATATTTATCTATTTATCTACTTATCTACGATATATCCTGCTTCTTAGAAGTGGGCTTTTACGTGCGTACCATATACTTAACTAACAGTAAAATATAAGAAGTTCTTAAAGCTCTTAAAGTCCTTAACCAGCCGCTAGTTCCTTCTAATCTAAGCCGTTATATCATTAAATATAGCCTTAATAGGATTATAATCTGGCAAGTATAGTAGCAGGAATTTTAATAAGACGCTATGCTGCTTATAAAGCTCTCGAAGCCGTATTAATTTATAAATTACTATATTGTTAAGAATAAGGACTAATCTTAGCCCTAGATAAGGTAAACGATAAGGTAGTACCTACTCCTCTATAAAGGCTTTAAATATTATAGAGGTAATAGAGCCTTAAAAGATAAGGTAGCTAATATATCTATTAATTTCTAACGCTGGTAGGATACTCTACCTCTTTAACCTCTTAAGCGGGCGTAATATACTCTATATATAGTCCCTTTTGGTAACTAGTCCTCTTATTTACTACTAAGTTATTAAGAAATATAAGCTGCTCTACTATCTAGTTCTTTTAAATACTAATCTAGGCGTTACGGAGGAAGCTACTCCTCTTAGCCGCCTAAGCTCTAACTATCTTCCGTAACCAGCAATTCCTCTTAAAGATATTATAAATAGTTACAGCAGAGACTTAGGCGTTAAACTTATTAAATAGGAAGGCCTGCATCTTATCTAAATACGCGGTCGGCTGGTCTTTAAGAAAGTTAAGAGGCCGCTATAAAACCAGTTAGCAAAAAGCTTAACACTATAACGTAATATATTACTATTTCTTGGTAAAGTAGCAGAGCTCTTAGTCGCCCAAGGATAACGGTAGGAGGCGTATACAGTTCGCCCCAGATATTAAGGTTTAATCGTATCTTATAAATCGTCTTCTTGCCTACCTTTACAGCCTCCGTAATAGCTAGTACCGCCTTATAGGTATAGGCCACCTCGTGCACGGTACTAATATTACCCCACCAAAATACTTATAACTTAAGAACTACTACTGTTATTTATATAAAAATTTAAATATGGCTTATTAAATAGCAAATTAAGCTTTTTATAAATTAAAAATTAAAAAATTAAATCCATTTTATATATAGCTTTATTTTATATTTTATATTAAAATATAATATTAAAATACTTATAGCTCAATACTATAATAGGTATTTATATAAAATTTCAAGCATAGCTTACTAGTTAATAATTTAAACTCTTTATAAAATAACTATTCTATATAATATTCTATAGTATTTTTTAATATAAAATATAAAGTAAAGCTATATATAAGTAGCTTTAAATTTTTAAAATTCTATTTTATAAAAAGCTTAATTTACTATTTGATAAGCTATATTAAAATTTTTATATAAATAACTACAGTAGTTCTTAAGTTACAAGTATTTTAGTAGGGTAATATTAGTACCATACACGAGGTAGGACCGTGCACGAGGTGGCCTAAACGCTTACCAGCTTTAATATAAATCCTAATTCTATAAACAACTTTATCTAGAAGGCGGCGGCCTATAATAACTTCAATTATGGTGGTTAAAATCGAAAGAATTGCCCCTTATATAAATTTTGTGGGGTGCGATGCGGCTCTTTCGCGTCCTACTGTTATCACCGAAATATCGGTAAAAATCGCCAAGCCGCAGCAGCGCGCATTACCCCCCCATCAAAACAATACACCCTCTATAACTTCACTAATACAGCTCTATATTTTATGAATGGAGGCTTATTTTATAACTCTATTCTAGGGCTATAAAATAAGCCTTTATTTATAAAATATAAAGCGTTATTAGTGGGGCTATAGGGGGTACTGTACAATGGCTGTAAAACTTTAATTAAGGCCCTGCGCTGACTAATCCGACCCCTCTATTCCTAGAAATGAGTATCCTCTATAACTCTACTAAAACAGCCCTAAATTATAAAAATAAGCCTCTATTTATAAAATATAGAGCTATATTAGTAAAGTTATAGAGGGTATATTATTTTAATAGGGGGGTAATACGCGCTGCTGCGGCTTAGCGATTTTTACTAATATTTCGGTAATAATAGTAAGCGAGTTCCTAATATTTCTTAAACAACTGTATAAGGGGGTTATATAAATTGCTTAAACGCCTCCCCTACTAGTATAGTACACAAAATAACCTAGCGGTGCTATATTACTTAGGGATCGCTTATTTTCCTCTCTATACTAATAGGGGGGGCGTCTAAGGCATTAATGTTACCCCCTTATATTAGTAAAAATCGCCAAGCCGTACGACGTGCATCGCCCCCTCCATTAAAACAATATGCCCCCTTATAGTACCACTAATATAGCTCTATATTTTATAAATAGACGCCTATTTTATAACTTTATTTTATAGCTATAAAATAAGCCCTTATTTATATAATTTAGGGCTGTTTTGGCGAAGTTATAGGGGGTGCTTATTTCTAAGGATGGCGGGGTTAGATTAGCTAGCGTAGAGCCTTAATCTAAGTTTTACAGCTACCCCCTATATCCCCACTAATACAGCTCTATATTTAATAAATAGGCCTCTATTTATAAAATATAGAGCTATATTGGTGGGGCTATAGGGGTATACTACTGTTTTGGAAATATTAATAAAATCGCTAAATCGCAGTAGTATATCACCCTATCTATCTATCGCAGTCACGTGAGGGGATATTTAATTTTTGTATAATTGGGAGGCGTAGGGCTATAAGGTCGCTCTAGGGCTAGTTCTTAGCAGTTTTGCTAGTTCCTAGCACTCAAATCTGCTAAGGATTTGCCCTAAAGCGGCCAGATATCCCTAACCGCAAGCCTATAGCTGCAAGACTATCTAACTATAGTGGTCGCATTAAGGCTGGCTCTTAGTAGTTTTGCTAGTTCCTAGCACCTACTAAAGAATTGCCTTAAAGCGCTATCTATATATAATGCATACTAAGTATAAGGGATGGCGGGTAGGGAAAGCGAATTAGCTACGTAGTAACTATGTTCGATATTCGCGAATATTACAGAAGGTCTTAGAATTATGCGTTGCTAAGATAGATGCTACTAAGCAATATATAGACGCTAGTATCTATCTATTGCAGTTACGTGAGGGGATATTTAATTTTTGTATAATTGGGAGGCGTAGGGCTATAAGGTCGCTCTAGGGCTAGTTTTTAGTAGTTTTGCTAGTTCCTAGCACTTAAATCTGCTAAGGATTTGCCCTAAAGCGGCCAGATGTCCCTAAGCAAAGCTCCTACGCCTAATAAGACATTACCGCATTCTGCTATATTCTGCTAAATTCTGCTACTTTATTACATTCTGCCAAATTCTGCTATATTGTCGCATTCTGCTAAGTTCTGCTATATTGTTGTATTCTGCTATATTCTGCCGACCCTAAGTTATAAGCTAACTAATTAGGATTTTCCATGCCCGGTATAGAAAATCGCTATTAGCTTACTTACTACTAGCGCCTTGGCGGCCCTTTTGATATCTTAACCTACTACGTAGTAATCCTTACGCTAAGAGCGGTACACCACGCTAAAAGTAAGAGTTGAGGCGACGGAGGTTAGTGGTCTTAGTCCTAATATATAGGCGAAAGGCTTCTGATAACCACCGACCTAGCTACTGAATTTGTTAATATAAACACCCTAAATCTTTAGCGAACTGGGCAGCGCCCTGGCGGAAGGAGTAGTTTAAGTAACTACTTGGGTTAATCCTAGCAGCTACTAGATGGGAGGAAAGGATCTTGCGAACCCCTAGAGAGGCAAAGGGTTTACTATTAAGACTAAATAAGGGAGAGTTGAGGGGTTAAGGGTCCCTATTAAACAGCTTTATTATAGCAGCAACTAAGCATAATAGGCCGCCTACTGCCGCGATGGTGACGTTAACGCCCTAGTATTGCTTGTTGGCTTTACTCTATTTAAGGCGGAATGTTATCCTACTAGGCGTAAAAGTGATATCGTGTTGAGTGGCCTTTTTTGCTAGGAAGGTCGTTTGGTTCTTAAGCTCCGCCGTAGTGTATATAATCTCGCCTATCCGTAGAAATCTAGCAAATATGAGGGTAAATGCGGTATTAGTGTTAATATCCAGTAGCGATAGGCCGTGTGTTACTACCTAGGCTAGAATATCCCTAGTAATGGGTTGCTTGTTCTTTTTTGCTAAGGGAGAGATAGCGGCTACTCCGGCGAGTAATTGGTGTACTATAGGATTCTTAAATGCTATAATTAAGATGCCGTAATCTACGTGGCGCGAGTGAATTGCGGAGACGTAGGCTCGTAAGGTTTTGGCCTTAAGCCTGCCTATTTGTGGCTAGGAGGTACTAAACGCGCGGCGGGTAATCTATTCGCCTAGTTCACGCGGCTTGGCTAGGTAGGGGGAGACTTCTTTAAGTGCGCAGTATAACTCCTAGCTGTTAACTGCTAAGGAATAGTTCCTATGGGTTGCTGGCGTAAGGCTATTCTAGAGAAGGAGCGCGTAGAGGTTAGATGGCGCGTTAATATTATTTTTAAAGTTTATAGGCGGTTATGAGTAGTCCGTTGGGTTTACGGCACCTATTAAAAACTTATTAGCTTTAGTAGTAATAAATTAAGGGCCTAGTGTGGGCAGAACTGATAAATAGCCGCGGCCTGGAATTAAGATAGTGTATTAGCTAAGCCATTTAAATTACTTAGGATCCACTTCGCGGATATTGTGATATTGTAAGCTATAGCAGCCAGCATAATCTTGCGGAGTAATTTGTTTGCTATACCACGGATAACGGTCTTCTTAATACCCTGGTAAACTACTATACTATTAGTATAAATAGATAGCGCGCTATACTGCTAGTTAGTAGACTATAGATTAAATGCGTAAGTAATAGTATGTATCTCTTTCGGATTAATATAGTCTATTTATTAATTGGGCTTAGGTAATATGCTAAACACCTAAGATTAAGGGAGGTTGGCTATATACTACTGCTAGTTATCCTTATATTTGAGTTCCTTAAAAAAGTAAAAGCTGCTAAACCTGAATTGGGTAGAGGCGTTAGTAAAGAGATAAATGCGGGTACGCTTAATGTCGTTAAAGAATAATACCCTATTACTTATAGTAAGTAGGTTAAGCCAGATATATAAGTTACTTCGCAACTTAGTGCTAAATCGCCTAGGTTTATGCTTATTTGCTAGAGTCTTTAGCTAAGTAGTAATAAAGATCTAAAGGGATTTAGAGTAAGATTAACCGAGTTTAATTACGTGGGCGTACTATGTAAGGTAGCCCGTAAGCTGCTAGGCTTAAAGGAACGATAATAAGCCGTATTAGAGTGCGGTAGTGACTTTCTTAATAGTACGTAATTATTTCTGTGGTAATAATTGTGTTTATATTTATATAGTGTTAATAGTGTATCCTAGAACTTTAATAATAGTTTCTGCTATATCTTTAGAGCTATTTTAAGGGATACCTAGGGAGTTAGTGATAGAGATATAAGTCTAGGTAACAGCCGCTAAGTTATTTGGGTTGGTAAGGATAAAGATAAAGTTATCTAGGTAGTGTTCTACTTTGTAAGGCAGTTATAAATAGAGTATTTAGTGTAGGCCTTCCGCGAAGAGGTTAAATATAAGCGGCGCAGTTTGAAGACTAAAGGATAGGCAGTATTCCTGGTAGGTGATACCTTCCTAGGAGAAGCCTATTAATGTTCTTACCCTATAAGATAGGGGGACTATACGGAACGCGTCTTTAATATCTCTTTTAAGCAGCAGATATTTATAACCTGTAGAAATAACGTGGGCTTAAATAGCGGTAACTGTAGTGTATACTAGTGCTCTATATTCTTCTAGGATTGCGTTATTAACTGAAGATGCTGGTGGAAAGGAGAGATTATGAATTTGGCGGTATCTTCTATCCGATTTTGGCACTAGGCTAAGAGGTGAAACTATAATAGGCCCTGTCGCGATTCTAATGTGTCCTTTTTTAAGGTCTAATATTATCTTCTTAGAGATAAGGTTGGCATTATTTTGAGAGGAGTTATGGTTCCTATAAGATCTTAGGGTAGGGATAGACTCGGCTCCTATTTTGCAGCTATAGGTTAGGATGCCTACTAAGGTGGCTGGTAGATTGCCTGGGTAGTTAGATAGAAGGGAGTGCTACGCTAAAATCCTTAGGGGCGATGGAGAGTAGTAGAGAGCCTTCGCCTCTATAAAGGTAGAGAATAATGGTGACGTATTAGGCCTAGGTCCTAGGCGTATAATTAAAGTTAGTGTTATTGTTAGGCTAGACCCTACTTTATAAGGTTCGCCTTACTATTCCTAGGCGTAAGCTTTAGATAATGCAGTGTAATCTTTACTATACTTTAAGCACTTGTGCGGGTATTTGTAAGCTATATTATTGCAGCCTCTGCTATTAAACCTGCGGCAGGTATTAGAGGTATAGGAGGTATCTAACCTAGGTCTTTTTAAGGCGGCAAAGCCGATAGCACTAGATATTGTAAGGTATGGCGCTATATACTGGGCTAGTATTTGCTAATTAGTGGGCTTTAGTTGGCTATTAGTTATTATAAAGGTATAATAGTTGAGTGCTAAGTTAAGTATACAACCTATTTAGATATACTGGGTTAATAAGGTACGAATTGTGTTTATCTAGAGAAGTATACTAGTGATAAGGTTTAGCGGGCATGTATAGAGGGTGCCAGTGATAACTATATAGTTAATAAAACCTTTAAACTAGACGCCTTTATCTATAAATAGCTTCCTATTTGCCTTTGCCTTCCTTATAACTAGAGTACTATTCTTAATCCGTGTCTTATTAGCAATCTTAATTTAAGTAGTATGGACTTAAAGACGGGCGAGGTTTACTGGATTAAAGGTACCCTTAAAAATGTCTAGGTAATCCCTTTTTGTAATACTAAAAAGGCGGAGTTCGAGCGACTTTACGCTAGGAGGGAGAGGCTTACTAAGGATATTAGCTGTAGTAGCTATTGTAGTAGCCTATAAGGCCGAAGCGGCTAAGCCTAACTATAATTAAGCCATTTAAGCTAGGTAGTATTTATACTGGTAAGCCTCCTCCGCTAGGCGGGCTTTGCGCTCTTCCTTGTACTTCTAAATCTCCCTTTTATCTTAGGCTTGTTCCCTTTACTCTTTAGCAATTTTACGCTCTTTTACGGCAGCGGCGCGTATATTAGCCTCAAACGGCATTATAGAACTAGTGAAGGAGGGTGTAGCGGTTGTAGACGATGGTGTAGTTGAGGTAGGTCGTCTAGGTAGGTTTACTCGTTGGGATTATACACGCGTACAAATCTCCCAGTTAGTTATAAGCGGTAATAGCGTTATAAAATAATTCTTAAACGAATGGATAATGAATATATGATGAATATTAATAAGTTTAGCGATATTAAAAGCGAATTAGCCACGTAGTGACTGCGTTCGATATTCGCGAATATTGTAGGAGGTCTCAGCATTGTGCGTTGCTGAGGTAGATGCTGCCAAGCAATATATAGACGCTAGTATATAATGATACGATAAGATAACGATAATTTTATCAAATCTTATCGCTTAATTTTCGCCCACACTGCTGTAAAGCTTGTCCCCTAGCAAAATAGAGCGAAAATGTGCTTATTGAGCGCTTGCAGGACGAACGCGGCACGATTCTCAGGAAATACGCTGAGCTTATCGAGAGGAATGACGGGAAATTAGGGTATATGGGATGTCGCCGGGAAACTAATACAGTGTTTGAGCCCAAGACCGCCGACCTATTCAGATGTATAAAGCCCTTCTTTTTCCTCTTTGGGTGAAATTTATAGTATTCTCTACTCTAACACCCAATGCGCCGTGCCAGACCTTGCAGGCTTCTACGACAAGTTCTCAGGAGAATGCCTCCCCGACAACAAGGGCTTTCTCAGGGAACCTATCTTCCTTCCCTCCCCCCTCCCAGCCTTCCGTCCTTCATCTCCACCAAGAGTTCAAGAGTGAATTGCTCACCTAATTCCACCAGATCGTCTGCAACGAGCCCCTCGGCATCTGCGCCGCCATCAACGCCTTCAACAGTCCTCTCCTCACCTTCGCCATGAAAGCCGCGCCGGCCCTCGCCGCCGGCAACGTTCTGATCCCCAAAGCCAGCGAAATGAACCCGCTCTCGGCCCTGCTCCTCGGCTCGCTAGCCATCGAAACCGGCGTGGCGCTGAGTTCGTACGTGAAGATCCGCAAGATCAGCTTCACGGTAGTCGGCAAGAAGATCCAGGTCGCGGCGACGAACAGCAATTTGAAGAGGGTGACGCTGGAGCTGGGTGGGAAGAGTCCCGTGCTTGTGTCTGAGGATGTGAGGTTGGACGAGGCGGTCGGGGAGGGCAGCCGGTTCCTCGCGTTCAATGGGCAGGGCTGCGTACTCGCAACGCGGATCTACGTGCACGAGAGCATCGCGGAGAAGTATCTGGAGGGCTTGAAGGCGCGCGTGGAGGGCTATGCGGCGTCGCTTGGGGCGGATCCGTTTGAGATGAGCACGATGTCCAGTCCGCTGTTTCGTAGCCGCCAGAAGGGGACGGTGATGCGGTTTTTGGAGCGGGACAAGAAAGAGGTGAAAGTGGTTACCGGTGGGAATATCTGGGGGGTTCGGGGTGTTTTGTGGAGCCGCCGATTTTCTTTAAGCTGGTTGAGGGGGCCGAGATTGTGCGGAAAGAGGTGTTTAGGCCGGTGGTCGTTGTCGATACGTTTAAGACTGAGGAGGAAATGCTTAGGGAGGCGAATGATACTGAGTATGGGCTCGGTGCGTCAGTTTATACGAGGGATTTGGATCGCGCGGTGGGGATTGCAGGGAAGCTGGAAGCAGGGACCGTGACTGTTAATAATGCGATGCCATTTCATCCGACCACACCGTTTAGGGGCTTTAAGAGTGAGAACTTTCTGCTGTCATAGTTGGTATCTAGGTTTTTGGAAAGGTGGAAGTGGGAGTGGAAGGAGTTAAGACTGACAAGAGGATATAGGCAGTGGAATTAGCCGGGAGAATGGCAAATATGTGCTTAGAGTGTACTCTCAAACTAAGCTAGTTATTATAAAGTAAGTTCTTCCTTTGGCGCTTTCAGTAGGGAAATGTATTGATTTATTTAGCCTTGTTAGGTATTCTACGACAGCGTAATTAGGTCGGGGTAAAAACTTGAGATTATTATGGAGAAGTTGACAAATAGAAAGTTTTGAAAATTCTCAGCAGTAGATTGATGCATATTTGAACTAAAAATCTAATTCGCATCATTCGTTATGAATCAGCAAAGATATCCTTGAAACTGACGTAAAAGCGTCGCTGGACCTCAACTTCCGCGAATATCATCACAGTAGGCTCAAAGAAAAATATAGCAAAACGCCAAAAGAAAGACAAGTCTACCATACCGGGCTTCATAATATCAGCTCTGGTCCATCATTTCATAGTCAAAATTAAAAATTGCATCAAAATCCAGGCCTAGAGACCTGTCAGGTTCGGTGGAATCGCCCTCAGGCAAGATTTGTTGTTCAAGCACGACTGATTGCTGAGCATGATACGATTCTAGGAGCCTCCGTGCAGCATTATGCCCATTTTGCGACGCAAAGTTCACTGCATTTTCATATTGAGCTTGGCCGCTGCCTTCGGTTTGAGCTCCAGCATCTAAGAGCAGCTGTAACATGTCAATCCGCCCATATTCCGCGGCACCCTCCAGTGCAGTGCGCCCATTAACCTTTGCTGGTTCTCCATTCACATGTGCTCTGTGGCTAAGAAGAGTGTTCGCAACTGTGATGTAACCTTTTATTGCAGCAGCCTGGAGCGCAGTTACCCCACCATATGGTGCAGGTGCCACATTGACATCTGCACCGGCGCTTAAGAGCAGTTGAATAAGCTTGAGATCTCCGGCCTCGACAGCTGCTTGAAGTGCTGTTCGGCGAAGTCCTCTGACTGCTGGCGCGTTCACTGACCCACCAGCTTCAATTAGAAGACGAATAAGAGAATGAGATCCCGTAGAAATTGCGAGAATAAGGGCTGTTTGTTTAGGCGATGCGACGACAATGCTGCTCGGATCTGCTCCAGCAGCTAAAAGGAGGCGAACCAAATCAAGATCATCATCTTTGACTTCCGTAACTGCTGTTCCAAATGCCGTTTCTCCAGAACGTATTCTATTCTCGGAATCTCCTTGACTGCCATGATTCCCTTTGGAAACATAAGAATTCACATCGACACCGGCGTCCAGGAGAACTCTAACCCTCTCGATGTCTTTGTTCCTTATTGCCCTTTGGAGAGCAGCACCTCCGTATTTCTTTCCAATGCATTTGTAGGCATTCAAACGGGCTGTAAGAAGAGTTCTGATGATCTCGATGCTAGCGCGTTTCTCCATGGTCAATAAGATTGCCGCAGAGTCATTAGAATCAGCACCAATGCTGAGTAGATACCGGACAAGGTCCAAATTATCTTCACCTGCTGCGGCGGAAAGTGCTGTCCTCCCATCTAACTTCGCTGGTGGGGAGTTGATATCTACCCCTTGGTCCAGAAGGGTTTGGATTTGAGTCATGTCTCCGCTCTTCACAGCAGCAATGAGCGCCACCGATTCAGAGTTGGCAGTGGATCCAGAAAATTCCGCACCCGCATCAAGTAATTCTTCAATAATAGAGGCGTTTCCCCATTCTATGGCATACTGAAGCGCAGTTTTATCCTCATCGCTCTTCGAGGTTTGATTCACATTCGCTCCAGCATCAAGCAGTAGTGTCACTAAACACATATCTTTCTTCCTAGCAGCTGCTACGAGGGGTGCCTCCCCATATTCGGGTACTGGCGCATTTGGGTTTGCCCCAGCATTCAGGAGGACGCGAACTAACTCTGCGGAGCCGCTATACGCTGCGGCCTGCAGAGCCGTTCCTTGAAAATCAATACTATCATCGTCCCACGGGTCATGTT
>Ga0307515_10010461_pt1 | contig 17778 bp, 1 predicted proteins | sample 17_EM_MG_FD_194513 | JGI IMG/M metagenome (GOLD analysis project Ga0307515, IMG submission 194513) | Populus trichocarpa ectomycorrhiza microbial communities from riparian zone in the Pacific Northwest, United States - 17_EM | ecosystem: Host-associated > Plants > Roots > Unclassified | place... | reverse complement strand
TAAGTAGATACTAAGCTAAAGAGAAGGAAAAGGGGTCGCTAGGACCGATGTAAACAAATATATAGGGTGGGCCGCCAAGGCGCTAGCTTTAGGCGGGCCAATCACAGGTCGGTAGAATATGGCAGATTTTGGCAGGTAATATGCGGTAGCGCCGTTACAATAATACTAAGACGTATACCACACCCACCAAAGTTCTAGAAATCAGCTGGTATAATTCCATGTTCTTAGTAATAGACTAAGAAGTTATTAAACTATCCTTTAATATAGGTAGGCTCCTGTGCCTTTTTCTAGGCAGTTTCTATAGGCTTAGCCTTCGTACGCTTATATAAGGACTTATCCAGATAACGTTACGGCTAGTGTATCCCAACCTATAGAGGAAGTTCGTCGTTATTGTATAGGGTAGTGTAATTTTGGGCTAAAATTGAATTGGCCACATCGCGCACTATCTCCTTTTAAATTCCAAATCTAATACTATCCATATGGTCAAGAAATTGCTTTAAGGTAAGCTCCTCTATATTATCTAAGCGCCTATTAGGTGCATGACGCGTAGACTTACTATTATAGCCTTAATAGGCCCTCTAGAGCTTATTATAGTTATATTTCTAATTATCTAAAACTTACTTTAAATTAGGCTTATACAGCAGGGCCATAAGCTCCTTTATAATTTCTACAATCCTCTAAGCTTTAATAGTATATGCATTAACCTTCCATTTCGTTATTTTGGGTGCGCAGAAAGGTTATAGCTGTAAAAATACATATAGGATTATATATATAGGATTAATTTTATATTGAGGGTGTTTTTATATTAAGGGTGTAGGCCCCCACTAGGTGGGGGCTGCGCAGCATTTAAAGAACCCGACGGGGCCCAAGTATAAGATCAGCACTAACATTAATAAGACTAGCTAATTAATTGGTTGTTTAAGACGGCATAAGCCATTTTCTAGCTATAACTGGAAATGAAGCGATCTCGCTATAAGCAAGACCGCTCCAGATAACGTAGTTGGAGCAGGCGCAGGCAGCAAAAGACTTTAGAAGTTTAGCCTTATAATAAAGAGTGGTTAACATACAAGCTAGCCCACTACTTAGCTCTTCGCGCTTAGACTCTAACCACTTTATATATTAAATAGGAGTACTATATAAAGCCCGAATCCCACGAGGGTTGTCAAAATGCAAAACCTTTTTAACTAGAAATCTGTAACTTTATACGTCTAATAGCCCTTAATCCTTTCTCTACGTTAGCTATAGCGACAGCTACAGCGCAGTTTATTAATTTCACCTCAAAAATTATCGCTGAGACTGTCTTACCTAAGGGCTGGGCTGAAGCAAGCAATAAGATATTAGATCTGAAATTAATTACATCCAAACTTAAAAAGAATAGCAGCGATTTAAAGGATTCGATTTTAAAGTGCCGGGAAGTTAATATTAAGCATGATTATAAGCTGCAGCTAATCTGCATTAAATGCAATAAGATTGCTATAGAGCTTATTACTCTTCTTAAAAAACTTAATACGCCTATAGGGTAGTAAGCCGATGGTAGAAAGACATTGAGGCGGTGGACTAGCTTTCGCTAAGCGTTGGCAAATTATTAGAAGAAGGACAAGATTAAGGAGTTAGAGCATAGGCTAGGAAGGTTTCATTAACAGCTTTAACTAGATATTCTCGTCTCTTTAAGGTGAATAGTGCCTGCTACTTACCCTATAAGTTAAAGGGCAATACTAAATCGCGATAGGAAATATAAACTTAAGCGCTCGCAAACAATAGACTCTCCTAGAAAAATTAAAGATAATAATACTAGCGAACCTTGCAACAATACGCTAATAGCAAATAAGTTTCTTAGGTTTATTAATAATAGGGGTCGTTAGTAGGAAGACCTAATAGAACTAATATATAGTAAAGACTAAGAAACTAAAGCTAGGTCAATAAGACCGACCAACTTCGCTATTTAAGGTTTCCTTTATAGTCTAGAGTTTATAGAGATTGCAACTTAATAAGAACAAATCTCTAAAGTATATTAGTAAACCTTTAAATGGATTTTTAAACGGCGTAATAGAAAAAGCAACTTATAGACCGACTTTATATCTTAGTTGGAGTCTGACTTGAAACCAAATATATATTAGATTACGGGTAAAGCTAGCGCTAGCAAATCTACTCTAATAAAGTATATTCTCTATTACGAGCTTATAAAGAACCACCTCCGGAAATAGTTTTCTAATAATTACTTAATTATCATAGGGTTCTACTTCTAGGTAGCTGGAAAATCACTAATATAATAATCCTAGGAAGGCCTTTTCAGAACTTTGCTTTGGGGCTTATTTAGTTAGAAGTATAATTTTATCCCTTAAACTTGTCCCAAACGGTAGGAAGTTTATTAACTATTTAGCTACGATCCGCATCCTTAGAAGCTGTCAGAACTCGTTAAAACTCTTAACATTGCAATAAAAGATACTACCAATCGCTTCTTTTTTCTAATTAACGGCCTAGACGAGTTCCTAGGAGATCCTAGGACCTTATTAGAGGCGATTGGCCATATAGAAAGCTATCCCATAACAAAAATATGCTTAGCGAGTCAACTATAGCCGATTTTCGAAGACAAGTTCCGTTGCTGTTTAAGTTTAATGCTTTATTATTTAACATCTCCAGATATTAGGCACTTCTCCACAACAGAATTATTATATAGCCATAGTTTTATAGAGCTGACGAGTAAAGAAACGGATTTTGCTTAATTATTAGTTAATAAGATTGTGTTAAAGTTATATAGCGTATTCCTTTAGGTCCGAATCGTTATCTAAGTACTTATTTAAGGCCTAGTAGACGGAGATCGCATCTAAGACCTCCAGCAAAAGATTAACCAACTTCCTAAAGACCTAGAAGACTTATTCCAAAACATTATTAATAGTCTTAAGTCAACACATTAAGAACATACCTCGTAGCTGTTTCAGATCCTCCATATATCTCGTTATCCTTTATCTCTCTTATCTCTAGCTTTTGCAGATAAAGAGCAGCCAGGTTTTGCGATTAGCTTTAAGCCTAGGGTATTAAATGCTTTAGAATGCCTGGGTTAATATACCACCATAAGGCGCCAAATTAATAGTCGATCAAAAGGCCTTCTAGAAATTATAGAAGCTAATAAAGAAACCTCGGGTCTTAACAAGAATTAGGAAGATAATAAGCTCCTAGGGGTAAAGTCTTTGTTTATTAACTCTTTTGTGGATATAGGCTCGCTTAAAGACCCTAAGGAACTCGAATACTACGCTTAAAAACTTTTAAAGTCGATAGTATAATACATACACTATATAGTTAAAGACTATTTAGATCGAAAGGATATCTAGGATGCCATGGTCAAGCTAACTTCAATATTGTCGTTTAGCCCGCACTCTTCGCTATATCTCGGCTCGCTTATAAGCCTCAAAACCTTAAAACCAAATATCATGGCTTCTAAGAAACAACTTTTCTAAACTATTATGTCCAAAGCGATATATCACGCAGCTCTCTATAAGTTCATAGTTGGTAAAGCTCTAAGTAAACCACTTAATAAGCTCAACAAAGTCGCTAAAAGCCTTCTACGTCCCCCCAAGCCCAGTCAAAGGCTATTCGTCTTATCCCCATCAGGAAACTGAGCAATTATTTACAGTTAGAGAAAGACTCTATACTAGGTTACGCTATAAGCAGATAAAGCTTTAGTAGATCAATCCTTTCTATACCTTGCCGTTAGATATGGCCTTTATTACTATATCAGAGAGAAGCTAGACAGCGGAGTTTATGTTAAGCAGGAAAAGGGATTACGATTACTTCTTAATTATATAGTCATCAAGCCGCATCTGCTCAGCATTATGGGTAAACAGCTTCCAAAAGAGATAAGTAGGAACATTAAGCTCGTTAAACTCCTACTAGAGAGAGGTAATAACCCAAATAGATATAACTATTTTAAGCGGACGCCTTAGCTAAACCTTCTTAAAAGAATTAAGGTAGATTACGGCCTTAGGTAGAGCTCTTACTCTTATATAAATCCGACTTCATCCTAGCCTAAAATCCGCAAGGTCTATTACTCATAAAGATTACCCCGTGGAAAGCCACCTTCTTAAAGCATAGTTGCTGTTAATTAAGCCTCTATTAACTAAAGTGACCTAAAGTACTAGATAGAAGTTATCCAGCATTTTATTCTCTATGGTGCAGACACCTAGGTTAACTTAAATTCGGCTACTTATAACGCCTTCTTATCCTATAATATAGATAAAACCTAGGAACTTAGAAAGCTTCTAAAGAAGCAAAGGCGGACTAGATTACAGCTTAGGCGATTAGTGACTAGATAGAGAAAATAAGGATTTAGACGGTCAGTATTCGGATCTTTATTGCGATAACGTCTCCGCTATTACACCTAATCTGTCTATACCGCATGCGATGCTAAAGAAAGTAGTTTATTAATATATACCAGACTTCGTATTTATTTAGTGTTATCTAAACAAGTTGGTTTATATAGCTACTATTGCCAATGCTAAACAAATAATTGGTATACTAATACTAGTGGTTTTTGGATAAGTAATATATCCATATACTTTGTATTTAAGTTATTTATATAGGCTTTTATATAACCTAATACTTTCCTAGTGTTCAGCTATAGAATTTAGAGTCTTCTAGTAGTTATAGCGCGTTAATGCCTTTGCATTCTCGATCTTAAATTCTGTCTACTAGTCCAGCGGTATATATACACGCTAAATTAACTATTATTACGAAATACCTGCCTTAGCAGGCGTATATATACACGTCATAATAGTTATACATCTCCCGCCGTCCGGCTCCTACCTATTATCCAGCTCCTACCCTGCTATCCTGCTCACCATCTAGCTCCTACCTACTATCCTACTTACGCTTACTATCCTACTCGCGATCTACCTCCTACCCTACCCTATCTAGCTCCTACCGGCTATCTATTTAGCTCCTGCCTACTATCCAGCGCCTGCCCACGATCCTACCCGCCTAGATATAGTAGTAAGCAAGCTCTAAAGGAGGCGGTAAGCTTTAGAGGCGGCAGCAAGTTCTAGAGAAGGTGGCAAGCTCTAAGGTAGTAGCAAGGTTTAGAGGTAGCGGTAAGCCCTAGAGGCAGTCAAAGGCTCTAGATATAGTAGTAAGTAAGTTCTAAAGGTAGCGGGAAGCTTTAGAGGTAATAGTAAGCTCTAAAGGCGGTAGAAGGCAGCGGTAAGCTCTAGAGGCAGTAGCAAGCTCTAGAGGGGAGATAGTAAAAGGGATTTATTGGGGTTGTACGGCCACTGCGCGTAATCCGTAAAAAGCGGCTTATGACAGAGAATTGGAGAGGGGGGATGCGTGGTGCGTATGGTGGCTACAAGCTAGCAAGTAGTAAGAGGTTGCAGTACTAGTTCTAAAAGGAAGGGTAAGGCACGTATAACGCTAAGATAGGCCCGCGTAGGACTAGTTCGCTGTGCGAGGACGCAGAAACTGCTAATTTCTGTAAATATTCCCCCACAGTGGAGGCTCTAAACGTGCACGAGGGTCACACAAATCCTAAGAGTGTGATTCGCTCGTCCCTAAGCCACAGGCCGCCCTAACGCTGCGACACTACGCGCGTGTCTTGCACCAATATTTAGGTGGGAAATAGCCCGAGGTCCGTTATAAATATTAAATTCACTTAACCTGCAAGAGCCTTCTCCTCTATTGCCGCCTAGCGAGGTATTAAGAATTCGAGAATTGTAGGCAGCTAAAAATAGATGGGCCTAAAAATGGGCTCTTCTTTAGGGTCGGGCTTATCCCCACCTTAGATCGCCCTAGGCCCTTTACGCTCGCTTCGTTCCTCCCCACTCATTCCCTTCCCTTCACCATTACTATTACTACCTTAAGCTAACATAGATTAAGCCAGCCAAGCGCTGGCACAAGGCGTTCTTTATAGCGTACGTAATATATACTATACCCTAGCGGATCATTATAATGTCGCTTACTATTACAGTACTGCAATAAAGTAGACTAAATAACTACGTTATAGTATAAAGAGAGGAAGAAGGTGGAAAAGGGGGTATTATATATAAATAGTAGGGCCAGCCGCTAAGTCGCTAGTAGTGGGCTAGCTAATAGTAGGAAATAGTACGAGATAGTATAAAACAGTATACGTTAGGTTAGTGCCGTAACAGTACTTCTCTCCCCTAGATAGTTTAGTCCCTAAACTAAATAGATAACTTAAAAATAGGCAGTATATAAGGTTACCTATTTTTTACTATAAAGATATTAGTTCCGCTTACTGCCCTTAACTAAGCTAATAGCAATTTTCTATACCGGGTATAGAAAATCCTAATTAGTTAGTTTAGTAAGTAAGGTTAGCAGAACTCTATACTACACCTAAATTAATCTACGTAGCGTTTCTTGGCGAGAATTTAGCTAATTAAATAACTTTAACCGCTAGTTAAAGTTTTATAACATCTTAACTACCATAAATTTTAATACGGTGGTTAACTATAACTTTAGCGTAACTTTTTCCCATCTTATACCTAGTCTAGGGGTTTTAGCTTTTTAGGGTATTGCTTATAAAAGCGCTATACAGCTTATTCGTAACCCTTTAGGTTTTCCTTTAACTACTAGGTTATATCCTTATAATATTTCCATTTAATTTTATAAGTTAGGCCCTAGGGGTCTTTATTATATATATTAAGGATTTTTTTAAACTCCTATTTATCTTCTATATTACCATTATTATCTCTCTCTGCTACTCGTCCTTATATATTATAACGCTTTATAATATTAATATTTACTTAGCTAAAGATCTCTTTAGTAGCCTAGAAGCGGACCTTAGATATATAAAAGGATTTATTTACTTAAATATAGTCTAAAAGGTCTACTATAACTACCCTTTAGTATACTATAAGTACGGGGTATAGGCCGTCCCATTTATTATCCTATTTCTTTTTAAGTCTGTTTATCTTTATATTTTCTAAGCTAACTATAACTATATCGCCTTTGTAGAATAATACGCTCTTATCCCTACGGGTATTAGTATTATCTTTATAGTATTACTATAAAATCTAAGCTAGGGCCTTAAGCTATATTAATATCCGCTTAAAGCGGTTAGCTATAAAGTCTACGCGAAAGAACTCCTTCTTTACTTATACTAATAGTGTTAATAGTTAGAGGATAGCAGGCTTAATTTTAAGGTAAGGGTTAAAGCTATAGTTTACAAAAAATAGGGAAATGCCTATACTCTTATTAACTTAGTTATTTATAGTAAATTTAGTAAGTAGTAGGTAGTTAACCTAGTCGTCCTATATAAAGCTAATAAAAGTATAAAGGTATTTATTTATAGCAGCGTTAATAATTTTAGTTTAGCCGTCTATTTTTAGGTGTTAGGCTAAGCTTAATTATAAGGTTATCTTAAGGCGTTTACTTAATTATTGCTAAAAGTTGCTAATAAATTATATACCGCGATTAGAGATAATTATACTTAGTATACCGTAGAGCTTATATACGTTATTAACAAAACTATTAACTAGCTTCTTTATTAAGAGTCCTATTACTAGAATAAGGTATTATATTTTAGTTAGGCGGTCCATAATAATAAGGATATATTTATATGCCTTACCATAGCGTTAGTATACTAGTAGTGTTATAATATAGTTAATTAAGATATTGGTTTATGGGTGGGTAGGTAATTCTAGTAGTTTTAAGAAACTAAGTAGGGTAGAATAGGGGGTCTTAGTATAAAAGTATAGGGCATAGTCTTTAATAAAGGTAGCTATAAACTAGGAGATTCCTAGCTACTAGTATATTTGGTTTAAGAGGTTAAGAGTTTTAACCTAGCTAGGGTAACTAGTAGGGCCACTACTATAAAAGTAATAGGTAACTTCTAGGTAGAAGTCTAAGGCATTAGGGACAAAAAGATATTAGCGGAAGTAGATCTATTTATTAATAATACTATATTCTAACTTATTATAATAAAGTAATTTCCTAATCTTCTTTAGCTAATAGCGAGCTTTCTAGTTGCGTAGGGCTACTACTATATCTCTTACGAGTTTGTTCTTCTAGTATCCTAGCTAAATTAACTTATTTAGTAACTTTTTAGCTATTTTAGGGTCTAAAGTAGCTATAAACTCCACGTTATTAGAGTTATGGGACTTATATAGTAATTCTTTTAAGATTATAGAGTTAACTTTCTAGGGCGGTATAATAACTTAGGCTTAGTAGCGGAGGCGTTTATTATTAGCGTCCTTAGGCCTTATTCCTAGTAGCTAGCTTAGAGCGTTAGGGAGCGTAGCTTTACTACTAGGTCTATATATAATTATAAAGTTAAACTATAAAAGGAACTCTACCTACTAAACTTAGCGCTAGTTTAGCTGCTTAATAATTATAAATATCTATAGGTTCTTATAGTCGGTAATAATTTTAAATAGCTCCTTAGTCCCTTATAGCTTAGGATACTATTCCTTTAAAGCCTTAATAATAGCTAAGAGTTCTTTATTATAGATCTTATAGTTATACTCTAGCGTAGAGTACTTTATAAAGAAGAATATAACCAGTCTTAATTTTCTATTATTATTATACTAGGAAAGGACTTTACTAAAAGCCTAATTTAATGCGTTTGTCTCTACCACTGTTTTCTTTATATAGTTATAATATGCTAGTACTAGTATTAAAGTAAAGACTCCCTTAAGGGCCTTAAACAATTTAGCTTATTTTAGTCCCTATAGCCATCTAATATCCTTCTTTAGAAGTTTTATTATAGTTGTAGCAATAGTAGAGTAGCCTTAGATAAATTATTAGTAGAAGTTCGCAAAGCCGAGAAATTATTATAGTTCTTTAATTAATGTTAGGTCCTTTTATTCCTATAAGGCCTATACCTTCTTAGGGTCCATAGTTATGCTATTAATTAAGATAATTAAGCTAAGGTATTTTATTTTAGTAGAGTAAAACTTAAACTTATTAATATTAATCTAAAGTCCAGTATTACTAAGTCTTTAGATAACTTTATTTACATACTTAGTATACTTAGCGCGTATTTTAGAAAAAATAAGGACGTTATTAAGGTAGTATAAGGGTACTTTTGGTCCCTTACTCGGCTACATCCTAGAAGCTCTTAGGGGCTGCCAAGGCTAGCCTTCGGCTAGGCCTTAGCCACCCCTTATAAGCTCCTCAGGCTTACAGCCTCCTTCCTCCCCCATCGGTTCGTCTCAGTACGAGGCTATTGCCTACCCTTATTACCATATCGTCCTCTTCCATCGACTCCCTATATAACTCATGCTTGGCTTACCTACTCCCTACTATATACCCTAGCAATACTGCCTTACAGGTAAACAGTATAGTAGTTATTAAGGGCGTTATATAGAATATAGTTAATATAGTTTTAGAATATAGCAGGTGCGTTATAGAGGCTAAATAGTATAATTAGCATTTTATAGAGTCCGAACTAGGTAATAAATACTATAAGCTACTTATAGCCCTCTATAATCCGGATCTAGTTAAACACAGCAATTATATTAAGTTTAGTAAAGTACTTAGCACTATAGAGTGCGTTAAGTGTCTCACAGATTAGTAGTAGTAGGTATTAATTTTTAATAGTAACTATATTTAGGCTTTAGTAGTTATAATAGATTTATATATTACCGCCAGGCTTAGTAATAAGGAGAAGTAGTATAGTAGCTAGCAAGGTCGATTTACAGATAAAACCCTTATTTAGCATTTTATTAATTTACTTCTTTATACACCTAAGTTTAACAGGTAAGAGTAGTCTATTTTTATAGTATAGGGCCTAGTTTCTAGGGGTAATCTTAATTTTATAGTCCCATAGTTAATAAGGAGGCAGCTTATCTATATTTTTAGGGAGGAAGTACTTAATATATTTACTAAACTCCTTTAGTAGGCGTTATAGAATATCTTTACAGGTTAATCCTAGTTTACCTTTTAGAATTTTTTTAATATTAGTATTAACTATCTTTCAACGTAAAAGCTTGGGTTTAGTTTTTAAATTTATTTTAAGGAAGTTATAGAAATAGGGGGGAAGCACTTTACGGGCTTTCTTTATTATATAGTTGCCTTCTACTAACTAGTAGAAAGACCTTTCTAATAGGTTCGGTACTTCTATTAGGCCTATAGGCAGCTCTTTAAGTAGCTATTAGTGCTTATCTTATTTAACTAGTTTTACTAGCTCCGCTATATAAATCCTTATTACCTTTACGTCTTTTTGTTTACAGAACTGGGTGAAATTAATAGTATAAGTATATTTAATATTATCTAGGTTAGGGCGTATCTAATTCTCTAGTATTACAGCTAGGTTAATATAGCTTAGTTAGCCCAGGGGGGCGGAAATAAAGTAGCGGCCCTATATAGTACGCGTGGGAGACGGGTATAAGCATCAGGAAAATGTTCATGCCTCCTAACAGTACTAACAGGCTCCTGACAGCTCCTGTCAGGGCTGCTAAGATCTCTAGGAGACACTTACACTCGGTTTCCTGTTAGGAGCTTATTAGGAGGCCGCCCGGACTAAACGGACCAAACGGACCTCCAGGACCTCCAGGACAATTAGGACAATTAGGACAATTAGGACAATTAGGATAATTAAAATAATTAAAATTCTAGATTTCAAAATAAGGTATATTAATACTCTAGTATTTATAGCAATTAAAATATAAAAATCTGGTTAATTTTAGGCCCTATTCTACATACACGATGCTTTAAGCAATCTAAATAATCTAAATCGATCCTTCCTACCTACCACCTATGTCTGTGTCTGTGTCTGTGTCTACTCAGGCATCAAGCGATCGATTAAGAAGACGAGGGGTAAGGCTCTCGCAGAGGCTCCAAACCGTCAATTGGCGGTGTTTTCGATAATCCGCCGGTCGTGTACTAATTTCCTAACTAGGCCTAGTGCCTGCCTGTCCTACCTATCCTACCATCCTACCTATTCGTGCCTACCTGTCTATGTCTGCCTGTCCCTGCCTATCGTGCCTACCTATGCCTACCTGTCTGTATCTATAATTTGGGGGAGAGGTCGGCCCTATCAAAGGCTCTGCTTAATTCGATTGCGATTAATTACATTAATTCGAATCGTTCTCTATAGGCGTTCGCTAGCTATACATTTAAACGGTAGTCGTCTGGGGTGCCTCCCTAGGAGGCCTTAATTCGATTTGATTCGGTAACGGGCTGATATCAAGACTCTGGTTCGATTCGATCAATCGTGGTATTCGCTGGCTGGTCATTTAAACGATTATCGTCTGGCTCTGGCGACGGTCTCTGGTTCTGGCGACGGTCCTCTCCTACCTGCCTACCTACCTACCTACCTACCTGCCTACCTGCCTGCCTACCTGCCTGCCTTCCTGCCTGCCTACCTACCTACCTACGTCAGTGTCTGGTTTAATTCGGGGGAGGAGTAGGCCTAATTGAAGGCTCTAATTGATTTAAATCGTTCTCTATAGCCGTTCGCTGGCTATACATTCAAACGGTAGTCGTCTGGGGTGCCTCCCTAGGAGGCCTTGATTTGATTCGGTAACGGGCCGATATCGAAGCTCTGGTTCAATTTGATCGATCAATTGATTAAATCGTTCGTGGTGTTTACTGGCTGGTTGTTTAAACGGTCGTCGTCTGGTTCTGGCAACGGTCGTCTAGTTCTGGCGACGGTCCTCTACTAGCTGCCGTTTGCCTCCTACTCGGGCCCCGTCGGGTTCTTCAAATGCTGCGCAGCCCCTACCTAGTAGGGGCCTACGCCCTTAACACAAAAACACCCTCAATACAAAATAATTCGTAACTTTATATATATTAGGCCAATTGCCACCAAACTAGGCTAGAATTAAAGCTATTCGCATAGCAAATCTATTAGAAGGGCCCCTTCTATCTAATCTTCTTCTGGTATTGCACTTTGGGGCCGTTTTACCACGGCGTACGCTTTTATCTTAGCTACGCGTTTTCTTCCTACCTAGGTTATTAGGCCTATAGCTTTATATATAAAGCCCCTTATATATATAGGAAGGGCCTTAGGCCTATAGTTATATACCTAAAACACGCGCAATAGAGGGCGGTAATCGCCCTTAAAGATATATATAGGTTAGAGTTTTTTCTAGGTAAACTTTATAAGCGCAGGAAGAACCTCTATATAGAACTTTTACTTAGCCCTTTTTCTCTAGAGTTTTAGCTTAGCTATAAGAGCTAAAGCTTCTTCCTATTAAGCGCTATCTTAGCGTTATTTCTTTATACGCTAAGCGTCCTTAGCGTATATAAGCCCTCTAGCTAGGAGGATCTTCCAGCTGCCTAATTTACGGCTATTATACGCAGCCTACGCAGCCTGCGTCTTTAATAGCTCTCCTTTAAATAAGGCGTTAGTATAGGCTTATGCACGGGCGCCCTTAAGAGTCGTTTTAATTGCTTTAAACAAATAATAAGGCAACTTAGGCCAAATCTCATCATCTAAAAGAGTATTAGATTGGCGCTTTAACGTATAAATAGTTAACGGAGTATACTAACCTTGGCCGCTAGGTAATAGAGGTATAAGCCCTCTACCTACCTTGGCTATACGTCGGTTAAAATCCTATATATCTTAGGGGACTTAATATATATCATCCGTTCTAGGGCTAGATTGCGCCGTAGAAGGGCCTCTAAGGGCCTCTAAGGCCCTTTCTAGTTTATTTAGGGTAGAAGGATTAATATATGGGTGCTTAGCTTCCTTATATACTTACACTTCTTAGCGCCGTAGCTACGTAAGAATAACTTTAGGTTTAAATAAAACTATTCTAGTCTTCTGCTAGGCGCCTATAATAGTACGCTAGGTAAAGGTCTTATAACGGATCTGGCCTATAGCTGCTAGGAACTTAGTTCTTATAAATTCCCTTTTAGTATACTAAGCTGCCGTATTAAGAGCCTAGCTATAATAATATTTAAGCGGCTAAAAACAACCCACATCTAATAGCTGTAGAAAATGCGTTATATAAGGGGGTAGCCTATATAGATATATTCCATAGCCTCGAGCGTATATTATAACTTTATACGTGTTATAAGAGCCATAACCGTTTATTAAGAGGAGCCGATTCCTGCCTTCAATTAAGCCCTTAGTTTAGTAATGGAAATGGCGTATATAATTAAGGGCTAATTTATTATTACTATAGCCAGTTTCTAATCTAGCTACTAAATAGCTAGCTGGTAAGTCTATAAACTATTCCTCTATTAAATTCTGGCTAAAAATAATTATTATTAGAGTAATATAATCACTAATTAAGTGTATAGTTTCCACTAGAGTTATAAGCTCTTAACTATTTAAATAAGGAATAAATATCTCTCGTCCTTTCTTTGTCTAAACTAATTAATTCTTTATAATACTAAGACGTACGCCGCACTTATTAAAGTTCCAGAAATTAGCTGGTATAATTCTATATTCTTAGCAATAGACTAAGAAGTTATTAAACCATCCTTTAATATAGGTAGGCTCCTATGCCTTTTTCCAGGCAGTCTCTATAGGCTTAGCCTTTATACGCTTATATAAGGACTTATCTAGATAACATTATGGCTAGTATATCCTAACCTATAAAGGAAGTTCGTTATTATTATATAGGGTAGTGTAATTTTAGGCTAAAATTAAATTGGCCGCATTGCGCACTATCTCCTTTTAAATTCTAAATCTAATACTATCCATATAGTTAAGAAATTGCTTTAAGGTAAGCTCCTCTACATTATCTAAGCGCCTATTAGGTACATAATGCGTAAACTTACTGTTATAGCCTTAATAGGCCCTCCAGAGCTTATCGTAGTCGCATTTCCAATCGTCTAAAACTTGCTTTAAATTGGGCTTATACGGCAGGGCCTTAAGCTCCTTTATAATTTCTACGATCCTCTAAGCTTTAATAGTATATGCATTAACCTTCCGTTTCGTTATTTTAGGTACGTAGGAAGGTTATAGCTGTAAAAATACGTGTAGGATTGTATATATAGGATTAATTTTGTATTAAGGGTGTTTTTGTATTAAGGGTGTAGGCCCCTACTAAGTGGGGGCTATATAGCATTTAAAGAACCCGACGGGGCCCGAGTAAGGTAGGGAGGATATAAGGAAGGGTAAAAAATAAGGTGGCTATAAAGGGGGTAACTTGGCAGAGGCACGTGTAGGCTATTAGGAATATAGCGGGGACCTAATAGTAATATGTGTTATACGGAGCTTTATATAAAGCCTCTGTATATAAAGCTTTGCGTAGAGCCTCGTGTAGAGCCTTTATACGTAGAGCTTCGTGTAGAGCTTTATATAGAGCTTTGCGCAGAGCTTCGTATAGAGCTTTATATAGAGCTTTATGTAGAACTTCGTGCAGAGCCTCTATACATAGAGCTTTGTATAGAGCTTTGTGTAGAGCTTTATATAGAGCTTTATGTAGAACTTCGTGCAGAGCCTCTATACGTAGAGCTTTGTATAGAGCTTTGTATAGAGCTTTATATAGAGCTTTATATAGAGCTTCGTATAGAGCTTCGTATAGAGCTTCGTGTAGAGCTTTATATAGAGCTTCGTATAGAGCTTTATATAGAGCTTTATATAGAGCTTCGTATAGAGCTTCGTATAGAGCTTCGTGTAGAGCTTTATATAGAGCTTCGTATAGAGCTTCGTATAGAGCTTTATGTAGAGCTTTGTATAGAGCTTTGTATAGAGCTTTATATAGACATTCGTGCAGAGCTTCGTGTAGAGTTTTATATAGAGCTTTATGTAGAGCTTTATGCAGAGCCTTATGCAGAGCCTTAGTAGTGTCGCTTAAGGGAATAAGTACGTCTAGACTAAGTATAAAGGGCGATTATAGGCTAAGTAGAAGCGCTAGGCTAGAAAGAGTAATTATTAAAAGTTTTAGCACGGATCTAACTAATTAGATAACTTTAACCGGCGGTCAAAGTTCCTAGATATCTGAAATTTTACGGTACTAGCAGAAAACGGCAGAATATGGCAGAATTTGGTAGATAGCTATATTAGGGCTTTAGGGCGTTTTTATCCCTATATTCTTCTAGTAACTTATTATCTTTATTATACTAGCATTCTATCTATTTATCTAGGTACTTTAGGGGTCTAGGTATATTAGGGTATTAATTATAGAATTCTTTAAGCTTCTAGGGGCAGCCTATAAAGTTCTATATAGGGTACTAGGTTAGGTTAGGATTGTAGCCCTTCTATTAGATACGGTATTTTAGCATTCCCTATACTATCTTATAGGCTAGTATTTTATTAACCTCCTATTTATTATTACCGTTTACTTAAACTAGTAGGGGAGGCTTGTTCTTTTATTTAGGTAATAGGTCGTTTATAGCTTTCTATAACTTATTTAGTGAAAAAATAGGGTAAACCCTAATTAAATCTAGGAGCTTTATCTTATATAAGTTACCTATCTTCTTAAGAACCTTATACGGTCCTACTATCTAGTAGTCTAGCTTACGGCTAGGTTGTTTAGTCTTCTAATTCCTTATTATAACCTAGACTATATCGCCAGGGGTAAAATCAGGCTCTTAACGGTGTTTATTTGCCTGCTGTTCCATTAACCTTTAAGCCTTTTTTAGGTTCTTATAGGCTACCGTCTAGGCTTCCTCCAATTATTTAGTATACTATTAGGCCTTAGTATAGGATAGCTTCTCTTATATAGTCTAGGGTTCCTTTAGCCTTTTCCAGTTAAAGCTTATATAGGGTAAGTATCCTATTTCTAGCTAAATTAGGGCAAACCCTATAGAGTTATAGGGTAGGGTTGCTTGCGCGTAGTCTATTAAGGGTAGTAATTCCAACTAGTTATCCTAGAAATAGTTAATAAAGGGCCTAAACCTCTAGTCTAGGTACTAATTTACGATCTCTGTCTAACCGTCTATCTAGGGGTAATAAGCCGTAAAAAGCCTTAGCTTAATGCCTAGGATTTAGGTAAACTTATTCTAGAAGGCTAATATAAACTATAGCCTATAATTAGATATAATAATATCTAATAGTCCGTAGATTCGGTAGACGTAATAGACAAATAGCTAGGCTACCTCTTTAGTATTAATATTTTTATAATATAGAATTAAAAACAGGTGTTTACTAAAGCGGTTAACTATAACTATAACTATATCGTATCCGTTACGGTCCCTAGGTAGTTTATAAAAGTTTATAAAGATATACTACTAAGGGCGCTCTAGTATTAAGAGTGGCTTAAGTAGTTCTAAGGTCTTATCCTGTGGGATTATAGCTCTTTAGTAGTCTTCGCAGTTCTATATATATTAATTAATATCCACAACTATTCTTAGCTAGTAGTAGTAGTAGTTAATAATTTTATGGGTCTTATTCTTGCTAGGGTATACCATAGAGACTTAGTAATAAGCTTTACGGATTAGTTTAGTCCATAGATTATTAATGTTAGGGACTATAAGCCGCTCCTAGTATAGGAGCAATCCTTCCTCTATCTTAAAATTGGAGTCTCCTTTTACAGCTTATTCGCAGAGGGCCCTTAGGGCGTTAGCCGTACGGTTTATAGTTAGGAGGCGGTTAATTAGCCCTATTAGCTTATCTAAGGACTCCTTTATTAGTATTAGCTTATTTTACTAGGAGTCTAGCTCCTTAAGGATCCGCGGGTTAAGCTATTCTGGATAGAAGAGGGCGCGCGTTTAATATTGGGTCTTTAGCTTATCCTAGGGTCCTATATCTTATTCTCTTTAGGTTAGGGTATTAGCCTTAGAGTTTTACTTACTAAAATAATATATAATTATAAAGAAGAATTAGGAGAGTATTTTAGCCCACTAAGCTTATTATTTAGTAAGTTACTTTATAGTTATAAAGTACTCTAGGGCTTTATAATCTATATATATCTTAATCCGGGAGTTTGTACCTTTAAACTCTACGCGCTATTAGGAGAGTAATTAAATAATAGCTAGCATTTCTTTATTATATACTTTGTAGTTACACTTAGCTAGGTCTATTATCTTTTTAAAAAAAAGCTATAGGGTACCATTCGCTGTCTAAATATAACTGTAATAGGATTTCCACTACGACCCTATTAGAGGCGTTTGTTTTTAGCATTAATTTAAGGTTTAGGTTATAATAATAAAGGATTAGGGAAGAGATAAGCCGATCCTTTATCTCTTTAAAGGCTTTTATATATCTATTATTAAAGATAAAAGGCGTGTCCTTCCTAATTAGTTATATAAGAGGTTTTACTATAATTCTGTAGTTATAGATAAACTAGTAGTAGAAGTTATAAAAGCTAAGGAAGGATTGGATTTCTTTTACTATATAAGGGGGCTTTTAGTTACAGATTACTTCTACCTTCTTATAGTTATAACAAACCTAAGGTATTTTATACGTTTTACCCCAAACTCGCATTTCTTAATATTAACTTATAAGCCCGTGTTCCGTAGTCTCTTTAAGACCTTCTTAATATAAACTTAATGCTTAAGTTTATCGTCTAAGTATATAAGAATGTCGTCTAAGTATACTGTGTAGAATTCGTTAAGGTAATTAAAATGAACGTTATTTATATACCTTTGGTATATAGCCAGTCCGTTTATTAGTCTAAAAGGAAAAACTTTATATTTATAGAAACCATAATAGGTACAGAATGTTATTAAATCTTTAGATATAGGGTTTATCCTAATTTAGTGGAAAGCTTAGCGGATATTAAGTTTAATAAAGATCTTTGCCTAGCTTAAATATATAAAAGTTTTATTAATTAAAGGAATAGGATACTAGTTCTTTTAAGTAATAGCATTTAGCTTTTAATAGTCGATATAAAAACAAAGGCCTCTATTAGGCTTTTTTATAAATAGGATAGGGGAAGTAAAAGGGGCTTAACTTAGCTTAATAAACCCTTTATCTAGGTTGTTAAT